>JAEEGL011681235.1_pt1 | contig 27683 bp, 32 predicted proteins | sample 9134231 | NCBI WGS metagenome assembly JAEEGL01 (sample SAMN16246548, study PRJNA631951) | gut metagenome | biome: gut microbiome; feature: rumen; material: fiber-attached | host: Bos | place: Iran: Karaj | collected 2018-10
CATGTATGAAGCACGCCGCCAGCGTTCGTCCTGAGCCAGGATCAAACTCTCCATTGTCAGAAAAGTTTATCGTTTCCCTGTATCTCTACAGAGCTTTGACTCATTTTTTTGTTGTCCGTTCTTTCGTTTTCGAATTAACAAGTTTCTTTCAATATCGTTTTCACAACATTGTGTCTCTATATTCTGTTGTCAATGTGCTGAACTCGGCGGAATCACCTGCCAAGGGATTTCTCCCTTGCAGATTCATCTACCAATTTGCTATTTTATATTTCGCTTTTCAAATGGTTTTATTAAGTGCCCTCTTTAAGATTACTCGCATCGACTGCTTTCCTCTTTAGGGTGTATCCCCTGAGTCATATTAGCAACTTTTGCTGCTAATCCAACCTAACCAGCACACGGTGGTTTCCTCACCGAACTTTTCCATCATACCAAGTCAAAATTTATTGTCAACAAGTTTTTTTGAAATATTTTTAAAATATTTTACAAATCTTAAAATTATTTTTAAAATTTATAGAAAACCCGCCAGGCAAGCTTACGCCTGCCCAGCAAAACCATTCGTTTATTAGTGCATGCAAAGCAAAAAAATTACTCTTCTTTTTTCTTGACATCTTTGTCAAATGCCTTATTATCATAATCTTTGTCTGTAGATTTAACAGCCTTTTTTTGCTGCTCTATCCACATATCTCTTTCTTCTTTGGTGTCAAATGTTTGAACTTTATCGGATTTTTCTACAGCATGGTACTTATGTTCTACACTTTTTACACGTGGTGCTATTTCATACTCAGGTAAAACATCTTGTTTATCACTTGGATATTGCGGAACCAAGTTGCCAAATTGATTTTGGGTGTACGTACCTTGAATTGTAGCAAGTACATTACCTTCTTTATCAATATATCTGCCTGTTACATTACCGTCCTTGTATGTTTGTTCAAATACGGTTACTTTTTCATAATCAAAATCTAAATCCGAAATTTTGGGAAAATGAAAAGCATACTGATTAAGCTCAGATAATTCTTTATATTTTCTATCCACAAATGTTCCGTCTTCCATAGTATGTTGTTCCTGAATAATTTTATCATCTTTTTTCATTACCATATCAATCATTTGGGCTACTCTGCCTGCTTTATTGTTGTATCTTACTTTTGATGTAGTAGTTGCACCGCCAGGCATTCTCTGTTCCGTCGTAATTTCGGATTCTTCATCATTAATATAATGTATATTATTCAATACAAAGGTTTCGCCATCTTTTCCCTTAAGTTCATTTCTTACTACGCGGCCTTTATCATCAAAAAACAGTTTTAATTTTTCACGTGTATCAGCAATTTCTTTCAATTCATCAAAACTTTGCGCATACATCGGACCAGCCGGGATTTCCACTGAGCGTTCTTTATTTCTTCTTGGTCTTTCACCGTCTATTTTTTCAGATTTTGCGCTTCTGTCGAGCATAAAACCTTCAATATATTCTCTATCATCTTCGGTCAAATTAGCATTTGCAAGCAAAGCTCCTATTGCCATTCGTTCTGCTTTTGTATCAACTCTTCTTAAACTAAAACCGCCAAAAGCTGCAACATCAGCTACTGCTTTTTGTACCCACGATTGAATATTTTTTCCTTCGGTCATAAATGCTCCTTTCTAAAGAATTTTTACATACTTATCTTACATATGCATGTATTAACGGCAGAGCTTGAAAAAACTTTAGGGCATTCGCTAAAATCGTTACAATTAACCTCATATCATATCATATCATATCATATAGCAGATTATACAGGGGTTTTACTTCCACGACAAATATATTAAGTTTTATGAAGAAATGTTACAGAAAGAGAAAAAATTGGGCACTGAAAAAGTCGAAAAATGCGTGAATGAGTTGCAAAGGAATTCCCACTCACAAAAGACAATATTTTAAACTTTTTCAAACCCGATCTAAAGTGTGCAAAAGTCAGTTAACTACCAAACATACGGAACCAGTTTTGAGATATCGCCGCCGTTTTTATAAATTTCTCTTACGACAGTTGATGAAATAAATGAGTTTTCCGGTTTTGGAGTCAACAAAACTGTTTTAATTTGGGGTTCTAATATTAAATTCGTATTTGATATTTGAAGCTCATATTCAAAATCAGAGGAGTTGCGAACTCCCCGCACTAAGACATCTATGTCATTCTTTTTTGCATATTCTACAGTTAAACCATCATATAAATCAATTTTAAGATTTTTTAAATTAACAGTGCTTTTTTTAATTATTTCTAAACGTTTTTCCGCCGGCAAGAAACCTTTTTTTTCGGAATTACTTGCTATTGCAATAATAACTTTATCAAATAACTGACAAGCCTGCTCTAATACATCCAAATGTCCGTTTGTAAAAGGATCAAAACTACCCGCATACAATGCCGTCCGCATAATGTTACTCCTGTTAGTTTTGCTGTTATTATAACACATGTAAAATTTTTATGTTAGAATAATTTCCAAACAGGGAGAGATTAGGATGTCAATATTATTAATGATATTACTTTTGAGTTTACTAATACTAGTACACGAAGCGGGGCATTTTCTGGCAGCAAGAATGTTTGGCATTAAAGTTGAAAAATTCGGATTCGGACTTCCCATCGGCCCCACTCTTTTCAGCAAAAAAGTGGGAGATGTTGAAGTTTTAGTCCATGCCTTTTTACTTGGAGGATATGTTTCTTTCCCTGATGATGAAAAAGATTGTGATTTACCGGAAGACTCACCCGACAGGTTTATTAATAAACCTACATGGCAAAAAGCGATTGTAGTATCTGCCGGAGTAGTGGCGAATGTTGTTTGCGCCATGGCACTCGTCATGTTTGTGGCTATTTGGACAAAACAATTACCCTCCGGGAATTATGAGGTTTATATAAATTCCATTATTGCGCCAAAAGAATCAAGCGTACGGGAATCAGGGTTGCAAGAGGGCGACAGAATTCTCAGCGTAAACGGCTGCGATATTAAAAATATGTACTCTTTTGTTACAATTGCAAAAAACAGTGCAAAAAGCAATGGTACTATTTCGCAAAATGTTGTAAATGAAAACTACCAAAAATTAAAAGCTTTAAATCCTGCATTTGAAAAAGATGAAGTAATACCTGAAAATGTTGCAATTAGGCTGCCTGAAAAACCAGTTGCAGACATCATAACTATGGATAAGTATGAGGCAAGAGGTGCCAAATATTTCAAAAAAGAGGGGTATAAAATAAATAACTCTATCAAAGAACTAAAAAATAAAGTAATAGATAAGTCTGTTTATATTTCAGACGGTAAGTATACTATATATGACGTTGCACAAGCAATCTCTGACGGCAAACATCCATTAAATCTCATAATTTTACGAAACGGACAAAAAGTCAGTTTAGAAACGATTTACCCAAATGAACAGGGACAAATCGGAGTCAGTTTAACCGCTAAACAAATAATGACCAAAACAAACAGCTTTAAAACCATAACCGTCGGAAGTTACAAATACCTTACAGAAAACACTTATGTAATGATTTATTCACTAGGGCAACTCTTTACAGGTAACATACCGGCTAAAGATATGCACGGTGTGGTTGCCATTACAAAAATCGGCGGTGATATTATAGAAAAATCCGGAAAATCAGCCGGAATTTTGCTTGCAGCACTAATATCCATGAACCTTGCGATATTAAATATCCTTCCGATACCGGCTTTGGACGGCGGGCATTTGATGTTTTTACTTATTGAAAAAATTACAGGTAAAAAACTTGATGAAAAAGTTATTGAAAAAATATCATCAATATTTTTCACCTTATTAATAATATTAATGGTACTGATTGTATTTAATGATATAAGTATGATTATAAAAAAATAAAACTGTTAATGTAGAATGTTGTCTAATTGAATGATTTTGTTAATTAAATAACAATCTGATTATGAAAATTGTTATAATCGGTGGTGTTGCAGCCGGCGCAAAAGCAGCAGCGAAATCCAAAAGACTTATTCCGAATGCAGAAGTTAGTATTTACACGCAAGATAAAAATGTATCCTACTCAACCTGCGGACTTCCTTATTACATAGAGGGAACGTTTGAAGATTGGCAAAAATTAATAGTCCGTCCCAAATCCGAATTCGAAAAATCAGGTATTAATGTATTCACTGAACATAAAGTAACAAAAATTCTACCTGACAAAAAACAAATTACTGTTAAAAATCTGCTTACAGAAGAAATCTTGACTGTTGAATATGACAAACTCGTAATTGCAACTGGCGCAAAACCGGTAACAAAAGGTTTTGAAAAGTATAAACAGAAGAATATTTATACTTTGCGCACGCTCGAAGATGGCGTCACTATCAGAAATAAAATGCGAGAAGTTCAAAATATTACCTTAATTGGCGGAGGATATATCAATATCGAACTTCTTGAAGCATTTGTCAAAAACGGAAAAAATGTAATATTGATTGAGAAATCACCATTTATTATGTCAATTTTAGACGAAGAAATTTCAAGTTTGATACAAAATTATATTTTAGAAAATTCAAATAATCAGGTCAAAATTATTACCGAGGACGGAATTGCAGAATTTATTGGAGAAGAATTTGTAACCGGTATAATTACTCAGAAAGGAGTAGGATTTGATACCGAAATGGTTGTTCTTTCAATCGGAGTAGCACCTGTTGTTGATTTGGCAAAAGATGCGGGAATTGAAATCGGAATAACCGGTGCAATCAAAGTTAACAGCAGGATGGAAACAAACATACCAGACATATATGCATGCGGGGACTGCGCCGAAAAAGTCCATATCATTTCCAACACTCCTGTATGGATACCTTTGGGTTCTACTGCGAACAAAGAAGGACGTACCGCAGCCATGAATTTATGTGGTGAACATAAAGATTTTGAAGGTGTTTTGGGTTCCTCAGTAACAAGATACTTCGGCTTAAATATATCCAAGTGCGGACTGACCGAAAAAGAAGCTAAAAGATTAGGTTATGACACAGTATCAACTATAGTCACAAAAAAAGATAAAGCCGGGTACATGCCGGAAGTAAAAAATATTACGCTCAAACTGATTGCAGACATGAGATCACATAGAATACTGGGGGCACAAGCTATTGGCTGCGGTGATGCCGATAAAAAAATCGACAGTATTTCTGTAGGACTTGCAAATAACATGGAAGTAAAAGACCTGCTTGATGTGGATTTAACCTATGCACCGCCGTTTTCTGCAAGCGTTGATATATTACATTCAGCAGCAAGAATTATTCAATCAAAGCTGAGAAATTAATTTTTAACACATCTCTGCACGATGGTTACATATTGAATTATAATATTTCTTAACCTTATCTCTGTATATTTCACGCACTTCTTTGTCGGGCTGTCTTACATCATGCTTCTTATTTCCGTTGTAATTATAAGCAGCTAAAGCTTTATTCCCATTGGATGCTTCCAACAAACGGCGAAGTTTTATTGTTCCTAGTCCTATATTAAATTCGAGGTCCTTATTCTCTTTCAAATATGCCATTACATGTGTTTTATAAAGAGATTCCGATGAGGTACTCATATCTCTTGGCGGAATGTCCGGTACATTTGGATACATATTTACGAATTGTTCAGATAAAAATTTATTAAATATACCAATCTCATCGTACTTCAACATCATTTGATCGAACTGCTTTTTACTTGATAACTGATCAAGTGTTCTGTCAAATATTCCGTATAATTTAGATAAGAAAGTCATTATTTTCCCGTTTCATTTGCTACAATCAATTTAACGGTATTTTTTGCAAAAACTTTAATGATTTAAGATAAATTGTTACAAAAAATTTACAATTAAAAATGAAATTGCTGTCTAATGGTGTTTTAGGACAGTGCTTCCAACAATAAACTATATATTAAAATTTATCGTTATAAATTTCATAATATCCTTGAGGATGAGAACATACAGGACACTCTTTGGGCGCAGTTTTTGAAATCAGACAATTCCCACATTTCCTGCAAACCCATTGTGTCTGTTCTTCTTTCTTGAATACACAATCATTTTTGATTGTTTCCGCAAGAACTTCAAACCTGTGAGAATGACGTTTTTCTATTTCAAGAATATTTGAAAATAATCGTGCAATATCATCAAAATGGTCATCTTTTGCAGTTTGAGCACTTCTTTTATAAATATATTCCCATTCTTCTCTCTCGCCTTTTGCTGCCGCAAGAAGATTTTCATATGTTGTACCTAAAAAGAAAGGATATACACTGTTTACATTGCGATGTTCCCCTGCAGGTATATACTTATAAAATAATTTTGCGTGCTCTTTCTCATTATTTGCGGTTTCTTCAAAAACAGCGGATATTTTTTCAAATCCTTCTTTTTTTGCCTGCTTCGCATAAAATGTATATCTCATTGCTGCTTGTGATTCACCGGCGAAACCATTTACAAGATTTTGCAGCGTTTCTGAGTTTTCTAAATTCATAATGTCCTCCTTTTTTGATTATTATTAAAGACTTAAAGAAATTTAACATTCCACATCAAGATACATCTAAGTTTTTATTGTATAATATTACCAACAGAGAGGTAGATTATTATGCAAGTGTCTTTAAAATGGTTAAATGATTATGTCGATTTGACAGGTATAGATGTAAATCAGATAGCTCATGAACTCACAATGAGCGGTTTGGAAGTTGAAGAAGTTGAAGAAGTTAAACCAAAATTTACAAATATAATCACGGCCAAGATTGAAAAAATAGATGCCCACCCGAATTCTGACAGACTTCATCTTGTTACGGTAAATATCGGAACAGGAATCAAAACAGTAGTTTGCGGTGCTCAAAATATAAAAGAAGGACAGATAATCCCGTATGCCTCAGTAGGAAGCAAAGTTTTAGACAGAAAAACAGGCGAACAGTTTGAACTAACTCCCGCTGTAATAAGAGGAGTCGAATCACAAGGCATGCTTTGTTCGGATGATGAGCTCGGCGTGGCTGACAGGAATTATCAGGAAGAAGACGGCATATTAATTTTGAACAGGATTTTTCCGAATGTCGGAATAGGCTTAGATGTTGAAAATGTTTTAGGGTTTGAAAAAGATTACATCATACACACAGCACCGACAGCAAACAGAGGAGATCAAATGTCTGTTATAGGGATTGCAAGGGAATTAAGCGCATTATTTAACAGACCTTTGATTATGCCTGAAATTGATTTATCAATGAATAACAAGAAATATGATAATTTTAAGGTTGAAATAATTGATTCTGACGTTTGTAAGTATTATTCAATTGGTATATTAAAAGATATAACAATAAAACCCTCACCGGAGTGGATGCAAAAAAGACTTGCATCGGCCGGAATGAGAGCTATAAACAATGTTGTAGATATTACAAACTATGTGATGCTTGAATTCGGCACACCTCTGCATGCGTTTGATTATGACAAATTGAACAACTATCTTTGTGTAAGAAGAGCTAATGATGGAGAAAAAATAACAACCCTGGATGAAGTTGAAAGAACTCTCACTAAAGACTCAGTTTTAATCGCAACCAAAGAACACCCCGTTTGCTTAGGAGGTGTATTCGGCGGAGCCAATTCCGAAATAGACGAAAACTCCAAAAATCTTGCTCTGGAAGGCGCATATTTTCCTCCGGCTACAACAAGAAAAAGCGGAAGAAGTGTCGGGTACCGCTCGGAAGCTTCTGCCAGATATGAAAGAGGGGTCGATTTATCTGCCGTCAAGTATGGACTTTTAAGAGCAGTCGATTTGCTAATAAAATATGCTGATGCGAAGTTTGAAGGTGTAGTATCTACAGGAAACTTCGAGTATGAACCGGTTGATATAACCCTAAGATATGCGCAAATAAAGAGATTGCTCGGCTGTGATATAGACTCACAAATATGTCTGAGCATTTTGGAAAAACTTGGATTTGAAATTTTAGGGAAAAATGATGCCGCTTGCAAAGTAAGAGTTCCGTCATACAGAACTGGTGACGTTACAAGAGAGTGTGATTTGATTGAAGAAATAGCAAGAATAAACGGCTATGATAAGATTGCACCAACATTGCCGAACAAAACGAATCCTGCTGAAATTTCACAAGCTGAAAAAGTTATTTCGAAAGTGCATAATATTATGTTAGGATGTGGTCTGAATGAAATTCAAACTTCTTCTCTTATAGGGAAACCCTTATTAAACCAATTTAATATGACTTTTGATGAAGAAAAAGCGGTTTATGTTGAAAATCCGGCATCGGAAGATTTTTCTATGCTACGTCAAACAATGGCTGCAAGTGTTCTAAACTGTATGAAATACAATTATGACAATGGCCAGAAAGATTTTTGGGGCTATGAAATCGGGAGAACTTACCTGAAAACAGATGAAGCGAACGAAAAGAATTCAGGTGTCACTGAAACCTTGGTTCTTGCAGGAGTTATAACGGGAAATGTCCAAAGATCATTGTGGCAAAATACGGGTAAAGTTGATTTTTACACTGTTAAAGGAATCATTGAAAAAGTATTAGAAGAATTTGGGCTGACAAGAAGAATAAAAGTGTCACTGCTTGTTGATTCACCCCTTGCACAATCTCATACGAGCCTTCATCCGTATAAAACAGCTGTATTCACCATGCTTGGTAAAACCCCGGAAATTATCGGTTATTGCGGAGAAATTCACCCGGAATTAAAAAACAAATTAAAATTAAACCAAGATGCTTTCATATTTAAGCTTGATTTAAATATGATTTGTGAAGGAGTAAATGAAAATGTTCCTCGTTATAAGAAACTTCCTCAATTCCCCGAAGTCCAGCGTGATTTGGCGGTGATTATTCCAAAAGAAACAACTTGGGCTGATTTAGAAAAAGTGATTAAAAAGGGAATTGATAACAAGATATTTACCGGTTGTGATATTTTTGACCTTTATGAAGGCGAACATGTACAAGAAGGATATAAATCTGTTGCATTCCGAGTAAAAATGCAGGATAATGAAACAACCCTTACTGATGAAACAATAGAATCTCAAATGGCAAATCTACGCTCGGTATTGAAGAAAAACTTACCCGAGCTTTCCTTTAGAGAGTAGTAAATGTGAGGGGAAATTAAATAATAAATAAGAGGGTGACTAAAAAGTCAAAAAACTGAAATTTTACAACCCCACACCCCAACCCTCTCCCTCAAGGGGCGAGGGAGGTTGCACTATTTGTTATATCAATGACCTTATATCTTTTTACGACTTTTTAGCCACCTTCTTTTAATTGTCATTTCTGAAGTTATTGTTGTACAAGCTCGCAAAACCGGACTGTTGTTATCTTCTATCCGCCTGCAATTGGATATATAAACTACTCGAATCTTTCTCTTACTAATTTCGAAAGCAATATAGAAGCAGCTCCCGTAAAAATATATGATAATAAACCCGCGATATTAGCTTGTTTCATACTTTTGTACATCACTTTATCAAGAAAAGGTTTTGCCATATTTTGTCCTTTTATTGATGCCATACCTTCATTTATTATTATAGGTAGCCATATCCCTCCTATAATAAATGGAGACACATTCCAAGCTTTATCTTGTACATCGTAGTTGCCGATATTAAATTTGTCCATAATTGCCGGAGCAATTGCTGTGGCAATGGACAAAAATATAGCTTGATTTGCGCCTAAAGGTAATTTTGTAAGCATATTATATTTATCAAATATCTGAGCATGTCCTATTTCATGAAAAATCGATAAGGCATTTTTTTGCATATCTATTCCAATTGTTTTGCTGACAGTACCATAATAAGCACAGCCTGAATTAGGAATATTTTCAATATGTACACCTTTTTGTTTTAAATTTGTAGTTTTTGAAAGTATATTTTCAGCAACTTCTAATACTGAATTTATTTTTTCACCTTCAACTTGAGCATTCACTTTACAATTTTGATTTGCTATTAAGGATCCAAGTGCTGTTCCCGAAACTCCTATTAAGTTTTTATTATCTTCCCAATCAATCGACATAAAGTACTTGCCTTATAATTATTTATAATTTCCTCGATATATATATAAAGTTCTATGGGAGTCTAAAATTGCATGAATTTGCTAATAGAATTTACAATTTTTAATATTCGACATAAAAATACTATTATTACTGACCTGTTGAATAACACAAATACATTTGTTATAATTAAGAATAATAAAGGAGTTAATTATGGATATATCTTTATCACCTGATAACGAAAAATTTTTGCAAAGCCAAATTGCTGCAGGAATTTATAATTCAATTAATGAAGCAATAAATGCAACTTTAAGTATTGCAATATCACAAATTGAAATATCGCCGGAAGAAATAACTAATCTAAGAAAAGATATTGCAAAAGGAATGAATGATATTAAAACCGGCAGGATGCACGATTGTATTGAATTTATGGATGGATTAATTGCAAAATATGAATAATCGCAGAATTATAATTACCGAAGAAGCGGAAAATGATATCAGCGATATTGAAGAATATATTGCTCAAGATAATGTAAACGCAGCAAAAGAATTTGTTATCAAATTAAAGAGATCTTTTATTAATTTATCACTTTATCCTAGGCTTGGTAAAAACCGTACCGAATTTTCAGGAGATGACAAAATTTTATTCTTACCTGTTATGACAAATTATTTAATTGTGTATACAATAATCAATAATGACGTGCACATAGTAAGAGTTCTTACAAAATATCAAAATATTTGTGCAATACTATAATTGACAGTAATTTTATGTTTGGATTTTTAGAAATAATTAAAAATGAAATTCTTTCATATTTTGTACCTGAAAAGATGGAGTACAAAATAACAGGGGAATGCCTTAAATGCGGTAAATGCTGCCGATATATGTATAGCTTTGATACATATACGACAACAGATTTTAAGATTATGCAGTTTCTTTTTCCGGCATATAGGCGATTTTATATCAGAGGAAAAGACGAATTTGGGAATTTAATATTTGCATGCAAATATGTAACAGACGAAGGATTGTGTTCTGTTTATAATAAAAGACTAAAAATGTGTAAAAAATATCCCGCACCTTCAATAGGCTACCCGGGAAGACTTCACGAAGGCTGCGGATACAAAGTTGAAGATAAAAGTTTTGAAAGTTATTTGCATAAAAAACAAGGCGGATAAAACCGCCTTGTTTTTATTTTCAAATATCAACCTTAGTGTTTTGTTCTGAAAAGACTGCCTTTCCCAAAGAAATGAAGCCTGCCCAAACCGTCCGTATAAATAGACTTGGTTTCATTAACGCCTGAATCTGCTCCTGTATAAGGATTGTAATCGGACTGATCCTTTTCTATGTAAGTATAAGTGGTTTTATATCCGGCATTTGGTGCTTCATCATGATCTCTTGCAACATCAGATACTTTCTTAATACCATCTTTGTATGCAGAATCATTCTCATCATATGTTGTTGTTTCTACAAATTGTTTTTGCGGTGCATTAATGGCTTTTGATTCTACTGCACCGTTCGTAAAGTTTGTGTAACCTGCAAAGCCGTACCCTGTTCCGAAAAGTTGGTTCTGAGGATAAGCTTGAACTGCTCCTGCCGTAACAACAAAAGCTGAGATAATTGCTATAGCTGTTAAATATTTTGACATTTTTTGCCTCCTTAATTTTTTATATTATATATATTAACATTATAATATAAAACCCAAGAAAAAAAAATTTGCTACTTAATACTATTTAACAACTCACTTGTAATATCCTTTCCGCCGTACAAAACAACACTCTTTGCAAATACCAGGTCATAACCGTCTTTCTGAGCTTTTTTGTTAACTTCATCTTTTATATTTTTTTCAACCGCAGAAAGTCTGGTACTGTATTCTTTTTCAAGAGCTTCCCGTTTTGTATTAAATTCTTTCATATATTTGTCTTCTAAAAGCAATACTTTAGCAGGATCTTTTTCATTAGAAATTTCCCCTCTTGCATTTACAATGATTTTATCCAAATCAGCAATCTTTTTGGCATGCTCCTGTTTTAATGACTTTACTTGTGCAGAATTTTCCACAATCCGCCCTAAATCAACAACTGCAATATCATCTGATGCAAATACCGATGTTGAACATACTACTAGAAGACCTGACAATAATATTTTTTTCATGATTTAATCCTCTCTTTTCTCATATTATCGAAAGAGTCCTTAAAAATTTCTATTAGACCATAGGGTATTTATATGATTGAAAAGGCTAAAAGTTTAAATTAGAATATAGTTATGTTACGAATTGTTTTATTATTATCATTAACATTATTCAGTATAATACCTGCTATAGCAATAACGCCGGAAACAGCGGAGGTTGACACAAACGCAGTTAAAGAAACATACAAGTTAAAAGGTCAGGTTGAATACAATGATAATGAAATTGAAACTATTTACCTTGACGAAAGTGTTGAAAAACCTCAAATTAATATACCTCAAAAAACATTAACTTTACCCACAAACATTTTGAATATAACTTCAAACGCTAATTCGCCAAGAAGTGCACTCGCAAGAGCTATGACAAACAGAACTCTGTCTGATATCATGCCTCTGAGCGGCAGTATAGCAGAAAAAATAGGATGCTTTTCGTACGGCCAAACCTGGGGGCAAGAATTGTCCTACGCACAAATGGAAGATACCACGGCTTTTTTTTTGAGGTATGATACCCCTCAATACTTTTCGTTTACCACTTCTGTCAGACAAGCTGTTAATCAAGAGATTGGTACTCAGTACAATATTTTAAGAATTATCCCTGAACTTCACATAACCGACAGACTAACCCTTAAAGATTCTTTCAGCACATATATGAATCTGCCGAAAAATAAAAATGAAATCACAATAGTTTATACTCCGGACTTAAAGAATCACGTCGATTCCTTGAAATTCGAACTTGGTATAGCACAATCTTTCTATCGAGACGGAAGACAAAGCTCTTCACTCTCTTTTTCAACAGGTTTTAAGTTGTAATTGTATAAAAAATTGTATATAATCGACTTATGGCACAATATAAAACAGATAAAAGTAATTCAAAAGAAACTGCAAAAAAAGCAGAAAATAAACCAAAATCCGCACCAAAGAAAAAATCTTCTGAAAATTCCGGCGGTTTATACTATTCTTTTCTTACAATTGTATTACTTTTGTGTTTAATTCAAATAACAGCAAGTGTTGTATTAAATGTTTCAAAAATCGTTTCATATAAAGCAAAAATTATTCAAATAACAAATACAAGAGATGCCGCACAAGCTCTTAATACTCAACTACGTGATAACATAAAAAATTTTTCCAACGTTGCAGGTCTGGAAGCTATTGCAAGAAATAATTTAAAAATGTCATCAGAAGATGAAGTTATGGTAATAATTAATGAACCAAAAGATGACACGACAAAAGAAAAGACTAAAAAATTCGGTATTTTTTAGGAAAAATACTCTGTTTTGCGAAATATATTATAAAAATATTCCAGTCTGGCTTTGTCATGTAAATACCACAATCCTATCAGTACTTCAAAAGCAGTAGCTGGTCTGTATGTTGCTTGAATACTTTTTCTCCCAACCGGAATGGAAAGATTTCTCGCTCGACGAACGAATTCTTGCTCTTCTTCCGTTAATTTATCGCTTATAAATTCAAGCATCATGCTTTGAAACGCAGCATTTACTCGGTCTGTTGTCATTTTATGGAGCAGCTTAGAATTTGAAGTTTTCATTATTGTATAATCTCTGACAAAAACTTCCCAAACCGCATCTCCAATATGTGCATAATTTTTTAAAGCAAGGGTTTCTTTCATAACCAGATTATTCTACCATGAATAATAAAAGTATGAATATGCCTTCTTATATATGATAGTTATTAAAATTAGAAAGCGCTATCGTGAACTTAGCCATGCCCTTAATTAAAAAAGCAATTCCGGATAATACCGTCACTATCCAAAAAGACATTACCGGCACTCCTAAAATTATTATTAAGCCGATAATAAACAGTAATATTGCCGAAAAAAGCTTAAAACTTGAATAATGATAAACTTCTTTCATTTTTATTGCAAAAGAAATGGAAGAGATGCTTTCCAGTAAAAAATATACCCCTATTAGAGCTATGAGCCACAACAGACTGATTTTTGGCACAAATAAAAGCAATATACCAATTGTCGCCGCAAAAATTCCTATTAATAAACTAAATATCGAGTTCAATGTAAAATTTCTGCTAATAAATATGTTTATAATCTTATACAAACCGTATGAAATCAATACTGCAGAAAGCATAACTCCAAAAGACAACGAAGTCAGTTTTGGAAGAATTAACAAACATAAACTCAAAATTATTAACATTATTCCTTCAATCAAAATGCAATTCAATAATCTTTTTTCAGACATAATTTTCTCCTTTTGATATAAGGATACATTTTATCTTGTAATTTTTTATCGGGAGAATTAATAAATCATTAAGACTATTCAAATATTGATATAAAGAATAGCGGTGGACTAAAGTCTACCAAAACTTTTAAAATATTGCTAAAATTGTGTATTTAAATTATTATAAAAGAAATTGAATACGAGGAAACAGAGGTGAAAATCCTCGACTGTGCCGCAACCGTTATAGCCGGAACACTCTGGGGTAAATGGGGCAAGAGGTAAATTGTAAAACCAAATAGAATTTTGTTTACCGAATAAATTGCCGAATTTACTTTTGTATAATCATTTCGGGTCAAAGTGATTATATGTGAGAACTTCTTGTTATGCGGCATTGTCGCAAAACGGGGAGCTTTTTAATATTGAGCAAAGGTGTAAACGAATTAAATGGTATAAATAACCAAATTAAACCGGGATGCTGCCCCCATGGGCTTCCGGCGGGTGCTTGTCCTGTCTGTTCTCAATCCGGAGGTGGAACTTTACGTCAGTCGGACAGAAATCGCAAAATCGGTGAAATGACTTATCATGAATGCGCAATGATTGGCAACATGATGAAAGCAAGGGCACTTGCTCAAAAACGGCATGATACAAATTTGGAGAAGCAATCTTTAAATTCTCAACAATTTGAAACAGCAATAATACGTGCATCACAAAATTTAAACCAATTCATAAAATTTTTATCGTCAAACATATTGTTTAAACCTGCAGCGTTAGCGATAAGAATAACGATATTACCCGCATTAAACATACTCCGAAATATTCCCAAAATCATACAAAATTTAAGTAATTTTAAATTTGAAATAACCGACAAACTGGCAGCAATATATGGTGAAACAAAAAACTTTATATTGAAAAAAACCGAAGAAGGGCTAAAAATATTGAGCTCATTTTTTAAAAAATTTTTTAAAACATCAAAAAAGAATGATGCGGAAGATGATGATACAAAAATCGATGATGACAAAAGAATTTTCAACCTAAAAAAAATACTTCAAAAATTGAAAGAAAAATTTAAAGTGAAAGATAAGAAAAATGAACGCAGTACCGAAAATAGATAATGATTCAGAATCCAGACGGATTAAAAGAAATATGACAGACACACAAAAGCGAAATGCAAATTCCGTTAAAGAGGGTAAGCTCGTTAATGCTTTTGTTAAAGACCCTCAATTATCTTTAGATGAAACAATAGATACACTTGTAATTTCTCATGAGCCGGTTGATTTACCCTCAAAAGTTTTTGAAACAGAAAAAAAGAAAAACAACGGAATATATTATCTTGCAGGTGCATCAATCTTATCTATGGGACTTATTGGCGGATTTACAGCCTTAATAAAAAGTTTTTCAAAAAAGAAATTTCAGTCAACACAAGAATATCTGCTCCCGGGAATTACGAGAAATCATTGTATTAACGATGAAATACATCAGAGCATTTTTTCAATGATACAATCACCGAACAGAAGAACTATCCTATCGGCAGTCGGAGTCATATCGCTCGCTTCAATGGCATTTATAGCCAAAAACTTTGTTGACGGATTTAAAGAAATTTGGGTTAAAAAGCAAGAAGCGAATATCCAAAAAAATCTTCAAGAAAACTTAATTGAAGTTGAAACACAGTCATTTTCAGGGAAAATCCAAATTATAAGAAGCATGCTATCATCTAAAGCTAAGGATTTTTCAGACGTTTTAGAACAAAAAAAGAATATAACTTTCACATCATCACCTAAAGGAAAAGATAACGATAATAACAAGAATAGCAAGTTTTTTGTCTGTGGAATTCTCACTCTGGCTTCAATAATAGGCATCGGGTATTTGTCTTTAAGAAACATCAAAAAAAGTGATGAATTTATTAAGAAAGGGCTGGAAAACACTAAAACAGGTCTGGATAATATAATAAAAGACTTCAATGCAGAAAAAGGTATAAATAGTGTTACTGACCATAACGGAAATGTTTTAACCGGCAAAGATGCATACAAGCACGTTATAGAAAACATGCTGGAATCAATATATGCTAAACCTGAAGAAATTGAAGCCTATGTTAATAAAATGAACCTCTCGAGTTCAGAAAAAACTGAATTCATAAAACATTTAAAATCATCCATGAATCAAGCCACAGAGAAGGTAAACAGCGCAATTGGCGGTTCGGGAAGAAATAAAATCACTTATTTTTCCCATGTAAATGATTACCTTTCATTCTTTTACGATTGGCTTATGAACCCCAAAAATCCGCAGTTCAGAAATTTATTTTTCGGAATTACAGGAATTTCCGCTATAGGATATTGCGGAAAAATTTGGACAGAAGCTTTGAAAGAAGTAGAAGTAAAAAAATACAACGCTAATATTGAACTTGATTTACAAAAACGCCTTGTTTCAACAGAATTGCGCAATTTCAAGGCAAAAAAAGAATCCGCAATAAATCCTTTGTGCGAAGAATTTTACAACCAGAGCAACTCGAATAAATCGCCAGAAGAGTTAAAGAATGTTGCCGATAATATTTTATTTGAAATTAAAAACGGACCTCCGTTTGTATACAGTTAGTATTTGTTGTATAAGTTTAGTATGACAAGTTTGGCTGAATTTATACAAACACAAAGAGAAAAAGCAGGATTTTCAATATACGGTCTGGCTGACAGAACAAGTATTGATATTTCAGTGCTTGAAGACATTGAATCCGGCAAAGATTTATTTCTGCCGGTTACAGTTAGGCAAAAACTTGCAAGGGTTTTTAAATGTTCTCCGAATGAAATAAAAAAATATGAGAGAAATTACGAGTTTCAGATAATTACAGATGAAGTTTTGGACGATTTAAAATCACGCATTTTAAAACACGAAACTAACCTTAAGTGCCCGATATGCGGAGAACCTCTTATAACAAGAGTCGCAAAAATGTATGATTTGGAGGACAACCTCATTTCCGTTCCAAAAGCACACTGCACAAAATGTGTATTTCAAATAAAAGAAACTTAATAACATTGACATGTATTCATGAATTGGTTAGAATTGTAATGTTTGAAGTCTATATAAAATTTAGACTATGGAAGAAAGAGAGGAATTAAAAAAAATGAAAAATACCGGTTTTACTCTTGCAGAAGTTTTGATAACCCTGACTATTATTGGTGTCGTTGCTATGATGACGTTGCCTGCTCTTATGAACAATGTTCAGGAGCAACAAGCAAAGACAGGCTTAAAGAAAGGTTTGAATACTTTAACTGAGGCTGCTCAATTAACTGCAGCCACTGATGGCTTCGACTATGCAAGTTTAAAAAAAGGAGAGACAGAGGAAGCCGATTGTATGGCAGGTGCACAATCTCTTCCCGGGCTATTGAAAGCAAGGACCCAGTATGATGCTTCAAAAACATACGATAAAGAATTGAATAATGCTGAATTCGCAAAAATTGTTGATGGTAGCGGGAATTATGTAATCTTCTTTAGAGACGGTTCTGCTGTATCGTATAAGATGAATATGTGGCTTGAGCCGAGAGTTTCTTTATTAGAACCTGATGGACTACCCAAGGGTTTCAGCGTAGTATATGATATAAACGGTGAAAAGAAACCTAATTTATTGTCAAATTGCATGGGAAAAATAGGTGCTACAGCAGCAGATAGGTTAGATGACAGAAACGGAAAATGTCATGTTAAAAAAGAAAGAGTTATCAGAGACCAATTTGGTGTAAGACTTCGCGGCAGATTCGCTCAACCTAACGGTGCTGCTGCAAGATGGGCTCTGGAAAACTAATCAGTCTATAGTTATATAAATAAAAAAGCTCTCAATATTGAGAGCTTTTTTTATTTTTCCATTCCCAACTGGGAAGTAACCTTGATGTGTCCGCTTCCATCTTCACCTCTTGGGGGCGGAAATGGAAACGTAATTTTTCTTCTTTTATATTACAAAAATAAACTTGACATCTACTTTGGAATCAATTAGAATAGATATTGTAAAAATCCGTATAAAAAGAATTAATTAGTTAATATCGTAGAGAGAAAGGAATTACATTATGAAAAAGACTGGTTTTACTCTTGCAGAAGTTTTGATAACTCTGACTATTATTGGTGTCGTTGCTATGATGACATTGCCTGCCTTGATGAACAATGTTCAGGAACAACAAGCTAAGACAGGTTTGAAAAAAGGTTTGAATACTTTAACTGAGGCTGCTCAAATGACTCAGGCTGTTGATGGTTTTGATTATGCAAGCATAAAAACTGCATCTTCAACTAACTCTGCTGCTGAAGCACAATCTCTTGCAGGACTTTTGAAAGCAAGAACTCAATATGATGCTAAGAAAACATACGATAAAGAATTAACTGATGGTACTGCTAAAAATCTAGTCGATACTGCCGCTGGCAACTATGTAATCTTCTTCAGAGACGGCTCTGCTGTATCGTATCCGAATGGTATAGTAGCTAACAATACTAATGCTGTATTAGATAATGACGGTTTGGCTCACGGTTTTGGTGTTGTCTATGATATAAACGGTGAAAAGAAGCCTAATTTGTTATCTAACTGTCTTGGACATACAAATGATAATGCACAAAATGCAACAAACGATCATAGTGGTACATGCGGCGATAAGACAAAGAGGGTTATCAGAGACCAATTTGGTGTAAGACTTCGTGGCGGATTCGCTCAACCTAACGGTGCTGCTGCAAGATGGGCTATGGAAAACTAATCAGTCTATAGTTATATAAATAAAAAAAGCTCTCAATATTGAGAGCTTTTTTATTGTCAATATGATTTATGGATTGCTTCGCCATCGCTCGCAATGACAAGTTTTCGTCATACTGATGGGACGCAGCAGTCTCTGGATTCTTCGCTTCGCTCCACTACTATCCATGAAATTTATAAGCCCCCACCTCATTCCTCCCCCATGGGGGAGGAAGCTTGAAAGGCAGGAGGGGGCTAATTTGATTTATCATAGACGATAGTATCGCTTCGCTCAGAATTGACAAAGATGGACTCAAGAATGATAAGAGAGGTATCTGAATTACAGGAGATATTTTTAACTTAAAATATACTCCTCAAAAGCTTTAACAAATTCCTCTTTAGTTATATCCGGCAAAATTTCTTTAATTGTAGCAATACAATCCGATGAAACTTTTTCATTAAATAACTTTTCAAGCAGATTCTTATCATACCCGAACAATATAGAACCGTGCTGCAAAATATAACCGTTTTTACGGAATTGGGCAGAACCAATTATTTTTTTCCCTTGATAGCAAACATCTGCACCTGTTGAAATCAGCATACAATAATCATGCTTAGTACTGGCATGCTTATCATTTCCAATTGTTAATTCTACACTGAGTGTCTTAAAAAAATCTATTAAAATGCCGGAAATGTATTGATATGATTTACTCACACTCTCACCATCAGGAACTGCTGATATCGGAGTAATATAGCTATAAGTAATCTCATCATCATGCAATAAAGCTCGCCCGCCTGTAACTCGACGAACAACATCTATGCCGATATTCTTTCCGGCTTCAACAATCCTCTCTACAGATTTACACCCGTCTTGATTCCTGCCTAATGAAATACACATGGGCGACCAGGAATACAATCTAAAAATCGGCTCCTCCGTTTGGGTCTGTATAGCTTCTTCCAAAAGTTCGGAATCTATTCTCATATTTTCCTCACCTGTGTAAGTCCCAAACTTAATGTATCTCATCTTTTATCCTTTTAAAAAGCGCTTCATCACTCGTATCTTCCGAAAGCGGTTTTGGGATAAACAAATCTATATAACGTCTTATAGCATACTGATCCGACATGCCGGATATATAGTCACAGACCAGTTGAGGAATGTCTTCCTTGTTACAGCATTCGGACAATTTATCCGTATAATATTCATACAAAGATTTTACTATATTTCTTGCTTTCTTTTCTTCGGATTTTGTAACAGGGTCAAGGTAAACATGTTGAAACATCCATTCTCTAAGCGTTTTTAAATGTGCCCAGCATTCTTCAGACATTGTTACTTTAGGATTCCCTAATGAAGATTCAATAACATCGCTTATCATTTTCCCCAACCTGTCTGACTGGTTTTTCGGAAAATATCTGAGTGCGTCCTGAGGTAAATCTTTTTCCGAAATAATACCGGCACGTACTGAATCTTCAATATCATGATTAATATATGCAATTTTATCCGCATACTGAACAACTTGAGCTTCAGGAGTTTTAGGGTTATATCCCCAAGAGTGAGTAAAAATCCCGTCAACAGTTTCTTTGCACAAATTCATATTTTCCAATACTTCCACCACTCTTACACTTTGAATATTATGAAAAAAACCGCCGGGAATAAGTTCATTTAAAATTCCTTCTCCACAATGCCCGAATGGAGTATGACCCAAATCATGCCCCAATGAGATGGCTTCAACTAAATCTTCATTTAACCTGAGTGCACGTGCCATTGTTCTCGCAATTTGAGAAACTTCCAATGTATGAGTTAATCGTGTTCTAAAATGGTCATTAAAAGGTGATAAAAAGACCTGAGTTTTATGCTTTAAACGCCTGAAAGATTTTGAATGCAAAATCTTATCCCTGTCTCTTTGAAACTCCGTTCTTATAGGATAATCATCAACTCTGGGGAATTTTCTCCCCGCAGATTCCTTACATTTTGTAGCATACGGAGCGAGAATTTCATACTCCCGCTCCTCAAGCATTTCTTTTATGTTTTTTAAATCAGTTTCCATACTATTATATATAAGTTAATAATACCCCCTCTGTCAACTTTGTTGACATCTCTCCAAAGGAGAGATAGGAATCCTACGCAGAAACCACTTTAGTTGACAAATGTCTGTCTTCCCAAATATCAACAAGAGTTGAACAGAAAAATATACTTGAATAAGTACCGATAAATATACCTAAAATCATTGCCAGTACAAAATCTCTTGTTGTAACTCCGCCAAAGAAATATAAAGCGGCAAGTGTCATTAACGTAGTTACGGACGTATTAATACTTCTTGCAAGAGTTTGGTTAATACTTCCGTTCATAATTTCACTAAAAGTCATCTTTTTGGAATAGTATTTTAAGTTTTCTCTTACACGGTCAAATACGACAATAGTATCGTGTACTGAAAAACCTATAACAGTTAACAGCGCAGTTACAAACAAAGCATCAACCTGCACACCATATACAAGTCCCAGTATTGAAAATATACCCAATACAAAAAGTGTATCATGCACCAATCCCAAAATTGCCGCAAGTGCATAATCAAATTGGAATCTGAATGTTAAGTAAGCAATGATGCCCAAAAGAGCCAGTGATAAAGCTATCAGCGAGTTTTTAAACAATTCCGCACCCAAAGTCGGGCCTACAGAAGCGACTTGCACCAAATCAGGAGACTTGAATTCGGAATTCATAACATTTGTAATCTTATCCGCATCATCTGATTTTTCATCAATAAACTTTGTTCTAACTGCCAGAATAGCCTTTAAATCAGTATTTTCTGCGTTGTTAACATTGATTATTTGCAATGCCGGTTTTTCAATTCCTGCCGTTTCAAGACTTTTCCTTACAGAAGCCAGCTTATCATTTGTAATATCTTCTTTAACGCTATACTGCAAAGTTGTACCACCTGTATAGTCAATTCCGACTCTTATCGGAGTATGTGTATCATAAGTTATCATTGAATATACCATTGAACATATCCCCGGGAGAAGTAGAATCGCTGATATACATAAACACAACCATCTGTATTTTACTATGTCTAATTTTAATTTCATTTCTTTATCCTTTTCTTTACGTCATTTTGAATTTATTCTAGAGTCCTAGACTTGTAAGATGCTGAAACGAGCTCAGCATAACATACATTTACCCCTAATCTAATATACCGAATTTTGCTTTTTCACGCTTTGTTTCAACTGCCTGGAATCCTTCACCAATCTCTTCCGGCTTCAAACCAAACATTGCCGGATTCTTAAGATTTCCAGTACCAAATGCAAGGTGCATAAAATTCTTTGTAATTGTTATTGCACTGAACATTGAAACAATTACACCGATTGCAAGAGTTAACGCAAAACCTTTTACAATACTCGTTCCGCAGCAATAAAGAATTATACAAGTGATAATTGTTGTCATATTCGAATCAAAAATACTTGTAAATGCTCTGTCAAAACCTGAGTTAATTGCAGTAAATAAGGTTCTTCCTGCTCTTAACTCTTCCTTTGTTCTCTCAAAAATCAATATGTTAGCATCAACCGCCATCCCGATTGAAAGAATAAAACCGGCAATACCTGCAAGAGTAAGCGTTACAGGAATTGCTTTGAACAATTCAAATAAAATTGTTCCGTATATAATAAGCGCTACATCCGCAATTAACCCTGGTGCTCTGTAATAAAGCGCCATAAATATCATAACAAGACCTAAACCTATAGCACCTGCTATTTTTGATTTTGCGATACTGTCTGCACCAAGTGTAGGTCCGACAGTATTTTCTTCAATAATCTTAGCCGGAACAGGCAAAGCCCCCGCATTCAAAAGATCGACCATTTTCTTGGCTTCTTCATAAGCAAATCCGCTATCACCACCTGAGATTTGAGCTCTACCGCCTGTAATAGGCTCTCTTATAACAGGAGCTGACTGAAGTTCCCCATTAAAGAAAATAGCCATTTGCTGTCCTACCATATTTTTGGTCAATGTAGCAAACTTCTTAGTGCCTTCACCATTAAATTCCAAATCAACAACCCACTGTCCGTTTTGAGAATTTGTACTCAAATTAGCACTATTCAAATCTTTACCTGTAAGCCCCGTACTTTCCCAAGATTCTATGCCGTCTTTCATAACAGGTTTTCTGAAATCCAGTTCCGCAGTTTCACCCAAATACGCTTTTGCCTGATTTAAATCCGAAACATCAGGTATTTCTACTACAAGTCTTTTTTCACCGGAACGTTGTACTACAGTTTCAGATACACCAAGCTTATTTACACGATTTTCAATCGCAAACTGCAAACTTGACATCATATCCGGCGTAATGTGTGAAATCGTATCCGTGGTTTGAGCTTCAAGAACTAATCTTGAACCGCCAACCAAATCAAGACCGAGTTTTGTAGGCTTAGTGCAAATCGTTACAACAGAAACTATAACAATCAGAACAATCGCCCAAAACAGTATTAGTTTGTTCTTCATTTATATACTCCTTTATATCCTATATTTTAATTATAATTCAAACAAAACTAAAATAAATAGAATAAGAGGAGATAAAAAAATTAATGCCTTGTGTCCAAAATAGCCATCGCAATTATACCTAACCCTAATAACGCCATTGTGGCCATTCCCAAATTTTCTGCAGCTACCAGTTCTCTTCTTTTGTCTTTTAATTCTTGAACTATATTATCCAGTCTGTTTTCAGGATATGAACCTAAATTGTAGCATGGTACAAAATTACCATTCTTCTTAAAAAAACCTAATTCTATTTTTAATTCATCTTTATAATCGCCACTTGACAGTAAAAAGTGGTCGCCTTTTGATTCAAGAAAATTATGAAAATTCTTACCTTTTCTAAAAACTGACCCGTCAGTTTTTAGTTTATGTTTGACGGTTTTAATCATCCTTTTCTGTACATCAGTCGGATTAAAATTCAGCGGAGTATAAACCCCTTGAAAAGTATTTTTCTGGATAGAGCAAACCTGCATAAAACCTCCTTATATTGAATCTAAAGTAAACATCAACTCTGCTTTCTCAGCTTTTGTCAGTTCAACCAACGGACGTCTCACATATTCTTCTATCAAGCCCTTGCTTGCAAGAGCAGCTTTTACGGGCACAGGATTTGACACCATGAATAATTTCTTAAATACAGGGAATAATTTTATGTGCATATTCTTAGCTGTTGTAATATCGCCGGTTTTAAAATTTCTTACCATAGATTTTATTTCGTTTCCAAAAAGATGTGATGCAACAGAAATCACACCGTGCGCACCTAATGAAAGCATCGGAAGAGTCAGGCTATCATCACCTGAATATATAGCGAAATCGGCAGGACAAAGGGTCCTGAGCTCTGTTAAAATATCCATATCAGAATAACTCTGTTTTAAAGCCACAATATTTGAATATTTTTTTGCCAAGGTTTTAACGGTTTCCGGCTGCATATTTATACCTGTTCTTGAAGGAATATTATATAGAATTACAGGTAGTTCTACAGCCTCAGCAACAGCTGAAAAGTGCTCAATCAACCCGCTTTGAGATGGCTTATTATAATAAGGCACAACAGATAAAATAGCATCAGCACCTTCTCTTTCAGCCCTCTTTGACATCATTACCGCAGTTTCAGTAGAGTTTGAACCAGTTCCCATTATAACTTTGCCTCTATTATTAACAGCACGTTTTGCGCTGCACATTATTTCAATTTCTTCATCGAAAGTCAATGTCGGAGATTCACCGGTTGTTCCTGTAACCAAAATAGCATCCGAACCATTTTCAACCAAATATGAAGCAAGAGCTTCCACTTTTTCGTAATCCACTTCCCGCTTATCATTAAACGGCGTTACCATTGCTGTTATTACTTCTCCTGCATCATATCTCATAATTTATACTCCTCTCATTTTTTACCGCTCTAATATAATATTACTAAATCTCAATGAATTCATGAACTTCTAACATATCTTTTCCTTTTTGAAATAGCCCTAGCTGAGATGTTCCATATTTATGCCCGACATTAAATTTGTATCGATATGCCGTATTTGATAACATTGTAATCTTATTTTCATGCATCAAATCAATTAGTTGATTTAATTCTTCCATACAAATCGAATTTCCGTCTTCTACAATCTGTACATTTATAAAATAATCAAGCGGAGAATTTGATTTTATTAGTTTAAAGAATACCGTAAGAACTCCGTCAACCAGATTAAAATTGTTAAATGAATATAAAAATCCGTTTCTATATTTTACAGGATACACACCCGTTTTTTCAGTTAAAAATTCCTGCATTATTTTCATCTGCTCATCAAGATTGAACCCCAGCTCCTGGTGAGTAAATTTCTTTTTCAATTTTGCTGATACAAATATTTTGTATTCAATATATTTTTTTTCTATATTTTCTTGCGTTACTTTAAATTCAGTATTATAAATCTTTTCCTGAGTTTTTTTTATAAATCTGTGAGCATCATCATATTTGTCTTCTAGTTGCTCTAATAACATGATTATTAGATTGCATAAATAAAACAGACCCACATAAATACAAACAGCAATAAAGTATTTATACTCAAATAATGCACCGAAAGCATCGATAGCACCATCACTTACACACTTTCCAATGCTGACAAAAAACTCTAAAACCGGTTTAAAAAAAGTCAGCCAGAGATAATGTCCATTTGTTAAATTCTGTATCCAATAAAGAAGATGCAGTAATAAAAAAAACATCATTACTATTTTTATGAAATATACAATATTTTTTAATAATGCAAATATTTTTAATATTAACTTATGCATCTAATCCTCCAAATAAATATTATCAATTAACCTTACACCTTCAACCCTGCATGCAATTAGTGCGATTGTTGAATTATCGGCCTTTTCCTGTTCTTCAAGTGTATACTTATTCATTAGTTCCAAGTATTCCAGCTCATGATGATTGTTTAAGAATGAATATGCAGTTTCTTTTAGTGCATTTACATCTGTAATTCCTTTTTTATAGCATGCTTTAATATTATTTAGAATTCTGCTTAAAACCAGTGCGTCTTTTTTACCTTCGTCTGAAAGGTATTTGTTTCTTGAACTCAAGGCAAGTCCTGAATCTTCTCTTACTATAGGACATTGAATAATTTTTACAGGCACATTTAAATCATTTACCATCTTGTTTACTATAACAACTTGTTGTGCATCTTTTTGTCCGAAAAATGCATAATCAGGTTGAACTATATTGAAAAGTTTGAGGACAACTGTGCACACCCCGTCAAAATGACCGGTTCTTGTCCTACCGCAAAGTTTATTGACATAAAAAAACGGAGGACATACATACGTCAGTACGTCATTTGAGAGCCTTTGCCCCTCGCCGTACATCTCTTTCGCAGAAGGCGCAAAAACAACATCTACACCTTCATTATCACAAAGTTCTGTATCATTATCCAAAGTTCTCGGATATTTATCGAAATCTTCCGAAGGACCGAACTGTATTGGATTAACAAAAACCGATACTACAACCTTATCGCATGTTTCTTTTGCCTTTTTTATCAGACTTACATGCCCGGCATGCAGAGCTCCCATAGTTGGCACCAGCCCGATAGTCAAACCGTCCTTGCGCCACTTTCTGACTTCGTCTCTTACTTCTTGTATATTATTTAACAACATAACCATTCCTTTAAACAACGTATATTATACCATAAGATAAGCATCATTTTAAAGTAAATTTTTCAAAAAATAAGCTCGGAAACACCGAGCGTTTTGGGTTTAAGATTTGTATATTTTTGAGTCTACGCTTCAATAAATAAACGTCTGCCAACAATATTCGGCTGGTTATTGTAATAACCCGCGAAATATCCGCCAACAACGGGACGGTTTTGTCCGTACGTTACAAACGGATTTGTTGTATTTGAATTAACAAAAGGGTTATTTGAGGCAAAAGGATTGGACGAAGAACTATGAGTATTTGTTCTTGTTATTTGCCCTGCTTGAAATGACGGCTGTGCCGTTAATACATTTGTTAAAAAGTTTACTATTCCTGTCATAATCAGACCTTTCTTGTTTCCATGGCTTTCTTAATGACCATTTTTGAAATGTCAACTATTCTATCGGCAAAATTTTTCAAAACTCAAATTTATTTTATAAAACATCATCCTTACAGATGAAAATTTGTAGGTATAAAACTTGCACAACAGAAAAAGAGGATGACTTTTGGGTCATCCTCTTTTTTTATCTATTATTACCAGTTTATTTTTTTGGTATATATGGTCTGACTACTGTGACTGATCCGTCTACGTTCTTACGAACTCCTGTATCTATTTCATCGTCTAAGTCTGCTGCGAATGCTACCGGTGTATATACCTGCCCTGCGTCGATTGCCTGCGATACCATATCTCTGTTTAGATTATTTAAGATCTTTACGTTGTCGTGATCACGAGGGTCGATGTTCGGATCTGGTTGTGGTTCCGGTCCAGGAGGAGTCGGTGGATCCGGTGGAGTCGGTGGATCCGGTGGTGTTGGAGGATCCGGTGGAGTCGGTGGATCCGGTGGTGTTGGTGGATCCGGAGGTGTTGGTGGATCCGGTGGTGTCGGAGGATCCGGAGGTGTTGGTGGATCCGGTGGTGTTGGCGGATCATCCGGTTTCGCAGGAGCCTTGATTCTTGTATTGTCTGCGGTTTGAGTTCCTACGTTGTATCCGTTCGGTTCTTCTTCCAACATACCGTATGTAATC
>JAEEGL012908291.1_pt1 | contig 27683 bp, 20 predicted proteins | sample 9134231 | NCBI WGS metagenome assembly JAEEGL01 (sample SAMN16246548, study PRJNA631951) | gut metagenome | biome: gut microbiome; feature: rumen; material: fiber-attached | host: Bos | place: Iran: Karaj | collected 2018-10
ACCAGCCGACAAGACTCAGATGGTACAGGTGCTTCGATATCGGCAAGGACTCGCACTACTATGACGACTTTGCCAACAGGACCATCCTCAAGAGGATTGCGCAGAAGTGCTATCTTCCCATGAACGAGCTCCTTCTGGAGGCCATCAAGGAGAGCAAGGGCGCTTTCAAGGTAGCGTTCTCCATCACCGGTTCCGCGCTCGAGCAGTTCGACCGCTACGCCCCGGAGGTGATCGACAGCTTCCGCCGCCTCGCCGAGACCGGCAGCGTCGAGTTCCTCGGCGAGACCTATTATCACTCGCTTGCTTCCCTTATCTCCCCGGCCGAGTTCAAGCATCAGGTCGAAAAGCACAAGGCCGCCATCGAGCAGTATTTCGGCGTGAAGCCTGTGAGCTTCCGCAATACCGAGCTGATCTATTCCGACGCTGTCGGCGACATGGTCTATGACCTCGGCTACAAGACGATGCTGACCGAGGGCGCCCGCCACATCATGGGTTGGAGAAGCCCCAACTACATCTACACCGACGACATCCAGCCCAAGCTCAAGCTCCTTCTCAGGAACTACCAGCTGAGCGACGACATCGCCTTCCGCTTCTCCGACAAGGGCTGGAGAGACTGGCCGCTTACCACCGAGAAGTTCCTCGACTGGATGAAGGCTGGCGTCGCCGACGGAGGCGACATCATCAACCTTTTCATGGATTACGAGACCTTCGGAGAGCACCAGAGCGCCCAGAGCGGCATCTTCGATTTCATGAGGGCCCTTCCCGGGACCGTCCTCGCAGACGGCACCTTCGAGTTCGTGACCCCCGCCCGCGCCGCCCGCAAGCACAAGGCGATAGATTCCCTTTCCGTGCCGGAGGCCATCTCATGGGCGGACGAGGAGCGCGACGTCACCGCATGGCTCGGAAACGAGCTCCAGAACGACGCCTTCTCCAAGATCTACGGCCTTACCGAGAAACTCTCCATCCTCAACGACCCCGTGCTGTGGTCCGATTTCGGACACCTCCAGGAGAGCGACCACCTGTATTATATGTGTACCAAGTTCTTCTCCGACGGAGAGGTGCACAAATACTTCAACCCGTATGACACCCCGTACGAGGCCTTCATCAACTATATGAACGTCCTCAGCGACTTCATCATCCGTACGGACGAGGCATACGCCCTTAAAACGAGCGACAACAATTGATGAGTAAAAAGTTATTGAGCCCCGACTATTTGTTCGAAGTCAGCTGGGAAGTCTGCAACAAGGTCGGCGGCATTTACACCGTGATCTCGACCAAGGCCCTTCACCAGAAGGAGCAGCTGGGACGGCATCACATAATGATAGGTCCTGACGTGTGGATGCACACCGCAGGCAACCCTGATTTCACTGAAGACCAGTCGCTGTACCGCAACTGGAAGGCCAAGGCCGCCGAGGAGGGGATACGCGTCCGCATCGGACGCTGGAACGTCCCCGGCAGGCCGATTGCCATACTCGTGGACTATAAGCAGTTCCTGACCAGTCAGGACGCCATCCTCGGTGACTTCTGGAGGCGTTTCGGCGTGGATTCCCTCACGGGCAACTGGGACTACAAGGAGTCTGCCCTGTTCGGCTACGCTGCCGGAAGGGTGATAGAGAGCTTCTACAAGTTCAACCTCTTCTCCTCCGACAAGGTAGTGGCGCAGTTCCACGAGTGGCAGACGGGAGCGGGACTCCTTTATATCAAGGGAGCCGGCATCCCCGTGGCCACCGTGTTCACCACGCACGCGACGATGATCGGCCGCTGCATCTGCGGCAACAACCTTCCCCTGTACAAGCAGCTCGAGAGTTATGACGGCGACGAGATGGCCAGGCGCTTCAGCGTCATAGCCAGGTACTCGCTGGAGAAGATGTCAGCGCTCAACGCCGACATCTTCACGACCGTCAGCGACATTACCGCCAGGGAGTGCAAGCAGTTCATCGGGCGTTCCGTCGACGTAGTTACCCCGAACGGGTTCGAGAACAGCTTTACGCCCTCGACCGACGAGGAATGGGAGAAGAAGCGCGAGGCAGCCCGCGGGCGGCTCATCGGCATCGCCTCGGCGATGTCCGGAACCGAGGTGCCCAAGGACGCCGTCCTGGTGGGTATCGGCGGCCGCTACGAGTACCGCAACAAGGGTATCGACGTGTTCATCGATGCGCTTGCCAAGCTCCGCGACGCCGACCTGGGCGGCCGCGAACTCCATGCCTTCATAATGATCCCCAGCGGTCACAACGGTCCCGACCGTGCCCTGATGCAGAAGCTTTCGACCGGCAAGGGCGACTATACGACCCAGGTCTCGCACGCCCTGATGAATCCCGAATGGGACACCATCACGCGCCGTTTCGACGAGGTCGGCCTCAAGAATTTCCCCAGTGACCGCGTCAAGGTGTATTTCATCCCTTCGTACCTGAACGGCAGCGACGGTATCTTCAACATGTCGTACTATGACCTCCTCGTCGGCCTCGATGCCACGGTGTTCCCGTCATACTACGAGCCATGGGGATATACTCCGCTGGAAAGCCTCGCCTTCAGGATTCCTACCCTCACCACATCGCTTGCCGGTTTCGGCCAGTGGGTGCGCGACCATTACGGCAAGGACCATCCCGGCATCGCCGTGGTCGACAGGGACGACGACAATTATTTCAAGGTCGTGGACGCGGTCGCGGCGCGCATGCGCGAGATCGCAGGCCTTGACGGTAAAGGCAGGGAACTTTACCGTGAGTCCGCACGCGACGTCGCGGACATCGCCCTGTGGGACAATCAGATAAAGTATTATAACGAAGCCTATTCGGCAGCCATCGGGAAGGTGGTGAAGCGTATCGGGGAGTACCCGTCCGTCAAAGAAGAAAAGAACATGCAATATCACAATTTAACGATTGACGCCCCTTCCTGGAGGAGTGTCATGGTGACCCGGCACCTGCCGGAAAAACTGTCCGGACTTGAAAGACTGTGCAAAAACCTCTGGTGGTGCTGGAACGACAGCGCCAAGGCCCTTTTCAAGACTATCGATTCACAGCTTTGGACCGAGTCCGGCCACAATCCTATGTTTATCCTTGACCGCGTGAGCATCAAGCGGTTCAATACCCTCGCTTCGGACGAATCCTTCCTTGCGCAGCTCGATGCCGTCATGGCCGAGTTCGATGCCTACATGGCAGCCAAGGAGGAGAGGACCGATCCTTCCGTCGCGTATTTCTGCATGGAGTATGGTCTCGACACTTCGCTGAAGATCTATTCCGGTGGCCTCGGCATCCTCGCCGGCGACTACCTCAAGGAGACGAGCGACATGAACGTCAACCTCGTTGCTGTCGGTTTCCTGTACCGCTACGGCTATTTCACCCAGAAGCTTACCGCTTACGGCGACCAGGTGGCCGAGTACGAGCCGCAGGACTTCCTCAAGATTCCCGCGCAGCCCGTCTTCGACGAGGAGGGCAACTGGAAGACCGCGACCGTGGCCTTCCCCGGCCGCAACGTCGTGGCCCGCATCTGGAAGGTGGCGGTCGGCCGCACCGACCTTTACCTTCTCGATACCGACTGGGAGGCCAACCTCCCCGAGGACCGTTCCATCACCCATCAGCTCTACGGAGGTGACTGGGAGAACCGTCTCAAGCAGGAGGTCCTGCTCGGCATCGGCGGTATCCGCGCCCTCCGTGCACTGGGCATCAACACCCAGGTGTACCATTGCAACGAGGGCCACGCCGCCCTCATCGGCGTCGAACGCCTCCGCGAGTACATCGAGCACGACAACCTCGAGTTCGGCGAGGCCATGGAGGTGGTGCGCGCATCCTCGCTCTTCACCACCCATACTCCGGTCCCTGCCGGTCACGACGCCTTCGAAGAGGGCCTGCTCCGCAAGTACCTCGGCCATTATCCGGCCCGTCTGAAGGTCGACTGGCTCACTTTCCTCGGCCTTGGCAAGGTCAACGCTGCCGACCCTTCCGAGAAGTTCTCGATGAGCGTCCTCGCAGCCAACATCTCGCAGAACGTCAACGGCGTGTCCATGCTCCACGGCAAGGTAAGCCAGGACATCTTCGCGCACATGTATCCGGGTTATCTCCCGGAGGAACTGCACGTGAGCTATGTCACCAACGGCGTCCATTATCCTACCTGGGCGGCCAAGGAGTGGAAGCAGCTCCACGCCACGGTCTTCGGTCCTGAGTTCCAGACACACCATTACGACAAGAGGTGCTTCGAGGGAGTGTACAATCTCTCCGACGGGCAGGTCTGGGATGTCCGCAAGAAGCTCAAGGGCAATCTCGTGTACCATATCAGGCGCCGTCTGTCCGACCCGGTGATGTCGGTGCATTATTCTCCCCGTCAGGTAGTTACGATCAAGGAGACGCTGCGCGACGACGTGCTGACCATCGGTTTCGCCCGCCGTTTCGCGACCTACAAGCGTGCAACCCTGCTCTTCTCCGACCTGAACCGTCTCGACGCCATCGTCAACAATCCCGCTCGCCCGGTGCAGTTCATCTTCGCCGGCAAAGCCCATCCCGCCGACAAGGCGGGCCAGGACCTGATCAAGCAGATCATCGAGATCTCCAAGCAGGACCGCTTCATCGGAAAGATCATCTTCGTCCCCGGATATGACATCACGCTCGCCAAGCGGATGGTCCAGGGCGTGGACGTATGGCTCAACAACCCTACGCGTCCGCAGGAGGCTTCCGGTACTTCCGGCGAGAAGGCCTCGATGAACGGCGTCATGCATTTCTCGGTGCTCGACGGCTGGTGGGTCGAGGGTTACAAGGAAGGCGCCGGCTGGGCACTTCCCCAGGAGCGTACCTACGACGACCAGGGCTTCCAGAACGACCTTGACTCCGCTACGATCTACAATATCCTGGAGAACGAGATCGTTCCCGCTTACTATGATGTAGACAAGGCTTCGGGCATGTCCACCAAGTGGATCGGTTACATCAAGAATACCATCGCCCAGGTCGCGTGCAATTTCACTACGAACCGCATGCTGACCGACTATATGGACCAGTATTACCTGCCTCAGTCCGCCAGGGCGGCGTCTCTCGTGGCCGACGACTACAAGGTCGCCCGTGAGATCGCAGCATGGAAGAAGCGCATCAGCCGCCAGTGGCAGAACCTCGAGGTGGTGTCTCAGACACAGCCCGAGGCCTCGTACACGCTTTCCGACGGGGCGCTCATGCACAGTGAGGTGGTGCTCAACCTCGGTGACATCCTTCCCGAGGAGGTCGGCGTCGAGGTCCTCTTCGTCACTTCCGACCGCAAGGGCAGGCTCCATATCCAGGAGAAGTGCGAGTTCTCCCTCGTCGAGTGCATCGACGGCGTGGCGAAATTCCAGGCTTCCATCCTGCCGGAGCGTACGGGCATGTATCAGGTGGCGACGCGTATCTATCCGAAGAACGCGCTCCTGCCCCACAGGCAGGACTTCGCCCTCGTGAAATGGCTGTAGTCGCTACGGGATTCTTCGACGGTGTCCATCTCGGGCACCGTCTCGTGATAGACACTCTGCTCCGGGCCGCGCGCGAGCGCGGGGAGCAGAGTGTGGTCGTCACGTTCTGGCCGCATCCGCGCACGGTCCTGCAGAAGGACGCGCGCGAGTTGCGGCTCCTTACTTCGCTCCAGGAGAAGCGCGGTATCCTTTCGGGACTGGGAGTGGACCGGGTTGAGGTCGTGCCCTTCTCGCAGGAGTTCCGCTCGATGACTGCTGAGCAGTATCTGCGGGACTTCGTCGGAGGCCGGCTCGGAGGCACGGCCATCGTCCTGGGCTACGACAACCGCATGGGTTCCGACGGCTTGCAGCACGATGCAATCGCGGCGCTGGCTCAGTCCCTGGGCCTCGACGTCATCGAGTGCCCGGCCGTGTCCGGGGAGCGAGGGTCTGAAAATCGCCTCACTCCGTTCGGCCCCCCCCATTGCAAGCAATGGGTCCCCCCCTCTTATGATGCCGAGGGTGGCACAGATTTTCAGACCCTCGCTCCCCGGACACAGGGGGATAGTGCGATTTCGTCGACGAAGATCAGGGCGGCGCTGGAGAGGGGAGAGGTCGAGGCTGCGGAGTCGATGCTCGGATACCGTTACGGGCTGCACGGGGTCGTGGTGGCCGGGAACCGGCTGGGCCGGACCATAGGCTACCCGACCGCGAATATGCAGCTCTACGAACCGTTGAAGCTCGTGCCGGTGAACGGCGTGTATCTCGTGGAAGTGGAGACGCTTGGACGGCATTTCTGCGGAATGACAAACATCGGCGTCAGGCCGACCGTATCCGGTGCCGGCGCACGCACCATCGAGACCCACATTTTCGATTTCGACGAGCTTATTTACGGGCTTGACCTCCGCGTGCGTTTCATCGCCAAGATCCGTGACGAACGGCGTTTCGATTCGCTCGAGGGCCTGAAAGCACAGTTGGCGGGCGACGAGGCCCTCTGTCGGTCGATGTTGGCAAAATAAGCGGCCTTACGGAATACTATTTCCGGAATTATTTGTATATTTGCATTGTTGACACAGGGTTCCGCCTCCAGGCGGGACTCTCTTTTAGTTGACTGACCCGCTCCCGGAAGGGACAATTGATAACTAATTAGAAGCATAGTATGGCAGACATCCATTACATGACCGCGGACGGTTTGGAGAAGCTCAAGAAGGAGCTCGCTGACGCACTGGCGCAGCGCCCGGTCATCTCGGCGGCGATCGCCGAGGCTCGCGAGAAGGGCGACCTCTCCGAGAACGCAGAGTATGACGCGGCCCGCGAGGCGCAGGGCCTGCTTGAGGTGAAGATCGCCAACCTCAAGAACCAGGTGGCCAACGCCAAGGTCATCGACGAGTCGCAGATAGGCACTGACAAGGTGTCCATGATGAACAAGGTGAAGGTTGAGAACATCACCATGAAGCGCGTCATGGAGTTCACCATCGTCGGCGAGACCGAGGCCGACTTCGCAAAGGGCAAGCTGGCCGTGACCACGCCCATAGCCAAGGCCCTCCTGGGCCATTCCAAGGGCGAGGTCGTCGAGGCCAGGGTCCCTTCCGGCATCCTCAAGTTCAAGATTCTCGACATCAGTTTGTAAGCTAATATGGCTACGATTTTCACCCGTATCGCGAAGGGCGAGATCCCCTCGTACAAGTGCGCCGAGAGCGAAGACTTCTACGCCTTCCTCGACATCAGCCCGCTGGCGCCGGGCCACACGCTGGTCATCCCCAAGAACGTGGAGGACGACTATATCTTCCATCTGGATGAGGAGACCTACGCCGGCCTGTGGGCCTTCGCGCGCAAGGTCGCGCTGGCCGTCAAGGCCGCCGTGCCCTGCAAGCGCGTGGGCGTGGCCGTGCTTGGCATGGAGGTCCCGCATACGCACATCCACCTCGTGCCCCTGCAGACCGAGGGGGACCTGGACTTCCGCAAGAAGAAGCCCGAGGTACCGGCAGATGAGATGAAAAGGATAGCCGATTCAATCTTAAGTGAATATGAAAAGCTCTAGGATAGTGCTCATGGGCCTCTGCGCCCTCCTCGCCGCTGCATGCGCCAAGCCTTCGGCCCGCATCGACGGCACCCTGACCGACGCCGGCGGAAAGCAGGTTATAGTCAAGCTTCTGGACCTCAACAACTACAAGATACTCGATACCGTCAAGACTGATGCGAACGGGCATTACAAGTATGTGGTCCCCGTACAGCCCGGCCAGCCGGAGTTCGTCTACCTTTTCTACGGCGATACCAAGATCTCGTCCCTCCTCCTTGAGGAAGGCGACAAGGTGGAAGTCGTGACCGATACCCTTGGAAACGGTACCGTGGTCGGCTCTGTCGAGAGCCTCAGGCTCCAGGAGGTGGAGGGCAAGTTCGCCGCCTTCCTCCGTGAGGCCGAGCGGGCTGAGGACAACGCCGCACTCCGCCGTTCCTATATCCAGTATTACCGTGATGCTGTCAGGTATGTCATGACCAATCCTTTCTCGCTGACCACCGTGCCGGTGCTCTTCCAGAACGTGAATCCCGACCTTCCGGTGTTCAGCCAGACCACCGACGCCATCCACTTCAGGAACGCTTTGGATTCGCTTACGACCGTGTATCCCGACTCGAGGTATGTCAAGGCACTCGAGAAGGAGACCGAGCGCCGCGAAAGGATCCTCAGCCTGAACAATCAGCTGAGCATGGCCACTGAGGCGGACTATCCCGACATCAAGTCCAAGGATGTCAACGGCAACGAAGTGTCTCTCTATGCGCTTGATTCCAAGGCTGTCATCCTCTTCTTCTGGACCGCGACCGATCCTGAGAGCAAGATCATCAACCAGGAGACCTACAAGCCTGTGTACAAGGACTATCACGACAAGGGTCTGGAGATCTTCGCAGTGTCCCTCGACACCGACAAGGCTGCATGGGCCAGCGTCGTACGCAGCCAGGAGCTTCCCTGGGTGAACGTCAACGACGGCCTGGGTTCCGCTTCGCCGGTAGTGACCCTGTACAACATCACTTCGCTGCCCAAGGCCTTCCTTATCCTCGACGGCCAGATCGTCGACCGCAGGATCGAAGGCGAAAAGGCTCTCCGCCGCGAGCTCGACAAGGTCCTGAAGTAGATCCTCACGCCCTTTTCGCCCCAGAATTGCGGGCACACCACCTATTCGGGAACAGAAACGCCATTTCTGTTCCCGTTTTGTGTTTTTTCGGTCATTTGGGAACGAAAAAGCGTTTTTCATTCCCGTTTCACGTTTTTTGGGCTGTTTGGGAATGAAGTCGCCATCTTCATTCCCATTTTGCTTCTTCGGCTGGAGGGCTATCAGGTAGTCGGGAGAAAACCTGCGAGGATTGCCAAGTCGATTTTGAGCATCCGCACAATCTGCTTACTGCTGGCGTTATACTCATAATGCAATTTCCTGGCGAGTTCTATTTTCGCTTGTGTCGGAAGAATAGATGGTTTTGCTGCGCCATACTGGTCACGGGCTATTCCTACCAGGATGGAATACAGGTCATCATCGGTGTAATAGAGGCTTTCTCCTATTTCTTCTGCGACTGTTTTCATTCCTTCCATGTTCCTGGAAATCAACGAGAAATAGTGTCTGGCATTCCTGAAAAGGGCTTCCGCTGATGCGATGTCGCAGAAGGCTTGGGGCGGGATGATGCCGTCAATGAACGGCTTGCCGGCAAATCTGTCGAGTTTATGTGTGCGGTAATTGCCTCGAATGACCGTGCAGGGAATTGTATCCATGCAATCTCTGAATCTCGCCTTTGCATCAGGATTGAAGAAACACCTGTTGGCGCCCCAGGGATAGTTGAAGGGGTATAATACATGTTGACAAGGAAGCCGTTCCGGTTGTTGTAGGCTATGACATTGCGAAGGTCCTGCAGGCCTTCGATGGGCCTGAGCTTGCAATTCCATCCGCCAAGGCTCCCGGCACGGTCTTTCGCTTTCATATAATTGCCCAGGTACTTTTTCATCATGGCGAACAAGCGGATGATGTCCTCCTCCGGGCCGGCAAGGGTTATGTGAAGGTGGTTGCTCATCCACTGGAAGGTGAGGATGCGGACAGAAGGGAAGTTGAGGGCGCAGATGGCCAGGAGCGTCATGGCCGCGCAATAATCCTCCTTACAGGTGAGGATGACCTGGTGGTTTTCCGGGGTGTACAAGTGCCAGCAGAAGCCAAGTTGCCGAAAGGTAAACTCGCAGCGGTTTTCGTCGTTAGCAAAGGAGTTGTTCATAGCTTTTTTGGGGGCAATATGACGAAATTAACTCTAACCGGCCTACAAATAGATATATTTCGAGGGGGTAGAGTAAGTATTTGATGAAATAGATTCTTTTTTTGTACTGAAGGCCCTCATGGCGCGGGAAAACAGTCGGTTTCCGCGCCTTGGTTTGTAAGGCCGGCGTGTGGCGCGGATTCTCGGAAGATATCCGCGCCACACGGGTGCTTTTGAGTATTATGCGCGGATTTCTCTGGTTTTTCCGCGCGCGGAGATGATGGTGATTCAGAAGAGCTTCCGGCGGGGGACGGTGGCGATGAAGTCCTTGAGGTAAAAGGGCTCGAAGTACGCCGTGTCCTCGAAGCGGCCGGCTTCGAAGGCCTCGAAGGCGGGGCGGAGCATCGCCGAGGCCTTCGGGCAGCACTGCGCGAAGTGCGCATCGGGATGCGCCAGGACTTCGCTGCACTTGCCGGCGCCGTCGCCGATGAAGAGCACCGGGCCTTCGGCCAGGAGATCGGCAAAAGACGCTCCGGCGGGGAAGCCGGAAGTGCCGGCCAGTGGCTGCGGGAGCGACTCGATGACTTGCGGCCGCGTCTCTGAGAGCTGCCTGCCGTCAGGGGTGAATACGGCGGTATAGACCTCCATCCTGCGGGCATCTACCATCGGAACGACATAGCGGCAGCCTTCGGGCAGGAGACCCTCGCCGGCGGCCTGGTACACCAGGGTGTCCAGGGTGCCGACGGCGAGCAGCGGTATGCCGGCGCCGAAGCACAGGCCCTTGGCCGTGGACACGCCTACGCGGAGGCCGGTGTATGACCCGGGGCCTTTGCTGACGCAGACGGCGTCGCAGTCGCGCACGGCCAGGCCGCGGGCGCAAAGCATCTGCTTGACGAACGGCGCCGTGAGCGACGCCTGCGAGCGCGGCGTCCCGCTTTCCAGATATGAAACTATCTTCCCGTCCTCGGCGAGGGCAGTGGAGCAAAGGGCCGTTGAGGTCTCGATGAGAATAATGCGCGCCATTTCCTATTGCTTGAGCAACAATTCCTTAAGATACGGGAAAACCGTGTATGCGATATCCCTTATCGGGCTGTAGAGCATCGACTTTTCCAATACCGCTTCGTCCACAAGGCTGAACTTGACGTTGACCGTGTCGAAGAGGATTATGCCGATTCCGATGAGCAGACCGGCCAGAAGGATGGCGAACACCAGTCCCAGCAGGCGGTCCAGCCAACCTAGCATCACAAGCTTCGTCAGTCCTGTGAGCAGTTTCCCCAGAACGAACAGCACCAGTACCGCCGCCACCATTATTACGGCGAAGCTGATGACATGCATAACTGTCTCTGACACTTCGAAATAGGGCCTAAGCCACTCGCTCACGACGTTGGAGAACCTGAATGCCAGCCACGCTCCGAGAAGGAGCGAAACCAGCCCTACGACCTGCTGTATGAAGCCTTTGGTAATCCCGCTGATGACCGCGGGAAGGAAGCAGATCAGAATAATGATGTCGGGCGTGCTCATTGTTTTGTTAAAAACGCTTGAATTGATTATCTTTGCAGACTATAAAAACAGACTGCTCCCGGACTTGGTCCGGATGCAAAATTAGGCAAAAAATATGACTTTCAAAGAGTATAAAGGCTTGGATCTGGTCTCGGTCGGAAACGCGACGCTGGAGAGATGGAAGAAGGATCACGCATTCGAGAAGTCCCTCGAGCTGCGCGAAGGCGCTCCGGAGTTCATTTTCTTCGAGGGGCCTCCGTCCGCGAACGGCATGCCGGGCATCCACCATGTGATGGCCCGTTCCATCAAGGACTCGATCTGCCGCTACAAGACTCAGGCGGGCTTCAAGGTGAACCGCCGCGCAGGCTGGGACACCCACGGACTCCCGGTCGAGCTGGGCGTGGAGAAGAAGCTTGGCATCACCAAGGAGGACATCGGCTCCAAGATCAGCGTCGCGGAGTACAACGACGCCTGCCGCAAGGAAGTCATGAAATATACCGCCGAATGGCGCACCCTCACCGAGCGCATCGGCTACTGGGTCGATATGGACGACCCCTACATCACCTACGACAACCGCTACATCGAGACCCTCTGGTATCTCCTCAAGGACATCTACAAGAAGGGATACCTTTACAAGGGCAAGTCCATACAGCCTTATTCGCCTGCGGCGGGCACGGGCCTGAGCTCGCACGAGCTCAACCAGCCCGGCTGCTACCGCGACGTCAAGGACACCACTGCCGCAGTGCAGTTCGAGGTCATCCGCGACGCCCGATCCGAGGCCCTCTTCGAGGGGGACCTCCCGCTCTACATCCTGGCCTGGACCACCACTCCCTGGACCCTTCCTTCCAACACCGCTCTCTGCGTCGGCCCGAACATCGAGTATGTCCGCGTCCGTTCCTTCAACCCTTATTCCGGCAAGGAAGCCGTCTATCTGCTTGCCAAGGCACTTGTCCCCGCCTGGTTCAACGCCAAGGCCGCGGAGCTTCCGCTCGACGCATACAAGCCCGGTGACAAGCTCGTTCCCTACGAGGTACTGCCGGGAGTGTTCAAGGGCTCCGACCTCCTCGAGATACGTTACAAGCAGCTGATCGGTTGGTTCCGTCCGGACGAGGGCGCATTCCGCGTGATTCCCGGCGACTATGTCACCACCGAGGAAGGTACCGGTATCGTTCACATCGCTCCGACTTTCGGTGCGGACGATATGAAGGTGGGAAAGGCCTCGGGCGTTCCCGCGCTGATGGTCATCGACCGCAACGGCGACCCCCAGGCCCAGGTGGACCTCAAGGGACGCTTCTGCCGCATCGAGGACCTCGACCCGAAGTACGTCGAGGAGCGCGTCAGTCCTGATTACGCGCCCTGGTCGGGCCGTTTCGTCAAGAACGCCTATGATCCGAACCTCGGCCCCGATGACCCCACCCTCGACATCGACCTCAGCGTGATGCTCAAGGGCGAAGGCAAGGCTTTCAGGATCGAGAAGCACGTCCATACGTATCCCCATTGCTGGCGTACCGACAAGCCCGTCCTCTATTATCCGCTCAACTCCTGGTTCATCAAGGCCACTGCCGTGCGCGAGCAGATGATGGCGCTCAACGAGCAGATCATGTGGAAGCCCGAGGCCACCGGCACCGGCCGTTTCGGCAAATGGCTGGAGAACATCCAGGACTGGAACCTTTCCCGCAGCCGTTACTGGGGCACGCCGCTCCCTATCTGGCGCACCGAGGACGGGAAGGAAGAGAAATGCATAGGCTCCGTCAAGGAGCTCTACACCGAGATAGACAAGGCCGTCAAGGCGGGCATAATGGCATCCAACCCGCTGGCTGACAAGGGATTCGACCCTGAGGACATGAGCCTTGCCAATTACGACCGCATCGACCTTCACAGGCCTTACGTGGACGAGATCTTCCTCGTCAGCGACAGCGGCCGGAAGATGGTCCGCGAGAGCGACCTGATCGACGTGTGGTTCGATTCCGGCTCGATGCCGTACGCGCAGGAGGGCCTGCGCGCTCTCGGCAGCGAGAAGTTCGGCTGCACGGCCGACTTCATCGCCGAGGGCGTCGACCAGACCCGCGGCTGGTTCTACACCCTGCACGCTATCCACACGATGGTCAGCGGCACTCCCGCCTTCAAGCGCGTGATCTCCAACGGCCTCGTGCTCGACAAGAACGGCGACAAGATGTCCAAGCGGCTCGGCAATGCCGTCGACCCGTTCAAGGCCCTGGACACTTACGGTCCGGACGCCCTCCGCTGGTACATGCTTACCAACGCCCAGCCCTGGGACAACCTCAAGTTCGACGAGGCCGGAGTCGTGGAGGTCAGCCGCAAGTTCTTCGGCACCCTGTACAACTGCTATTCGATGTTCGCGCTCTACGCCAATATCGACAGGTTCGACATCGATGCCGCCAAGGTGCCCTATCAGGAGCGCCCCGAATTCGACAAATGGATTATCAGCCGCCTGAACACGCTCGTCAAGGGAGTTGTGGCGGCTTATGAGGATTATGATATCACCCTCGCGGGCCGCCTGGTCCAGGATTTCGTCATCGACGACCTTTCCAACTGGTACATCCGCCTGAACAAGAAGCGCCTCTGGGGTTCCGGCCTCGCATCGGACAAGCTGGCCGCTTACCAGACCCTTTACGAGGTGCTGAAGGACGTCGCCCTGCTTTCCGCCCCGATTGCTCCGTTCTACATGGACAATCTCTGGGTCGACCTCGTGCCGGGCGCCGATAGCGTTCATTACCAGTCGATGCCTTCGAGCGACGCTTCGCTCATCGACACCACTCTCGAGGAGAGAATGGCTCTCGCGCAGCAGGCTTCGTCGATGGTGCTCGCCCTCCGCAAGAAGGCCGGCATCAATGTCCGCAAGCCCCTCGCCCGCCTGCTCATCCCCGTCATCAGCGATTCAGTGAAGGACAGCCTCGAGCAGGTGAAGGGCATCCTCTTGACCGAGGTCAACGTCAAGGAAGTGCAGTTCATCCAGGATACCACCGGCATCATCACCAAGCGCATCAAGCCCAATTTCAAGACTTTGGGCAAGGTTTACGGAAAGCGCATGAAGGAGATTGCTGCTGCGTTCGGCGAACTGTCGCAGCAGGCCATCACCGGGATCCAGTCGGCAGAGACCGCCGGCCAGCCTTACACCCTGGCATTGCCGGGCGGCGATGTCGTGCTTAACCCCGGCGACTATGCCATTTCGTCCGAGGACATGCCGGGCTGGCTCGTCGCTTCCGAGGGCCCCCTGACCATCGCCCTCGACATTGAGATCACCCCCGAGCTCCGTGCCGAAGGCACCGCGCGCGAGCTGGTGAACCGCATACAGAACATCCGCAAGGACAGCGGATTCGACGTCACCGACAAGGTAGATGTAAGGATCTTCGCCGACGGCGACGACCTCGCGCAGATCCGCGAGTCGCTCGCGTCTTTCGGCAAGTACCTTGCCGCCCAGACGCTCGCGACCTCGGTCGCGGCCGCGCCGCTCGCCGGGGCACCTTCCGATGCCGCCGAGGTTGAATGGAACGACGGCAGCATCCGCATCAAAGTTACGAAAGAAACAAACACAGATAAGACTATGGCAGAACAGAACAAGAAGGTCGAAGAGACCATCGAGAAGACCCGTTACAGTGACGAGGAACTCGCTGAGTTCAAGGAGATCATCCTCGACATGCTGGCCAAGGCCAAGGCCGAGTACACGACCCTTCGCGGCACGGTCATGCGCACTTCCAGCAATGACATAGAGGATACGTCACCTTCTTTCAAGACAGTCGAGGACGACGGCGCCAACCAGCTCTCCAAGGAGGAGGCCAGCCAGCTCGCCGCCCGCCAGTACAAGTTCATCCAGAACCTTGAGGCCGCCCTTGCGCGCATCGAGAACAAGACCTATGGCATCTGCCGCGTGACCGGCAAGCTCATCCCCAAGGAGCGCCTGCGTCTCGTGCCGCACGCCACCCTGACCGTAGAGGCCAAGGAAATGCTTGCCAAGAACGGCAGAAGGTAGGTCTTATGAAGAAGTCTGAAGGCAGGAAACTCGTCATTCTTGGAGTCATCCTCGTGGTCATCGACCAGGTCATCAAGGTCCTGGTCAAGACCAACATGGGCCTTGGCGAGCACTTCGATGTCATAGGGAACTGGTTCAAGATCCTTTTCATCGAGAATGAGGGAATGGCTTTCGGCTGGGCTTTCGGCGGCAAGGTCGGCAAGCTCCTGCTTTCGCTGTTCCGCATCTGCCTCTGCGGGGCGCTGATATGGTGGATAAGCAGCCTGTGCCGGAAGAACGGCGCCGCGCGCGCCGCAGGCAAGGCGGCGCCAATCCCCGTCGGCGTGCTGGTCGGCCTGACGCTCATCACCGCCGGGGCCTTCGGCAACATCATCGACAGCCTGTTCTACGGGATTATATGGGGCTATGCACCCTTCCTTTTCGGAAAGGTCGTGGACATGTTCTATTTCCCGCTGTGGACCTGGCCGGACTGGGTGCCCCTGCTTGGAGGACATATCTTCTTCGAGCCTGTCTTCAACTTCGCCGACAGCTGCGTTACTGTCGGGGCTTTCTATTTGATCCTCTTCCAGTGGAAGTTCTTCGCCAAGAACGAGGACTGATTTTGTACGGCGAAAGATTTTACCTATCTTTGCGCCCGTAAACATATGGTGAGTTGGCCGAGTGGTCGATGGCGTTGGTCTTGAAAACCAATGAACTGCAAGGTTCCGGGGGTTCGAATCCCTCACTCACCGCCAAGCGAAGGAAAACAGCGCGACGAGCTTGCTCGGTCGCGCTGTTTTCCTGATGCTTGGCAAAGCCCGCCGCAGGCGGGCAGGGATAGCGCAAGCGGCCGCAGGCCGCGTAGCGGGATCCCTCAGGTGAGTGAGGGAAAAGTGCCCTTATTTCCGACGCCTGTCCCGCCTCTGTCCACACGCCGATGTCCCTGGTCTGGGCAACTGCGCTGGACGCCCCCGAGGGTGTCAGCCCAGCGTTCTGTCCAGAAGGAGAAGTAGTTGCGGCGCGGGCGGCTTGCCCACAGGATGGACGGCAGGCCGATGACAGCAAGGTAGAGCCAGCCCAGCATCAGGGACTGGCGTGTGTGGCCCCATTCGTGCATCTTCTCAGGCTCATCGTTACGATATTTGTCGTTCATGATGATGTGACGCCCCAGGGAGATTCCTCCGGGAATGCTTGGAGAATAGTGCAGCCTTACGCCGCGGTAGTCCTGGCCTCTGCGGGCTCCGTAGCACAGCGCAAGTATCTCTCCGAGAATGTTCTGGGGGAGTTGCCATACATAGAGAAGGATGGACAGGACGGCTTTCATTGCAATGCTTCCGGTTCGCAAAAACCCTGCCGTCGTACCTCTGGCAGCGGCGCGTCCATCGCAACAGACAGGCCATTTCACATCCGTATTCCATGAATAATCACTATATTTGTCTGCGACAATCCATATCCATATAACCGGATTCAAAGAAAAGCGTAATCATGAAAAGAATTGTTTTGTTTGCACTCCTGGTCTTTGCTGCAATTACAGCATCGGCACAGACTAAGAAAGTCTCCGTACTGGGAGACTCCTATTCAACGTTCAAAGGCGTCAATCCCGATGGATATGCACCGTTCTATCCGGACGCCAACAATGATGTAAAGGAGGTGGAGCAGACCTGGTGGAGCCTGTATATCAAGGCAAAAGGGTACGAGCTGGATAAGAACAATTCATGGGGAGGCACGACCATCTGCGGCACTGGATACTTCCACAGGGATGTTTTCAATTCGTATTTCATTTCCCGCGTGGATATGTTGGGGGACCCTGACATTATCTTCGTTTTCGGAGGAACCAATGACGCCTGGGCCAGGGCTCCAATGGGTGAGTACCAGTATTCCGACTGGACGAAAGATGACTGCAAGAGTTTCCGTCCCGCCCTTGCCTGCCTGCTGGACATGCTTCAGCGACGCTACCCGAAAGCGACGGTTTATTCCATCCTGAATTCTGAGTTGCAGGAAGAGGTCAATGAGTCCATGCGCGAGGTTTGCAAGCATTACAATGTACAGCTCATTGAACTCCACGACATCGAGAAGCAGAACGGCCATCCGTCCATAGCCGGAATGAAAAGTATCTGCGAGCAGTTACTCGAAGCCATTGACTGATATTGTTTTAACGCTCACTTCGGTGAGCGTTTTTTATTTCCCGTGCACCGGGTCTACTGGTACTCCAGACCTTTGACGGAGATTCCTATGTTGATGGGGATGTATTGCAGTCCGGCAAGGGATGATTCCCGGTAGTAACTGCTTTTGAAATAGATGCCGGTGTATAATTGCATGTCCGTGGGAGTACGCTCGGACTAGGGAGTCTCCTGATACCGGCGGACAGCATCCATGTCGCAGTCAACCAGCGAAAAGGAAATGAAGTAGCTCCCTGGCTCCAGCAAGATAGATTCTTCCGGCTGGATGTCGAAATCCTGTCTGCCGCCGGATACGTCGACATCGGCGTAGATGGGTCTGTGCAGGATGTTGATGAATTCTTTCGGCTCTCCCTCGATGCGGTAGATATTGATAGAAACGACGCATCCGGGAATGTCGTTGCTCTGGATGGAGAAAAGGATATCCTTGATCAGGAACGGTTTACGGGCCTTTGCGACCGATCCCACTTCCACTCCCTTATCTATGCCCTCGCGGGCGTCGAAGCCCCCTGACGCTCCAATGAATCTTGTGCCGGGACGGAGAAGGTATTTTTCCTTGGTGTTGCCGCCGATGAAAACCGACGGAGGCAGTTCCGCATCCTTGAGGGTGATTGCTACGTCATCCTGCGGTCCGGAGACGGGATAGTACCCGGTCTGAAAGGATACATGGTGGAATTCAAGCGTATCAGCAGGTACTTCGATCTCGAAACGGCCGTCCACCGACGAGATGGTACCGATGCCGAGTCCGGGGATGCCCACGTGGACATATTCGACGGCTTCACCATTTTCATCGACGATCCTGCCGCGCACGGTGAAACGCTCCTGCGCTGAAAGGATGGCCGGGAATGCTGCGAGGATTATAAGCAACTTAATCCGCATAGATATCTTCCTCCATTTCAGCACCTTCCGGGTCAGGCTGGTAGTCCAGGATATCGCCCGGGACGCACTCCAGCACCTTGCAGAGCTTGTTGAGCGTCGAAAAGCGGATGGCACGGCCTTTCCCCGTCTTAAGCAGGGAAAGGTTGGTCATGGATATTCCGATCCTTTCGGAGAGCTCCGAGAGTTTCATATGGCGCTCCCAGAGCATTTTGTCGAGATTGACTGTGATCATATCGCGAGGCTGCTGTCTTTTGCGGTGAGGTATGCGATCTTGTAGAGTCCTGCGAAGAACAGTACGATGATGGGGTAGAACAAAGTGTTTCCGTCAAGGACTGACGTCTGGCATCCATTGATCGCGTCGTCGAAGTTGGAATGCACGAATGTCGCAAGGGCGACGACCAGGGCGGTCCAGCGGAGGAGGGAGACGTTGGATCTGGGGAAGATCTCTCCATTCTTCAACGAACGGTTCGTACGGACCAGGAAGATCCAGCAGAAGGCGTAGAGGATGGCCGTGGCGATGAACCTGCCGGCGATGATGAAGACCTGCCAGGCGAGTTTGTCCTGATTCCAGACTATGGTCTTATGGATCCAAAGCTGGTCGATGGTCCTTGCATAAATGAAGGCGAAGTAGAGCGTCGCAAACAACAGGATGGCGACGGAAAGCCACTTGATGCTCTTTTGAGTTTGATTGTTCATATCGTTGTCTTTTTCAGTCGTGGGACCTAAAGACAAAGATAATGCCAATTTTACGAAAAACATAAAAGAATTGTATGAAATTCGTAAAATATGCTGGTAAACGGAATGACTAGATTCCCATGGTTTCGCGGATATTGTCCGCCATCATCCGTACAAGCCGGTCGAGGGATTCGTGGCTGGCCCAGGCTATGTGGGGCGTGAAACGCAGGCGTTCAGGGTGCGAAGTGTGCAGCAGCGGATGGTCTTCCGGGAGCGGTTCGGCTGAGAAAACATCCAGTGCCGCGCCCGCTATCAGGCACTTGTCAACCGCTTCAGCCAAGGCGGTTTCGTCCACGACAGCCCCTCTCCCGAGATTCACCAGATAAGCACCGGGTTTCATCAGCCCTATTTCGCGGGCGCCGATGAGACCGCGGGTGCGCTCGTTCAGGGGGCAGTGGATGCTGACTATGTCGGCCTCGTGCAGGAGTTCATCCAGCGCGAGCGAGGGCCATTCCTTGCAGTGGGAGGTCCCCGAAGTGGAGAAATACACCGGTTTCATCCCGAACGCGGCTGCAATCTGCGCAACCCTGTGTCCGATATTCCCCATTCCGATTATGCCGATGGTCTTGCCGCAGAGTTCGTGGAAAGGTTCCCGCACGTCGTTCGGTATTCCGCTGCGCGAATAGGTGAGGTCCTTGACTTCCGCGTCATAGAACGCCGGACGGCAAAGGAGGGAGAGTATGTGGGTGAATGTCAGCTGCGCCACCGACTCCGTGGAGTAGCCTGCGACGTTGCGAACGGCAACGCCGCGCCTGCCGGCAGCCTCCAAGTCTATGTGGTTCAGGCCGGTAGCCGCGACGCAGACGAGTTTCAGCCTTGGCGCAGCGGCCATCACGGCGTCGTCCACGGGGGCTTTATTGGTCAGGATTACATCGGCGTCCGCCACTCTGAGACAAGCCTCCTCATGCGTAGAAACCGGATATAGTACCAGTTCTCCCAACGCGGCTATGGGGTCCAGCGAGACTGGACCCATGGTGCCGGCGTCGAGGAATACCATTCTCATGCGATTCTCCTTTCAAGACGCTCGCGGATGGCGGCTATGAACTGCGCGGAATTGACGGCCTTGGGCGTGATGCCTTCCATCAGGTTGACCAGGTCCTTGGTGACGATGCCGTCGCCGAGGGTGTCGAAGCAGGCGGCCTCCAGCGCGTCGGCGAAGCTGACGAGCGCCCCGAGGCCGTCCTTCACGCCGCGCTGGCGCAGCGCGCCGCTCCATGCAAATATTGTAGCCATGGGATTGGTGGAAGTCTCCTCGCCCTGGAGGTACTTGTAATAGTGACGCGTCACAGTGCCGTGAGCGGCCTCGTACTCATAGTTGCCTTCCGGGCTGACCAGCACGCTGGTCATCATCGCAAGCGAACCGAAGGCGGTGGATACCATGTCGCTCATCACGTCCCCGTCATAGTTCTTGCAGGCCCAGATGAAGCCTCCGCGGCTGCGGATCACGCGCGCGACAGCATCGTCTATAAGGGTATAGAAATAGGTGATTCCCAGTTCCTTGAACTTCGCTTCGTATTCGGCATGGACCTCATTGAAGATCTCCCTGAAACGGGCGTCGTAGGTTTTGGAAATGGTATCCTTCGTAGAGAACCAGAGGTCCTGGCGGGTGTCGACGGCATACTTGAAGCAGGAGTGCGCGAAGGAGCGGATGGACTTGTCCAGATTGTGCATGCCCTGCACTACTCCCGGGCCCTTGAATTCCTGGATGACGGCCTCCTGATGGCTGCCGTCCTCGCCGTCGAACACGATCTTCGCGACTCCGGGGCCGGAAACCCTTAGCTCGGAGTTCCTGTAGACGTCACCGTAGGCGTGACGCGCGATGGTGATGGGCTTTTCCCAGTTCCTGACGACGGGATGTATCGTGGGAATGGTGATGGGCGTGCGGAAGACCGTTCCGTCCATGATGGAACGGATGGTGCCGTTGGGACTCTTCCACATCTGATGGAGATTGTACTCCGTCATCCGCTGCGCATTGGGAGTGATCGTGGCGCATTTTACGCCTACACCGTATTTCTTGCATGCTTCCGCAGCCTCGACGGTGATCCTGTCGCCGGTCTCGTCCCTCTTGACAAGCCCCAGGTCGTAATACTCGGCCTTGAGGTCCACGAAGGGAAGGATGAGCTCTTCCTTGATCATTTTCCAGAGGATCCTGGTCATCTCGTCACCGTCCATCTCCACCAGGGGAGTGGTCATCTGAATCTTAGTCATAACCTTGAACTTTACACTACTGAAACAAAGATAATAAAAAAAGCTCAGAGTTCGGATTATTACTGAAAATCCGTGCATTGAGGAGAATTCGCTGTCTGTTGCAAAGGCCCCGCTGCCGTGCCCATCCGTTTGCTGCAGCAAATAATTGCATTATTTTTGGCCTTGAAATTTGTATTGTTCCGAAAACTCCGTATATTTGCAGTCCCGAAAAGGCCGGAAGGCTTTTGACGACCTCTGGATGTGGCGCAGTTGGTAGCGCACCTGGTTAGGGACCAGGAGGTCGCTGGTTCAAGTCCAGTCATCCAGACACGTATAAATGAGGCGCTTGCAGATATGCAGGCGCCTCATCCGTTTTATGGCGGCTTCATTCCTGCTTTTCCTCTTTGAGGTGGTGGAGATATTCGGAGGGAAGGCAGCCGTACTCGGCCTTGAAGTTGCGCGAGAACTGTTTTGGCGTGTACCCCACGCTCCAGGCTATCTGCGAGACTGAAGTCTCGCCGTTCTCTATCATTTCCTTTCCCTTGCCGAGCCTTATGGACCGGATGTATTCGATTGGAGGTTTACCAGTGATAGTCACCAGACGTTTGTACAGGACGCTGCGTGAGATGTTGAGGGCGGAGCTGAGTTCCTCGACGTTATAGTCGTTGTCCTGCAGGTGGAGCTCTATTTCGGATTTGATGCGGTCCAGCAGTTCCCTGTCCTCACGGCTTCCTTTCCATGGCTGGGCAGGCTGGCCGGATGCGCCGGCCGTACCCCTCCTGAGGATGTTTTCCACGCGGAGCAGGAGCGTTTCTACGTTGAAAGGCTTCTCGAGCGTGTCGTCGGCGCCTGCCTTCAGGTTCTCCAGCTCGGCTTCCTTGCCGTGGACTCCGGAGAGGAGCATTACGGGCGTGCCTGCGTGGCGGATGTCGCTGCGGACGGCCTTGCAGAGGGCACGCCCGTCCATCTCCGGCATGACGACGTCGCTGATGATCATGTCGAAGTCCTCGTTTTGCAGGAGCGCCAGGGCCTCCAGTCCGTTTCCGGTTTCCGTGACGTCGTACTGGGCGGAGAGCCTTTCCGTGACGAATGCCCTGAAGTCCGGATTGTCCTCGACGTTGAGGATGCGCGGACGGCCGTCTGCATCGTGTCCCGCGCGGACAGGCACAGCGCCTGTTTTCGCGGCCATGTCCTTGCGGATGGGGATGCTGACCGTAAATACGCTGCCGGTAGGCTTATTGTCGGAAACGGAGACCGTGCCGCCGTGCATTCCGACGAATTCCTGGACTATGTTGAGACCTATGCCGTTGCCGGCCCTGGTCTTGCCTCCCTCCCTGAAGAAACGCTCGAAAATGCGGCCTTTCGCCTTGTCGCTGATGCCGGGGCCGTTGTCGGAGACGCGGATTACTGCATTGCCTTCCTCTTCGCGGACACTCACGGTCACCGATGCCTTCCCGTCCTTGACCCCGTATTTGAAAGCGTTGCTGAGAAGGTTATGGAGGATGCGGCGCAGCTTGTCGCGGTCGAATTCCGTCATTATGGGGTCTTCTCCGATATCGATGAGCAGCCCTGCTCCGTCGGGCTGGATTATCTCCGCGTATGTCCGGCAGGTCTCGTCGGTGAATCTCGCGATGTCGCCGTACGATGGCCTGTAGGTCTGGGCGCTTCCGTTAAGCTGCTTGAAATCAAGGATCTGGTCTATCTCGTCGAGGAGGGTCTTTGCGTTGCGGTCTATCTGCTGCAGTTCCACTGGCATTGGCTGCCCGTCATCCCGGCCCATCATCCTTTCCAGTGGGGCGATGATCATGGAAAGGGGAGTCCTGAGGTCGTGGCTAATATTCGTAAAGAACTGAAGCTGTGCATCTTCCAGGCGCCGCTGCTCCTTTTCCAGCCTTCTTTTCCTGCGGGTGCGGAACAGATGGATGAGCAGCGCTGCGGTGGCGAGTATGAGTGCGGCATATATCGCGTATGCGACGGCCGATTTGTAGAAGGGAGGCCGGACGTATACCCTCACCCATTCTGCGATTCCGCTCTGGCCGGCATTGAACGGACGTATCTCCACGAGATGCATGCCCGGGGACAGGCTCCTTAAGAACAGGACGTTGGAGGCCAGCGTGTTCCACTCTTCCTCGTCGTCTATCCTGTAATCGAAGAGTGAGCGCCTGTTGCGGAAGTTCAGGGTAGATACTTCGATGGAGAGGTTGTCGTAATGCTTCATTCGGACGATGTCCCTTTCCTCCATCTGCGCAGGGGTCAGAGGCTCCGATGAGACGCTTATTCCCGTGATGCTTATGCCGGAGTCGTAATGCGCCGGGGCGTAGGGCTGCGGCGTGGCTACGACGATGTCTCCCTCGTTCCCCATAAGGATCTCGCCTGATTTGGAGCGGAAAATGGCGTTCCTCGAGAAGTGTCCGGCACCTATGCCGTCCTCCTCGAAATAGGGATAGCAATGTACAAGTATGTTCCCGGTCGCGGGATCCTCCGTGATGAAAAGGTCGGAGAACCCTTCCTCGGCCATTACCCAGATATTTCCGTAATTATCCTCGCAAATACCCTGTATATGATTGTTAGTCAGACCGTTCTCTGTCGTGAGACGGATTGGTTCCCCCTGTTTTGTCAGGTAATACAGGCCTTCGGTCGTCCCTATCCAGAGAATTCCGCGGCCGTCGAGGAACAGCTGCGTGATCTGGCGCAGGTTTGTCTCGATCGGTGACAGTTCAAGCGTGGCCGGAGAGATCGAGTACAGGCGGTGGCGGTTGCTGACATAGATTGTGCCGTCCCTTCCCGGACCCGTCATCGATGAGATGCTCGAGGACTCCAGAAGTGAGTTTTCAGTAGTGTAATGCCGTATGTTTCCGTCCCTGTCAAGCCTGACCAGCCCGTTGTTGAAGGTCCCTATCCAAAGCCTTCCTGCGGCGTCCTTGGTGAAATACCGGACGCTCTGGGTCGCGCTGATGAAATCCGGATCCTCGCTTATGCGCCGTGTTTTCTTCCCGTCCCAGATGAACACTCCGTCGCCGTACGTGCCGAAATACAGGTCTCCGTTGTCGTCCAGGAAGGATCCGAGGATGCTTTCATAGTCTCCGGACAGGACGCTTTGCATCGATCCGTCTTCCTTCATGAGCATGAGGCCCTTGCCGTCGTATCCGATGTATGTCCTGCCTGAAGCATCCTCTACGATCGTACCGACCGCTTCGGCGATATTGTTCCTTAACCTTTTGATATCCAGATTGTTCACGATGGAGTATGAGGCTCCTTTCTGGCCTGTGCCGATCCAGATGATGTCATCCTTCTGCAGCATGCAGTTGATATGGTTGCTGGCGAGGGAGAATTCGTTCATCTTTTCGGATACGAGATCCTTCGCCATTTCAAAGCGCTCGTTCAGTATGATGATGCCGTTCCTGTCGGTACCGAGCCAGATGTTTCCTGCACTCTCCGTCATGCATTTGGCCACGTCCCCCTCCGGTATTATCCCCTTCGGGAGAGTCTGCCATCCCTGCGTTCCGGTATCATAAAAAGCCACTGTCTCTCCGAGTGCCCATAGCCTTCCGTTCCTGTCCCCGCTTATACTGCCAGGTGTGATCCCCGAAGGAATCCGGAGCCGGCGGCATTCGGGATAGACCGTCCATAGTTCTCCGTTGTCAAGCAATGCGAACGAGACGCCTCCGGTCGTCGAGGAACTGGTTATGTCGGACGGCAGCTGCACTGTAACCAGCGCTTCCCTGGAAGGGTAATATATGTATACCTTGTCTTCCGCCTGAACCCAGAGGTTCTTTTCCTCGTCGACCAGCACGTTCCTGACACTGCGTTCTTCTATCCCAGCGTCGTCCAGGGCCGGTGAAAGATCGTCCGTCAGGCGGTCCGTCAGGCGGTCATACAGGAAAGCATCATTCGGGGATTTTACCCATAGATGCCCGGCTGCGTCCTCCAGTACGCTGTCGAAGACGTCAGAATTGTGCCCAAGTTCCGACAACGTGTATTTCTTGAAATTGTAGCCGTCATACCGGTTGAGTCCGTCCAGCGTTGCGAACCACATATATCCCTCGCTGTCGCATTCAATTCCCCTGACGAATCCATCCGAAAGCCCGTCCTGGACGCCTATGGTCCGGAAACGCTGCGCATAGGATGGTGCAAATGTGCAGAAGAGGGCTGTTGCGGTAAGGATCAGTTTCAGTCCGTTTTTCATATTAAATAGTTTTATATGGTCGATGTAGTCACGTTTTTGCTCTAAATATCGATGTTTTCGGGTAAAAATCCTAATGCTTGTCACTTTTTTGTGCAATTATGTGCCAATTTGTGTTCGTGCGAACAAAACATGACACAAGCGAACGATAAACGGCAGGGTTTCTATATAAAGATGTCTATTTTCACGTGGAATTAATGGCGACACCTATAGTTTTATATGCGCCGTCACTTTTGTTTTTAATTCACTTGCTTTGAATATTTGTTCAACCAACCAGTATTTTTAACTATTAACTAATTGCAGTATGAAGAGTAAACTCTTATCTTTGATTTTACTCCTGGCCGTGAGTTTTCCGCTCATGGCTCAGGTTAGGATCAGCGGTACTGTGAGCGACAATGTCGGCCCCATGATCGGCGCCAGCATTATCGAAAAAGGTACTACCAACGGTACCGTTACTGACGCCGCCGGAGCTTTTGCCCTGACTGTCAGGCCCGGTGCCACCATCGTCGTTTCATCCATCGGATACAAGGAGCAGGAGATTGCCATCGGCAATCAGACCCGCTTCACTGTCGTCATGGATGAGGACACCGAGATGATTGAAGAAACCGTCGTCATCGGTTACGGTGTACAGCGCAAGAGTGACGTAACCGGCGCCATCGCGTCCGTGAGCAGCGAAGCGCTCCAGAACCGTTCCGTCGACAACGTCGCCGCCGCATTCGCCGGCAAGACTTCCGGTGTGCAGGTCATTTCCTCCTCCGGAGACCCGGGTTCCATCGGAACGATCCGCATCCGCGGTATCGCGTCCAATAACAGTGGCGCCAGCAATCCTCTGTACATTGTCGACGGCCTCCAGGTGTCCAGCCTCAGCACTGTCGATCCTCAGAATGTTAAGAGCATCGAGATCCTCAAGGACGCAGCTTCCGCCGCCATCTACGGTGCGCAGGCAGGTAACGGTGTGGTCGTCATCACCACCAAGACCGGAGAGAAGGGAGATGGCAAGATCTTCTACAACGGAAGCTACACCATCCAGAAGCTCGGTTATCATCCCACTACGATGAACGCCGCACAGTACATCGACTTCATGAAGACCGCCGGAGCTCTCTCTCAGGGTACCCTTGATGACTACTGGGACGGCAAGGTCGACACCGACTGGTTCGACTTCATGTTCCCGGGCGGTGCCGCAATGCGTCACACTTTCGGTGTCCAGGGCGCCAACGACAAGGGCAGTTTCTATACTTCGATCTCCTATCTTACCAACAACGGTATGGTCTATGGCGATCGTGACGTGTTCAACCGCCTGAACTTCCAGCTCAACGCCGACTACAATGTCAAGAAGTGGCTCAAGATCGGTACGACCAACACCTTCCAGATCCGTAAGACTCCCAGAGGCGCAGGCCGTATGAGCGGAGCCATGACCGGCGTGTTCACCCTCGATCCCCTTACTCCTCCCGTCGCTTATCCCGGCAACATGCCCCGTTACATGCAGGACATGCTTGACAACGGTTATGACATCCTGACCGTCCCGACCGGCGAGTACATCACGACTTCGATGTTCAATGAGCGCACCACCAACCCTCTCGCGAACATCTACACCTCTACCGACGGTGCTTCCGAGAACTACAACCTCAACGGAACCCTGTACGCCAACCTCACTCCTTTCAAGGGCTTCACCTTTACTTCCCGTTTGGGTTACGCCTTCTCCGTGGGCGAGAGCTGGTCATACAACGAGCCTTATTATATCAACGGTGTGAACCAGAGGACCACTTATGGCCTGTCTGACAGCATCGACTACACCCTGCGATATCAGTGGGAGAACTTCATCAACTATACCTACACTTTTGCCAGGAAGCATAAGATCGATGCGATGGCGGGTATGTCGTACATCGAGAGCAACAGCGTGAGCGTCAATGCCGACACCGACAGGCTTACCGAGTATGCTCCCAACTTCCGTTATCTCAACTATACCCACGCCGATGCGGTCAAGGGTATCGGAGGTACCCATTCAAGGTCCGCCAACATGTCTTACTTCGGCCGTCTCGGTTACAGCTATGACAACCGCTACTTCATCCAGGCTTCCTTCCGTGCCGATGCATTCGACACGTCGAAACTCTCTGCCGCAAACCGCTGGGGCTACTTCCCGTCAGTCTCCCTCGGTTGGACCGTCACCAACGAGCCTTGGATGAAGGGTGTCAGCAGGGATGCCCTCTCCTTCCTGAAGATCCGTGCCAGCTGGGGTATCAACGGTAACATCAACGCCCTGTCGGATTACCAGTGGGCAACCACGATCAAGGTCGGTGCGAGCAACTATCAGCTATGGAACAATCCCGACATCACCAACGCTTCCTATCCTACCAAACTCGCCAACGCTGAGCTGAGGTGGGAGACCTCGAAGCAGTATGACGCCGGTATCGACGCCCGTTTCCTCCG
>JAEEGL015973971.1_pt1 | contig 27683 bp, 21 predicted proteins | sample 9134231 | NCBI WGS metagenome assembly JAEEGL01 (sample SAMN16246548, study PRJNA631951) | gut metagenome | biome: gut microbiome; feature: rumen; material: fiber-attached | host: Bos | place: Iran: Karaj | collected 2018-10
ATTTGTCGTAATAATCTCCACTTCCAGCACCCTGCATAAAATAACGGAACAAAACATAGATCAATAGTTGCTCCTGCCATATCTCTTCCTCTTCATCATCAAAATGTTCGAAGGCCAAAAGCAGTTTATCAGCGGACACGGCTTCGTCATTCTCTTTAAACAGCCTAATCAGGTCCGCAAGTTCAGGAATATAGTGGTCAAAGGATCTATCCTCCCTAAAATATCTCATCACTTCGACACAATAATCAACTTTAGACTTTAGATCCTTTTGATAAACTCCGGTTTGTGGCAATATCTTTTCATAATATGAAGCCCCGGAAAAAAGATCAATGAGACCATCCGCAGGCTTTTTTTCACCAACATGTAACTGGTACTGAAACAAAAAGAGTGTGAGGATAGATAATCGTTCTCGTATAGTGTAATCCCTGTTCTGAACAATTCCCATTGAAGTAGTTAAAACACGGAAAGCCTGTTTAAAGCTGTCAGAATCGAGTCCTAGCACACTCTGCAGGTTTCCTTCAGACTCATCAGAATCAATTTTCAAATTTCCTTTATGAGTCAGGAATAAACGTGCAACTTCAGGGCACGAAACATTCACCCCCTTAAATGTAAAATCTCCAATGGTGTATGAATATCTGGGAAAAAGAGTGCATCCCGTGCATAGATGTTCTTCTCCCAGGTTGATATAAATATCGCATAACTTTTTCTCATTTAGAAAAGCGCAGTCACCTGCTTCTGTAAGAGCAAAGCTGCTAATTCCATCTTTTCTTGTAATATTTTCATTAAGCCTTTTTCCAAATTCACCTTCTACCGACTTGTAAAACTCATCAGTTTTAGAATCTATTCTTATTCTCCATCCACCACCACAGCATGTTGATGGGCAGTCTGAGCCGATACACTTAAAAGCTTTATAGTTCTCCAAGTAGAGGTTTTTCATGTGATCACCTCCGCTATTTTCTTATCCCCTAACCTGTCTTCCATTTTCTGAAGTTCTTCTATTTCTCCCATATCCAAAAACGCATCTTCGGTTATGGGATATATGCCTACTTTATATTCCTTGCTAATAGCGTCTTCAATGAGCTGAGTCATATGATAGAAAGTATCATCTGGAATCAGATTCATCATTTCTGGATTTATAACATACATTCCAGTGTTAATAAAATAGGAATCTGAGGGCTTTTCTCTGATACTTTCAACCCGTCCACCTGAAGAGACATCCAAAACTCCATAAGGCACCACAACTTTTTTAAGAGAAGTCACAATAGTTATCGCATTTTTCTCTTCCACATGCTGTTTATAGATATCTGCCAAATTAGCCTGAACAAGTATATCACAGTTAGTTACAAAAAATGGCCTGTCAAATCCTGGCTTGATGAGTCCGAGGCTTCCGCCTGTTCCAAGCGGCTTTTCTTCTTCAACGTAATGCAGGTGGTATTCAGGTGAAATATCCTCAAAGTATGACTTGATCATAGACTTCATGTAATTGACCGTAATGAAAAACTCGCCCACCTGATATGAAGTAAACCCATCTATTATCCTCTCCATGATAGGCACATCACCTATTGGTATGAGAGGCTTTGGAAGGATCCTAGTGTATGGATATAGCCTTGTGCCTTTTCCTCCAGCCATAATAACCACAGGAACATCTTTCAGACTACCTTCTTTATCGGCGGTGAAATTTACATCCTGATCGCCAAAAATGATATCTGTTATATGCATCTTGGCATCAACTACAGGTACGGATCTGATCGAGTATTTCGCTAAAACATCTGCGACATTCTGAACGTCATTTTCAAAAATACACTTGGGTTTGCGCATCATAAAGCGACTTACAGGTGCGCCTAAATCTCCAGTTTTAATTATCCATCTTCTGATATCACCATCAGAAATACTGGCAATCAGTTCATCATTGTCCCCGGTCACATATAAGATTCCCTTTGCGCCATGGTCAATCTTCTCCATTGCCTGAACCACAGATAAGTCTGCTTTTGAAATATAATCGGATAGTTTATGCATGACAATTCTCCATTAAAGATCATAAAATACTTTATCTATAGATATCCCACTCGTTAATTGCTCTTTACATATCTTTGCTATCGCTGCTGAAGGGCTTTTATCCATATATCTTTCACAGTCTTTCTTAATCTGCTTTCTAAACTCTGTATTCTGCGCTTTTTTGATTGAATCTATAACATCCCTGGCAAGTGGTCTGCAGTTAATGATGCTCCTTTTATTCATTCTGCCTTTTTGTCTGTCCCCGATATTTATCGTTGGAATGCCAAAAACTGGCGCTTCAAGGACACCGCTTGAAGAATTCCCTATAACCATTTCACAATGTTTAAGAGCTGATAAATATCTCTTTGATCCCAACGAATCAAACAGCTTGCAATTACTATGTTCTTTGACATACTCATCGAACATGTTGTTTATCATGGCCCCTCCGGCATCAATATTAGATTTTGTGATCACAAACTGCCAGTCGCCAAAAGAGCTTATCGCTTGAAGAAGCTGCTCTACCTGTTCCTCAACACTCTCATCACTTAGCGTTTCAGGATGGTACGTTACTACGCAGTATTTTGAAGTCAGATCCATATCTAGCTCTTCTGATAACTGCTCCCGTGTCATAAAAGACATATTCATGATATTCTCTGCACCAACAAGACCCACGTTATACACATGCTCAGGATTTTCTCCCAGCTGGATAACTCTTTTTCTGAATTCTTCAGATTCCACAAAATGAAGAGCACTCATCTTGGTTATTGAATGCCTTATGCACTCATCAATAGCTCCCTGAGTAGTCTCGCCACCGCACAAATGAAGTATCGGGATACGGGCATTCATTGCGGCTATACTCACAGCCAGTATCTCATATCTGTCCCCCAGGACCATAACCGCATCTGGTCTGTTCTGTTCAAAGTATTCAGCGAACAGCTGAAGCGTCTGGGCAATAAAAATAGATTTATCTGTGGTACTATCACCGCCAAAGGGAACATATATCTTTTGGTGGATTGGAATCCCATCATCTACAATCTCTTTAAAAGTGTTTCCCTGCTCATCCATAAGATGAGCACCGGTCACCACAACTCTGGCCTCAAAAAAATCGTCAGCCATCATCGATAAAATTGTTCTTTTCAGCAATCCGTATTCAGCTCTTGTGGAGCTGACAACCACAATAGTTTTTGACATTTTCCCTCGCTCTACATCTCAATTAACTCATCAACTTTATAATCTCTTTCAGCAGAAGTACCAATCACTTGATTCCAAAGCATAGGACTTATACCTGACCCAGGTCTTTTTGTTGTAAGATTGTCCTCCGAAAAAACTTCCCCTTTGGCGATATCCCTGCTGGCAATAATACTTTTTCTCGCCACATCTCTGTTCTTCTTTTCAGAATCGGATACTCTCTTAACTCCATCTCCAAGAGCGCTCTCTATTTTCCTGATGCCATTTACCAGTTCTCTTAATTCATCAGGTTCAAGTGAGGCTTTATGATCAGGGCCTTCCATGTTTCTATTAAGTGTAAAGTGCTTTTCAATCACAGTAGCTCCCATGGCTACTGCTGCAAGAGCAACTTCAATTCCCTGCGTGTGATCAGAATAACCTACATTACAACCAAATTTCTCCCTAAGGGTGACCATGGCCTTAAGATTGACATCTTCTATTGGCGCAGGATATTCTGTAGTGCAATGAAGAAGTGTAATATCTCCCGCGCCATTTTCCTTTAATAATCGATAAGCTTCACATATTTCCTCCAGTGTGCTCATACCTGTTGATAGCACTATGTCTTTGTGCGTGTTTGCAATATGCACAAGATATGGATAATTTGTAATCTCACCGGAAGGAATCTTCCAAAACCCCACCCCAAGTTCCTGCAAATAATCGATACTTGAAATATCAAAAGGTGTAGACAAGAAACGAATTCCTATATGATCACAGTATTCAGAAAGTTCTTTGAAGTCATTCATTGGCAGGGTAATCCTGTCAAGTAGTTCAAGTTGGCTCTCTTCTCTGCCTGTGTTTTTCTTTTGATATTCTGCTGCCCGTGCGTACTTTGAAACCAAAGACTGTGGGCTTTTTAGAGTTTGGAACTTAACTATATCCGCACCACTTTCTTTTGCCACGTCAGCCAGTTTCTTGGCAGTTATAAGATTTCCGTTATGGTTAAGGCCAGCTTCAGCGATGATCAGTACTTTATTATCCATTTTTTATCACCCTTGCAGGAACACCTAATGCAGTACAATTGTTGCAAATATCTTTAGTAACAACAGAGCCAGCACCTATAATAGAATCGTTTCCTACTCTTACCCCCTGCAAAATTGTAGCTCCTGCTCCAATCAGGCAATGCTCACCAACAGTCACATCTCCACTTAACCTCGCTCCGATTGCCACATGAGAAAACGCTCCAACACAGCTGTCATGTTCAACAATAGCACCCGTATTAATGATCGCCATATTTCCTACTGTACTTGCAGAATTAACGATGGCGCCTTTGCCAATAAATACACCCTCTCCAAGTGCTGCATCAGCCGCCAGAATAGCTGTGCCATCTATAATAGATGGTATATTGAATCCTGCTTCTTTCAGCTTGCCATATAATCGATTCCTTAAGTCAGATTCACCCATAAATCCAACGCAAACGAAAGCATTATCAATCCCTTGGGCGTTATGATAGTGCTCCAGTACATCATCGTCTCCAATATATTTTATTCCGTTGTACTCTCCGTTATCCACAGGATCGACATATCCTATTATATTGTACTGTCCACCACTTATAATGGAGTCGGCTACGCTTTTTGCATGGCCTCCAAATCCAACCAGTATTATCTGTTCCATCATGTTTTCCTTTGGGCATTCTATATACTGTTTTCACATTTTACTATCCAGTGACTTATTGGTTTCAATATGTTCAAAAGAAGGCAGATATTCCTTCATTATGCCTACTATTTTTTCTTTTGTAGTTTCTGTCTCAAACGCAGAATTAAGACCAGCAAACAGCTTTTCTATTCTTGCTTTATCAGGAATAGTCTTTCCTGTAATGACACCCAACGAAGAGAATCTGTTCATATCTGATTCTTCAGTATCAGCAACAAACTCTTCAAACATCTTCTCCCCTGATGTGTCTGATTTAGAATAGTGCACCGGATACAGCATACTTCCGCGCTTTAAATCTTCAGACTTATCTAGTGCCTCCTCATCCGATCCACATTCTAGAATCTCATAGCCATGAGCTTTCAGCAATTCAGTAGCAATAGCATCAAAGGTCATCATCTGGACTTCTTCTAGTTTTGGAAAGAATATCTCCCGATTTTTACCAAGCACACAAGCCAACAGGCATATCTGCCCTGCTTCTTCGAGAGATACAAAATATCTTTTTACATCAGATGGTGCTGATAATGGTTGCAATTTCTGAATTCTAGATATAAATCCTGCCGGAAGCGAACCATTGGAAAAAGCCACATTCGCAAATCGTGCTGTCTTAACTGGAAATCTGTCAGAATAACCAAAAATCACATCTTCCATTATTCGCTTAGAAGCTCCCATGATATTTACCGGATTAGCTGCTTTATCTGTTGACACACAAAAATAAGCTTCTGGCGGATATTCAGCTAGTAAATCCAGTAATTTCTTTGCATGAAGAACATTATTCTGAAGAAGTGCTTCTACTGAAAAAATATCTTTTTCAGAACGAACATGTTTGTGAGCCGAAAAATTACCAACAATGTCAAATCCGCCACGGGCTTTAAACATCTTCTCAAAGACTTGAGACGAAAAATCCATAGGATAAGGGATATAATCATCAGGGACGTACATACCCTTAGTAGAACGCAGATCACGAGTAAGCTCAGCAAGAGCATTTTCATTGGTATCTACTACAATCAATGATGAAGGTTTAAATGGGAGAAGCGCTTTTACAAATGATGAGCCTATTGATCCTGCACCACCAATTACTAAAACTGTTTTCCCGCAAATTCTCTTAGACAAGTCCTCTTGATTAGTCTTTATATCAGGAAAAAACATAGATTCTTGCCGTTTAATCACCTTATCTTCTACAAATTCATTTAATATAAACATTATTTATCCCCAACTTGAATCATAAACTCTGCAAACTTAAAATCACAACCTGTGTCAATATCTATAGATCTATCTTTGGGCATAATGTACGCATAACACCCTTTTCTATACAGAAATTGATCTTTCACTATTTCAGGGATTGAAACAATATATATTGCACCATTTGGGCGATAATATGTATCCTGTGCCTGTCTTTGCTTATTATCAGACTTCTCTATAAAACCGTCTAATGAGTTATCATTACCAAGTAATCCGCACCAGGTTAAAGGATGTTCCAACTCCGTCACCGATATTACTGCGATTGCATTTTTCTGCAAATAAACATCATATGAAGCCTTGATATCATCAGCAGTTCTCATAGGGGAAGTGGGTTGCAAAAGACAACAGGTATCAAATTCTCTTCCCAGCTCCTTATATCTGCCAATAACCTCCAATACAGTATCCCATGACGACGCCGAATCTGAAGAAGTCTCATCCGATCTCAAAAACGGGACTTCAGCGCCATACTCGCTGGCCACATCAGCATAATCTGCAGAGTCAGTTGAGACCATCACAGTATCAAAGCACCCAGAATCTAACGCAGCTTGAATACTATATGCCATCAGAGGCTTACCACCAAGCAATTTAATGTTCTTATCAGGCAATCCCTTAGAACCTGATCTGGCTGGTATTATCGCTAGATTTTTCATGAACACTCTCCCTGTTGACCCGCTCCTCTATACAAAACTTCTGCATCTTCTCTCAAAAGTACAGACAGCATTATGCTCTCCTCTTCGCTTAGAGCCTGATCTACATCTTCATCTATTATCAGAATATCAAAGTATTGTTCTTCGTAGTATTCTGAAAGTTCAGCCGTGTTCCTATATACTTTCTCAGTTTTTTTGGTCACTTCAAAGAGCTTATCATCTGTTTCAACCCCTATGATTACACAATTTGGAAATAGACTTCTTATTGCCTTCATGTCTGCCCCAAGTCCGCAACCATATACAAGAACATTAAACATGTCGTTCTGGTCATGCTTTATCCCAGATATAACGCCAACGTCCGCGTAGCAGTATCTGCTTATATCAAATCCATACTTCGTAGTACATTCTGCGCTAACACTTTCGTATTCATTCCACGATATATTCTCCGGAATATACACAAAACTGTTTCTTGCAACTTCAATCCTGTGGCCACTTTTTTGAATCCTGATACACAGGTCATCAATCGCAAATTTCCAATCACTGCACGCTTCGTCAAAACCGCCAATATCATTCCATACACTTCGTCTGATGATCAGAGAAAAACCCGCAAGCCTTACCCTTTCAAGGCTTGGCATTACCATTGCCACATTGTTTTTTTCTCCAAATTCCAGGTACTCCTTTTTGCCATTAAAGCTCACCTGTATCTTTTGCTTATTAGGTGCGTTGTTTGACACACTTCCAACAGCTCCCACATCCTCAAACAGATAAAGAGAATGTCTTAAAAAATACAGTGCATCATATGGCAATATGACATTTCCATCCAAAAGAACAACATTTCCACTTGCAAAATCAGTTCCAACACTTGATGCCACAGCTCTATTGCATTGCGAAGTAAACGGCTCTCCTTCATCCAATACTACTATCTCATAATTTCCTTCCTGCATGGTATCCCTAATACTATCTACGCAGGACTGGGTTATAGAAGGTTCCTTGCCAGGAGATACCAGAATCAGCATCTTCAGCTCTTTTTCACCCTTGTCGTGATAACCTCCGGTAACATAGTTTGAATGCGCCACTGCATCAATATCGTCTTCCCATATTTCCTTGTACCCATTTGTCATCTCCATCTGTGCAAGCTGAAGCATCTTCCGGGCTGAAAGCTTATTCTGATACTCCGGATTGTCAAAGAGATTCTTGTTCTCTTCAAGCATCACCATCCCTTTTTCAAAAGAGATAGCATCGAAATCCCTTGAAAGCCACTCAAAATCCCTTTCACATATAGTGTTCATGTCAAAAAAGGATGATCCTAATCGGAATGAGTGCCACTCTCTTAGCTTGTATACCGCAGGATACCTAAGCGCGACATATGTTCCAAAGGTTTCAAACTCACTAAATGATGAGTCGTAAATCTTTTCTGGTTCAATGCAGTTAATAATCTTTTCCCAGAATTTCTCTCCCGGAATCTGGTCATTTTTCTCAATGTCCGCAATTAGCGCTTTCATTATCTCTGTCTTAAAGAGCATGTGCTCAGAAATAAAGGACCTCTCTATGACCTTCCTAAACCCCGGAAGGATCTTCCCCATGGTATCAAAATACTCAGGGTGATACTCATGCTTAAGATCAAGATATGGCTGACCAGTCTCAGGGCTGAACATATTTATTTTTCTGCAGGGAACAGTATCACCGTCCCATACCATGTAGTATTCATCCTCGCAGATCATGGAGTACTGCATTTTAAGGAACTGCTGATAATACCATCCTGTAACTCCCCTTGGAAGAGCCTGCCCTTTAAGGAGCGGTTCCAGCTTTTTGGCCACACATGCATGTACCTCATCAAACGGAATGAGGCTATTCTCATCCAGCCACTTCACTCTGCTTCCAATAGCTTCGTCATTAAGCGCAGCCTCTCCAACCCCGGGCGCACCAATAAAACAGAGCTGTCCATATTCAAAATTGTCTACCAGCCTTGGATATAGTTTTAGAAGTCTCTTACAATCATCAGGTGTAACTACAATAAGCGCATCAAAATGCATATGTTTACCCTCATAACTTGAATCATTTCTGTTTCTGATCTTGTATAAATTCAGCTATCTTTTCCGCACTATCGAAATTATCTACAGTGATATCTATCGGATCAAAATCTATGCCAAACACTTCAACTATCTTTGCCATTATCTGTATAAAGTCAAATGAGTCCAGAATCCCTTCAGACAATAGATGCTTTTCCTTTTTGTAATCTATATCAGGCCTTACCTGTTTCAGCATTGATAGCACTTTTTCATCCATCTTTTCTACTCTCCATATACATCCTTAAAGCTGCTTTTCTATCAACTTTCCCCCGTGGGCTTAGTGGAATTTTGTTTACAGTCAGTACCTCATCCGGAATCATGTATTTAGGAAGATGACTCTTTAATACAGAGAAAACCTCCGAACGTTCATATTTCATACCAGAGAGCAAAACTATTATTCTCTCTGACTCCTTGTCATATACAGCACAACCTTCACCACAGCCAAGAACCGAAAAAACATTCTTTTCAATCTCTTCCAGCTCTATTCTATGCCCAAGATGTTTGATCTGGTTATCCTTGCGTCCGATAAAATAAATCTTCCCATTCTTTATCTGCGCAATATCACCTGTTTTATATATGCGATCTGTATAGGCACTGCAAAGCGGATTCTGAACAAAAGCTGCTTTTGTTGTTTTTATATTGTTGTAATATCCATCCGCAAGAAACGCCCCTCTGACATATATCTCGCCTTTTTCATTTGCTTTTACAGCTCTTTTATTTTTGCTGATGATCACCTCAACATTTGGAAAGGTATCAGATAACGGAACGATATCCTCAAGTTCATCCTCTTTGTCAACTATGTGATACAGACAATTACCTGTAACCTCACTTGGAGCATACAGATTCACAAATGAAGTATTTGCGCAATGTTCCTGCCAATATCTGATGAAGCTAATGGGCATCACCTCTCCAGAGAAAAAGACTTTAGAAATGGCAGAAGGTGCTCCATCACGAAAGCAATTCATTTTTGCAACATATTTCACTGCTGCCGCTGACCAGATCAACGTGGTGACATTGTTTTTTGATAAGAATGGCTCAAGCGTTGATGGTACTAAAAAGCACATTGACGGTATGATGCACAGAGTAGCTTTTGAAAACACTGACAAATATATATCTTTAGCAGACACATCAAAATCGAAGGACGCCTGGTTACCTAAAATGTCCGTTTCGCTTATCTTAAAAATAGACGAAAAAGATTCTGCAAATGCTATCAGTGATCTGTGGCTCTTTATTACCGCTTTGGGAACTCCTGTGCTTCCTGAGGTAAATACCATATACAAAGGATCTGCATCTATGATCTTTTTGGCGTATTGAAGCTGCATTTCTTCTGATGCGGAAGCCTGATATATGTCTTTTACATTCACAGCCCCTTCTATTTCTTTTGAAGACGTATTCAGTATTAACGCAGGCTCAACAATATCGATATATTGCCTGATTCTTTCCCGTGGCGTGCCAGCATCAACTGAGGCATAGAAATCACCCGCTAATACAACGCCCCAGATTGCGGCTATGCTCCACACAGATTTTTCGGATAATATCAGAACTGGTTTTCTTGAATTCTTAATATAATCTGTGATACTGATGCTAATGCTGCTAGCACAGGCGTAAAGCTGCCGGTATGTCAACGACTCTTTTGAATCTATCACAGCCAACTTATCCGGATACTGTTTCACAGCGTCAATAAGCATTTCTGCTACATTTATCATTATAGCTCCTCCGGAAGCATATTAGGTCGATCCTGATCTGCATCACCTTTAACAAGTATGTATTCCCGGTCGCTCGGCCAAAAATGATAGTCAAGTTCAACATTTTTACAGACAAACGGTTCAAAATAAATAGGAAGCACCATGTCTGAGTCGTCTCTTCTTCTAAACCCGCCCGCAGTCAGAAATTCATCACTTATTCCTTCACAAGGAAAACAGATACACTCTGCATCTTCCCTTAACAACAAATCACAAAACTCCGTATAGGCACTACTAAGCATCTCACCATTTCCTATATAGTCGACGAGAAATATATATTTCCTGCCTAGTGCTTTACATGTTCGATATATGAAAACTTCATTTATGTCTCTATCCCTGTTCCCAAGAAGCATGCATCTATATTTGTAGATAGGATGATTAAAATATCGGTTAACATAGTAAGTAACCGATTTGTAAGGCATTATCTTTTCTTTGAACAGATCAGCCTTATCAATAAACTGGTCAGGAGTAAGCTCTTCGGAACAGCACTTACTTATGTCTATAGCATTCTCATCAGGTAAGTGCTCTGCATTATCAATCAAAGAAAAAGAATCCATCTTGGGATTGACTATGTAATACTGTTTTAACTTTCCTACCCTTTCACCCAGCTTATTGTCAATTTCTCTTGAGTCATTTGAAAGTCCTACACCTCCAATAAATGCAGCTGGCGCGTTTTCTTCCATGTATCCTTTTAAATACACCCCAAGCCCTTTATAAGCAACATCTTCACGGACCTTCCATATGGCGCCCCATCGTATCGGAGTTTTTATGTTTTCGTCATATATGCTGGACATGATAAAACCTATCAAGCCATGAATCTCGCCAGTTTGTTTCTGTCTGGCCAAAACAAAATTATATCGATTATTCTTTTTGTCAAAATGCTGCCAGTCCAGCAGCTCTTTTGACCTTGTAAGTATATGTCCTTTTTGCCAATACTTATCTATAAAATCCAGAACGTCGTCTATTTCATTGATGTCACATATATGAACATCATAAAACTTTCCGTATATGCACTCAGTCCTATGGTATAGTTCGATCAAATCCTGCATCATCCCAGCCTCTTTATCCTTAGACACTCAAATACATATCGCTCTTTGGGGGAAAATCATTACAATCCAGCCTTGGAAGTTCAAATCGGTTATCCTTTTCCAAACTGGCAACTGCAACTTTAGTGGTAACTGCCATAGAACAGTTATTATTCTTAATGAGTTCTATAACATCCTGGTTGTAATTCCCATATGGATAATTCATTACCCATCTGTTGCTATCAATGTAAGGTTCCATTACTTCAAGAGCTTTTAGCACATCCCTTTCCATCATCTGCTTATCCAGACTGCCAAGCCAATAATGATCATATCCATGGATTCCAATATGCATTCCATGTCTTTTGAGAGTCTTTATCTGTTCTTCCGTCATGTATAATTCATATGCAAGTTTTTCCTCAGATATGCCCACGTATTTTTCAAAAAGGTCGCTAGATATCTGGTTTCTAACTTTTTCCGGGAGAACCATTTGAAGTATTCTCTTTATAAAGATCACTTCTGCAGAATCAAATCTGTTTGGTTTTGCATATTCCTGAAACAATTCATCGTATGGAGGATAGTGATACCCATCTCTGTAATAATCCATTCTTTCAAAAACATCATTCAGCAGATCATTGACGTTCCCCATCCTCGCCAGGATGTAATGAACCTTATTAACATCTAATAGCTTATGTTCTACAACTGTCTTTCCAGGAATGAAAAAAGAACCTTGGATTCCATTCTCTTCCAAAATAGGAAAAGCATATGTGTAATTATCAAGATAGCCATCGTCAAACGTTAATAAGCAAGCTCTTTCTTGTAATTCTCCTCTGCCATCAATTGCATCCAGCACCTGCTCCATAGTCACTACATTAAAGTTCTCTTTCAAAAAGCGTATCTGCTCTTTGAAAGCAGTCACGTCCATACCTCGTATTTCAGGGTATCTACTATGCAAAAGATCTCGCGTATAATGGTACATTACAATATATAAGTCCATGACTACCTAAACTCCAATTCACACTGTTTTTATACCCAATTATTTGAAATATATCCCAAGCATTGATAATTTATCAGCAGCTTTGGAAAAACCATATTGCCCCAGGTGGAACTGATCCTCCGCCAAAAATCTTATATCCGTTCTGTTTTCATCATCCACCATGTCATAGAAAAGAGTAAAAAATCCCATTTCATTTTCATCACAGAACTTTTTTAATTGCTCGTTATAATATCGTCCAGCCAGATTGCGTTGTATCTCATTTCCAACTCTTGGCCTATAATCATCTAACGGAGCATCGTCTTTCAATGAACCGATAGGGCCATAGCAGATGACTGTGTAGCCTCGCTCTTTTAGCCACAATAACAACGCCTTATAATGTTCCAAAACATCATCTACCGCTGATTTATAAGTATTATTATCTGCCCGCTTATAAATCTGAGTCCTGACATCTATTTCTCCCAGAGAAAAAATGATGGTATCATTCTGGCAAAGAAAATGTTCATCAAGCCATTCAACCTTTTCCCTAAGACGATTTGTTGATCCATACTGATCGCTGTTATAGGCAAGACATGGTCCTAAATGAAGTACTGTAAAAGGAAGACCATTTACCTGATTGCATGTACTCATGTCATTCTTAATCGGAATAAGCGTCAGGTTCTCATTACCGCTAAAAAAGCAAGAATGAGAATCACCCATTGCAATTATTGTACCTTCCATTACATGACGATTTAACGCCCTGTCGTAGTTTGCATTTTCAATGAAAGGTAATGTCAATTCTATATCAGGCAGCATGTCATGGAGACTGACAAGATAATCAAAAATCTTTGCAGCTTCGCTATATTCCCGAGCGTCTGTATGTCTGAGCATAAGCTCTGCATTATTGAGAATCCTGTCCTGAATTTCTGCATATTGTGTGGGCGGATAAAACTGCCTGATCTCATTTAGTTCAAAGCATATAGTCCCTACAATATCTTCAACAGATATGTCTTTCAATATCTCAGGATTATTATCAACACTTCTTTTTATTTGATTTAGCAGTTCTCGATTTTTAGACATCTTATTCCTCTATATCAAAACTCATTATCGACGCATAGATTTAAACCCAATGCTTTTCAATCGGATTAAACATATTTGCATCTGGCAAAGCATCAATAAGTCCTTGCTTGTTCATAATGTCATAGATGCGACCGGCAAAGTAAATATCCTGCAGAGCAATCCCGATATTATATACAATTATCCTTTCGTTATCATTTGCTCTTCCGGTGATTCTCCCATTAACAACATCACTTACTTCCGCAAAGCTCTTAAAATAATCAAAATTCTTGAAATTGTTCACGTGGCCAAGGTCATCCGCAAAAACCTTGTCAAAAAAGAGATCGCAATTGGTAAATCCGCGGGTATGAATGGGAACCACTAACACTCCTTCATCAAAACAATCATCTGTACAGATATCTTTATCAAGATACGTAGCGCCTGAAATTACAACATCAGAACCACGCACAAGTTCAGTAAAACTTTCGACTATTTCAAATCTGATATTTTGATACGCACTGAATCTATCAGCAAAACTTGATGCCTGATCTTTATACCTAAGTAGTTTCACCAATAATTCTTTTTTGGACTCTTCTTCAGCTAACATCAAAAGAGCTGCTCTTGAAACATTACCCAAACCCATTATTCCAATGGTTGAATAATTATCTTTTGCAAACAGCCTAATGGAATGAGCAGCTACAGCACCTGTCCTCATGGCCGTAATCCATGTTCCGTCCATCAAAGCTAGCATTTCTCCACTTTTTGAATCCAGTATAAGAATATAGCTCTCCAGACTCGGAACTCTTTCAGGATATCTCGTAACCAGCTTTACCCCACACAAACTCGTATCACATATGGAATCAATAAGGCATGGCATAACATTACAAAAAGCCCCGTCAAATGGTCTGATGCTTATCTTGGGTGGCAGAACAGCTTTGTCTTTTTCTCTGATTGCTGTTTCCGCCCATTGATAGCACATAGATGGCGATATTTTCAGGTCTTCAATATTCTTAAAGGATATTATCTTCATAGTAAAACCCTCACTGATCAATGTTGAATACACCAACTAACATCATCCTTAACCCGGATCCTGTCGTCCCAATACTCCTTATTGTTCTCTCCAGTTAGCTGAACCAATTTGTCGATATAATAAGTTCTTAAGCCGGATGATCCCACTATTACCCTGTCTGCGCTGAATACAGCCGACTGTTCAACCAGATCACTGAGCGCTGCATTTGCAACATCTAAAGAAGAAAACGGAGGTTCAGGATCGAAGCACGGTACATAACAGAGCTCATCAGTATATTTTCTAAGTTCCTTAGAAAATAGCATATTGGATGTGGTAAGTGCTCTTCCATATCCATCATACGGAACCTGGATCACTATCACATCAGGATGTCTCTTTTCAAGTTTATAATCCGTAAATCCCGTGAGGTATCCCCTTACTTCATTGTTACCAGCAAAAAACTCACTATCCGTGCGACCATTCTGGATATCTCCTGCGCAATCAAAGTAGAAATACGGAATCGGTATTACACTGATAGTATTGCGTGGATTACTAACAGCTGCAGCAAACACGTCTCTCATTGTATTCCACCACTTTGCTCTGCAGGGCAAAAACAGAATATCTTTGCCATTTGAATCGTATAGATCATTCGTTTTCTGCCGAGCCATTTTAATATGTTCATTAAGACACAGTATCGTTTCACTGTTCCATAAACAAGAAACTTCATAAATGGTTTCACAATATTGTTCCAGACTACTGATGACATCCATCGCATTTTTAAATCTTGCTTCAAGAGTTTCACCTATAGAGACAGCTGCGTTTTGGCAGGTTCCATAAAGCGAAATGCATTCTTCATGCCTCCCCGCTCTTTCAAGTACATCAATCTTTTCATGAAGGCCTTCTAAAAGGTCATACATTTCATTGTGCGTATCCTTAATAGTTTTTCTTTTGTCAGCCGGTTTCCATGTGCTTTTGGCAAAAGAAAATCTGCCAGGATTAACTCCTGTCTTCTCCCGAAATTCTGTCTCCTGGGCTCGATACACAGGATAGTCATGAACTGCAGTCCCTTTTACCACAGTGCGATAATCTCCATAGTACGTTTCCAACACTTCCTCATACTTAGCGGGCACTCTCAAAAGCGTAGACTCAAACGGTAAATCCACAAAGCTTTCATAGAAAGCCTTTGGATATTTGGCCTTGTTTTCAGGAGCCCACTCATACATGGATGCTATCTCGTCTGCCATTTCATCTGTGCATTCTTTACATATGTCATCGAACAGGATGAGAAGTTGGCGATCGAGATCATTCCTGTCAATCTGGATACCGTTGTCATTCTCTATCCTCTCAACAGCTTCCTGCAACGAATTACCCGATAACTTTCCGGATTCTGCTCCCTTAAATGTATCTAGAACATACGCGGCACGTCTTTTTCTTTCCTCTTCTTTTTGAGAATCCGTATACACTCTGTCTAAAGGAAAAATATCCACTCCTGCCACAAAAGCGCACCCGTAGTTCTCCCGCAAAAACTCCTTATTCGTTCTCACTGCATGAGAATTAGCAACTCTTCCAAAGGGTAGCCGGAACTCATCATTATCCATGGCAGATAACAGATAATATCCTTGTGGGAGCTCATTTTTTGCATAATGGCGAAATGCTTCATAATCCTCACGGAGCATGGCAATATCTATATCATCATCCCACGGTATGAAGCCCTTATGTCTGACTGTTCCAAGAAGTGTACCACAATCAGCATACCAGTTTATGTCATGAGCTCTGCATATCCTGTCTATCTCAGAAAGTACCTTTAACTGTGCAGCCCAAAAGTGTTTCATCGTCTCTGAGACAAAGAAACCGCCGCGCACTTCATCAAGAAAAAATTCATTTGGAAATATCAGATTGTCTAACGTATTCATGGTAGCGTCTCACGTATCACTGAAGTTTTATGCTTTATTTAGCACCCTTGATAAGGGCCCCGTGCCTAGATAGATTTATAAAATCTACTTCCGGGTGCTTCTGTATTGTTTGTTCCACCGCAATCCTAAACAGATCAAATACATGGCTGGTATATACCATGGAACCATCCACCGATTTAACAAGCAAATCTCCGCCTCTGTCTTCAGTTCTTTTTTGTGACACCCCTGACGCATAACTTACGCCGCCCGGGTAGGCTAAATCCAGTCCGACAAGATAGATCTTTCTTGCCCCAAGATGTATTGCAGCTTCAATAGCAAGCGTTGATACCGTTCCAGATATTTCCCATATTTCTGATTGATCTGGATTGGAAAGAGGAAGTCCTTCACCATTTGGTGTTGGTATGAAACACAGTCTCCCTTTGTACCTGTCGATAAACTTCCAACTTATAGTTTCATCCGCAATAATTGGAATATTCGCAGTGAAATCTTCATATCCAGCGATATGGCTTACAAGTTTATGCACAGGATCAGCAGCTGTTACAAGATCAGGTTTGATGTCTTCAGTATACATACGCTTAATTACCGTGTTGACGATCACGATTCCTTTTGATCCTACAGCATCTTTTATAAATGAAATATTTTCATCAAGAGAAGGTCCTGCAGCAACAACCACCCATTCATCATAATTAAGCTGCATTTTTATATCATTAAACTTTACAGAAGACTTGCTGTAATTCTTCATCATGTTAATTACGCATAACTTACCGCGGTTTCTGTGATAATTTATCATCTCCGCTTTCTTCCAGGCAGCTTCAATACCTTCTTTTTCAAGCTGCACAGCTTTCCATCTGTTTATATATACAGCAATATGCTCCTTCTCAATATCATCTTCATAATTATCGGTGAAAGTCAAAAACATACCAATGAGCGCACTGGAAGAATCCAACTTTTCTATCTGTAAACACTCATCTGGTATCCAGGAAAGCACACCAAACCGGATGGCATAATCCAAAAGTTTCTGATCACTCTCATATATTACTATTTTAGTAGCGCCATCAGAGATTCTGTAAATCATATAGGGAAGATAACCAAGATCGCACCCCAGGATATGGACTTCACGATTGCTAGGCTGATAAACAGAACACGCTTTGTAATAAGCTTCCACCATGGGATTATGACTCTCATGAAACGCAATATTATTCTTGATATCAGACATCATCAAAAAGCCTGCATCGGTACTTTTGAAGCAAAAGTCTCCCTCTACAACATCGATACCACCAAAATATGACATATACTCGTATAACAGTGGAATCAGTCTGTTTCTGATAGTTCCCGTTGTTACAGAGTAATCACTCCAGCTCTCTGCAATCTTAACAGCACATCCAAGCATCCTGTCTGCCAGGCTTTTATTCTCTTTTGCAATTTCAGGAAAAAGATTCTCAAGAGAACTTATGGCTGTATTATATATGTCCTTGGCTTTGTAGATTTCATCCTTATATATGAGTTCTACAGCCTGTTCAAAATCTGATATAAGGATCGACTTGCTATAGATTTCTTCCAAAAAAGCTTCTGCCATATTCTCCCCCAACAGTTTCTTTGTTTAAACATTTCTATATAGATCTCAGTCACATAAAGAATATCGGCTATCTGCACCCCTTAATTAACGCACCGTTCCTGGATCTGTTATAAAAAGAGACACTTTTATTTGCACTGATCAGTCTCTCTATCTCTGACAAAAACGCTATAAATATCAGATTTGTGTCTACCATTTCACCATTTACAGAAGGAACTTTAAGAAAATTCTTCTTGTCGACTTCCTCATTGCCTGCAGCTCCGTTTGCATGTGAATAATTACCCGGGAAAGCCAGATCAACTCCTACAAGATTTATTTTCTTGGCGCCCAGCATTATCGCTATTCGGATCGCAGCAACAGTTACTGTTCCAGACGGATCAAGAGGTGTAACCTTAGCAGCGTCATATATTTCTTTTGAAAAGTATTTACCATCAGTAGGAATCAGATATTTGTCCCCACGGTATTCCCTGGAAAATCTCCAATTCGCATAGTCTGATATGATAAGCGGAATACCAATATCCTCAAGTCCTTTGATGTGGTCATATACCTTGCTTAGCATGTCTATGGCAATTACAAAATCAGGTTTAATCCCCTCATTTACAAGACGTTTTAAGATTGTAGATGTAGCAATGATCACTCTACTACCCTTTTGTTCTTTTAGATAATCAATATTGTAATCTACTGAAGGGCCACCCCCAACGACGATCCATTCATCCTTAAGTCCTGATCGGTCTATATCTTCAACTGTTTTCCTGACGGCTTTGTAATTTAAATAGAAATTTCTTTCAATTGAGCTTATATAATTAAGCTCTGTTCCCAGATTCTGTAGGATTTCTATAGCCAGATCACGCCGCGTTCCATGAAGTTTCTCAAATGAATCTGTTTCAATATAAAACGCAGTTTTCATTTCGCTTTCAATAGTCAGATGTCTGTTTACCATGGCATCAAACAGTTTTGACGTATCTTCATTGACGACAACATGAAGCTTATCCATAGGGATCCGGTCTAGCACACCATAGCTTCTGGCATAGTCGATTTTTTGCATGTCATCTTCATAAATGAATATATCCATGGACTGATCAGACACTTCAAACATCTGCCAGGCAAGATATCCCAGTTCGCATCCAAATGTACAAAAAAAATCTTTGCCAGGATTGCACATAACCGAGGCTTTTTCATAGGCTTCCATAGCGGGGTCTACTGTGCTTACCAGTGTTTGTCCGTTCTTAATACTCTCTATACTCAGGAACCCGCTCTTGGAGCTAAATAATCTGTATCCACCTTCTTCAACATCTATCTGTCCTCTGAGTTCCATGGCTCTATATAAGCGGGGCATCATTTCTTCTAGCAAATCTGCCGTCTTTACTGAGTCTCTCTCTCCGATATAATTGCCCAGCACAGTAAAGGAATCCCACAGATCGTTTCCAAGCTTAACATCCCATAAAGCAGTCTTTTTACAAAAAGAAGTTATTGCTTCAGTCTGTTCGTTCCAAACATCCCTCACTGATCGGGACTGCTGACGTTGACTCTGCCTGATCATTTTTTTTAAGGAAAAGAGCAGATTAGCTTCTTCATATAACTCTTCAATAAAATCTACTGCCATCGCTTCCTCCATCGCCTCTGTAATTCTGTATGGTTATGTTTTTACCTGCCATTTTACATATCTCGCATAGTCTTGATTCATCTCCGCAATATTCGTCGCAAAGAGCCACTGCAATTGCAACGTCTCTGCCAGACATGTTATCCAGGAAAAGTACACTGTCATTATCTTTAATGTCACCAATGGCATTCAAAAAACCTTCCTTCATGGAAAGTCCGCATCGGTCTATGAAATCCAGTAATCCAGATGCCATACACACGATGGCCATCTCTCCTGAACCCATTCTGCCAATCATTTGCTTTACTACCTTAGAAGCCATCTCCCCAGCATTGACAACATCTGTGGAAGATAATCCGTAGAGTATCACTCTTTTTTTCTTGCCATTATCATCAAAAATCTTATCTTTCCACCTGTCAGGCACGTTCTCCAGATCATCTCTGTGAATTTCTCTGAACATCTCCTGTTTTGCTCGTGAAATCAACTGCTCAAGCTCATTTTCTTTACTTTCAATTATATCATCATTATTATCCGAACTAATTAGTAATGAGAGCTCATAGACACCCTCGCAGAATTCCTCAAGATTCGAAATTGGATACGCATTATCCCTGAAGGTGTTTTCGATAGATTCACCAACCGCTGTAGCGACATTCTGCATTTCTATAATGGTATCTATAGCCGCATTGGTATTTCGAGGAATCAGCCCCCTTACTATATCCAAAGCTTCAGACAACGTATCAAGCATCTCTAAGAAACGTATTTCAACAGGATGATCTCTATAAATGTCGCCAATATCGCCTCCTACCATAGCCCTCACTTCTGATCTAAAAAATGGGTACCCATGGAGGCTGGTAAACATCACAGGCTTCATAAAGTCATTTCCAAATGCTTTTTTTAGTATTTCCTCAGCATCCACCGGGACACTTATAGTTGTATGCTCAAATGGCACTTCCAAACATTCCCTGAACCATTTTTTATCTAACGGAGCTATCTCTCTATCTGTCGCATAACATGTGCTCTCATGAACAGCTTCAGAATCCTCGCACATGCAGATCTGTCCAATTGTGTCTGTCAGAATATACAGCTGATTTCTTAAGGGTTTTGTTGTATCAAACTTAAAATCTTTATCAAAAAAGCCATTGACTTCAACAGTGAATTCATCTAATTCTTTAAGGACCTTAGTTACAAACTCGAACGAATCATTATCCTGAGAAATATGCTTAAGAGCATCCAGTGTAACCAGCTCATCTTTGAAATATCTGCTTTCAAGAGATACACAATCCTGAGCTGCCCTGTATCCCAAATAGTATAGTAGCTTTACAATTTTCTGCCGCTTCTCATCCTTTGGAATGTAGTCTAAAGGGTAAATATCTACATAACAAATAAATGGACATCCGCAATACTTCTCCATCCTCTCATCATCCCAGCACAAGTCATCTGCATTATTAGCAACAACTGCATGGAAGCTGGTAAAACGCTCATTATTGTAAATACTCCTTAAACACAGGTCATCCGGAAGTTCATCAGCATAATGCAGGAAGCGAGCATAATCTTCTCTAAACATACATATATCCAGATCATCATCCCATGGTATAAAGCCCTTATGTCTGTAAGCCCCAAGAAGTGTTCCTCCTTCAGCAAAATACGACAGTCGATGCCTTTTGCATATATCCTCGATAGCTTTCAGGATCTTAAGCTGAGCCGCCCAGGTCCTTTTCATTATTTCGCTCACGAAAAAGCCATTGCGTGTCTCTTCGCATAAAGTAGCGTTTTCTTTTTGCATATAACCACCTTAGTTAATCTTTTAGCCATGAAGACCTTATATCTACATATTATCAGATTTTAGTGTGCAAATCATCGTCAAACAACGCTTAATTTGACCATTCCTTTCTTCACAAAAGGCATAACGCGTAATACAATACTAATATGGAGGTATAGTCAATGAAAACTGCTTACACTTGTTTCAGCACTGACGTCATTCATGAAGGTCATTTAAACATTATTAAAGAAGCTTTGAAATACGGACGCGTAGTAGTCGGATGCCTCAGCGACAAAGCGTCTATCAGATATAATAGATTTCCCACTGTTTCAGAAGAACAGCGAATGGAACTGTATAAAAAAATAGAGGGCATTGATGCTGTAATAATGCAGGACGATATGCTGTATGATGACGTTATAGAGTATCTGCATCCAGACTACATTATTCACGGAGACAACTGGACTACAGGATCATTTTCCGCTATCCGTACCCATGTACTTGAGCTTTTATCGCAATATGGCGGACAGCTGATTGAAGTGCCTTATACCACCAACGATCAGGTACACAAGATAGACCTGCAGTTAAAAGAAAAGCTCTCCATGCCCGAATATCGCAGAAAGCGCCTTAAACAACTTTTATCCATGACACCTATTGTCAAAGTCATGGAAGCCCATAGCGGGTTGACCGGACTTATCGTTGAAAAAACCGTCATCGAAGCTGATAATGGCAAACTTGATCAATTTGATGCCATGTGGATCAGTTCACTATGTGACAGCACAGCAAAGGGTAAACCTGACATTGAACTTGTTGATATGTCCAGCAGATTTCGTACCATCGAAGACATCACTGAAGTCACCACCAAGCCTATTATCTTTGACGGCGATACCGGTGGACTTACAGAACATTTTGTATATACCATCAGATCTCTCGAAAGACTCGGCGTAAGCGCTATTATCATTGAGGATAAAAAGGGTCTTAAGAAGAACAGCCTGTTTGGCACAGAAGTTCAACAGACACAGGCAACAATTGAAGAGTTCAGCCAGAAAATTGCAGCCGGAAAAAAAGCCCAGCTCACAGATGATTTCATGATAATTGCACGTATTGAGAGTCTGATACTGGAAAAAGGTATCGATGACGCATTGGAACGTGCAAGAGCCTTTGTTAAGGCTGGTGCTGACGGAATAATGATACACAGCAGAAAATCCGATCCTGCTGAGATTCTAGAGTTCTGCGATACCTTCCGCTCAGAAAACCAGACAACTCCAATTGTTGTTGTTCCGACCAGCTTCAATTCCATAACCGAAGCAGAACTAATTGAGCATGGAGTAAACATTGTAATATATGCAAATCAGCTAACCAGGGCCGCTTTCCCTGCCATGCAACAGACCGCTGAAGAGATACTTAAACACCACCGCGCAAAAGAAGTTGATGATAAACTTATGCCTATCAAGCAGATAATAACCCTGATCGACGAATTATAAGAGAGGCCATTTCTATGACAGTTAAGCGCAATATACTTCTTAATCCAGGGCCATCTACTACCACCGACACCGTGAAAATGGCTCAGGTTGTTCCTGATATATGTCCCAGAGAGAAAGAGTTTCAGGAAATAATGTCCTCCATAAGAAAAGACCTGGTAGCCATTGTACATGGGAAGCCGGATGACTACACCTGCGTACCATTCTGCGGTTCTGGCACTATCTGTATTGATATTGCCTTAAACTCGCTGTTAGAAGCAGGCAAAAAAGCACTAATCATCAGTAATGGTGCCTATAGCCAGAGGGCAGTTGATATTTGTCATGCTTATAGTCTTCCACTCATTGAGCTTAAACAGCCCATCGATAAAAAACCAGATCTTGATAAACTGGAATCTGTCCTAAAAGAGAACAACGACATTGGTTACGTCTATGTAACGTATCACGAGACCGGAACAGGCCTGCTTAATCCAGTCAAAGAAATTGGAGCCATCGCCCACAAATACAACGCCTTTCTTATAACGGATACAACCAGTGCTTACGCCATGATACCTATCAATGTTTATGATGAGAACATTGATTTTTGTATGGCCTCTGCGCAAAAAGGAATTCAGGCAATGACCGGACTTTCTTTCATTATAGGCAAAAAAGATATCATCAAACAAAGTAAGGATTTTCCTGTCCGCTCCTATTACTGCAATCTCTTTTTACAATATGATTTCTTTGAAAAAACAGGTGAAATGCACTTCACGCCACCTGTTCAGACAATATATGCCGCAAAACAGGGGTTAATCGAATATCAGAGTGAAGGTGAAATCTCCAAGTGGAACAGACATCAACGTGTAATGAGCGCCATTCGGGACGGAATAGACAGGCTAGGTTTTAAAGAAGCACTAGATCGCGCTGATCAGTCTGGTCTTGTTGCTGCCATAAAATGCCCTGATGACCCCAATTGGAGCTTCACCAAGATACATGATTATTGTCAGGAAAGAGGTTTTACTATCTATCCTGGCAAGATCAGTTCTGATGATACATTCAGACTCTGCAGTCTTGGTGCCATAGATGTCGATGACATCAACGATTTTTGGAAAGTTTTTGAAGAAGGTCTTAGTTTACTTGGCGTATCTGTTCCAGTAACCTATAACAAATAAAAGGTATTGAAATGAATAATGAAATAGCAATTTTGATGGCAGCAGGTCTTGGAACAAGACTGGCGCCTCTGACAGACACAACCCCAAAACCGCTTTTAAAGGTTGGCGACAAGCCAATGATTGAAACTCTATTAGATGCTCTCACACAGAGACAGGTGTCACACATATATGTTGTTGTTGGACATCTTGGCAAGCAGTTTAACTATCTGACCGAGAAATATCATAATCTTTCCATAGTCGAAAACCATGAATACAAGACAGTGAATAACATCTCTTCCATTCACGCGGTCACAGACATTATGCGAAACGGCAACTGTTTCATCTGTGAAGCTGATCTTTTTATTCCTGATCCAGATGTCTTAAATTCCAAACACACCAAATCATGTTACTATGGCAAGATGATCGAAGGCCACTCCAACGACTGGCTTTTTACTCTAAGTGATTCAGGAAGAATCACACACATTGGTAAAGGCGGAGATGATTGCTTTAATATGTGTGGCATCTCCTATTTTTTGCAACAAGATGCCATTGCAATCGCAGATGCAGTTGATGAAAGATATAAACATCCAGGCTTTGAGACTCTCTTCTGGGACGAAATTGTTGACAGTCTGCTGGATAAGATTGACTTGGAAGTACATCCCATCAGCAGAGAACAGATAATTGAAATAGATACAGTAGAGGAACTTAACCATGAACGTAGCAAACTTTGTAAAGATAATTGACAGCGATTTTTACACAGGAGTACCAGACAGTCAGTTACAAGCTCTCTGTAATTATCTGATCTCCACCTACGGAACAGATCCCCATCACCATATTATCGCAGCAAATGAAGGGAACTGCACAGCTATTGCTGCAGGTTACTATCTTTCTACAGGAAAAGTTCCCGTTGTTTATATGCAAAATTCCGGCGAGGGCAACATCATCAACCCACTTGCCAGCTTACTTAATGAAAAAGTATATTCTATCCCAACCATATTTATAGTTGGATGGCGTGGCGAACCAGGCGTTCACGATGAGCCCCAGCATATTTATCAGGGAGAAGTTACAATTAAACTACTTGAAGATATGGGGCTTGAGACATTTGTAATCGACACCGATACTACAGAAGATGCTCTTAGTGCCAAAATGAATGATTTTAGAGAACTTCTTGGTATGGGCAAAGATGTCGCGTTCGTAATAAAAAAAGGAGCCCTTACGGACTCCCCAAATATTGAATATAAAAACTCCCACTCCATGAAGAGGGAAGAAATTCTTAGCCACATCATCCGCGTTTCTGATGAAGATCCAATAGTATCTACAACTGGCAAGGCTAGTCGAGAACTGTTTGAGCTTAGGGAAAAGAACGCTCAGGGCCATAAGTATGATTTTCTCACAGTAGGTTCCATGGGGCACTGTTCTTCTATAGCTCTTGGAATTGCCATAAACAAGCCAGATACTAAAATATGGTGTATCGACGGAGACGGTGCAGCACTTATGCACATGGGCTCAATGGCTGTACTTGGTCACTATGCCCCTTCAAACCTAATTCACATTGTTATCAATAATGAGGCTCACGAAACAGTGGGCGGAATGCCAACTGCAGCAGATAGCACTGATCTTGTCGCGATTGCTAAAGGATGTGGCTATCCTTATGCCGTAAGTGTATCAACTCCCAGCGAACTTGATGCAGCACTGAAGTCTGCAAAAGAAGGCAATATCCTTTGTTTTATAGAGATAAAAAGCTCAATAGGTTCAAGAAAGGATCTTGGTCGTCCTACAACCACCCCAATTGAAAACAAGCAGAACTTCATGGATTATTTAGACACTCTGTAACTTGTCAATTTCCTGTTTCAGGCAGATTCTTTTGTCCCAATACTCTTTTAGGCTTTCATCTGTCATATCAACAAGTTTTTTTACATAGTATTCTCTTAACTCTTTTGAACCAACCAATACCTTGTCTGCATTAAACACCGCAGGCTGTTCCACTAGTTCCTGCATGGCGGCATAAGCCACATCTTCTGTAGATACAGGTGAATCAGGCTCCAAATATGGTACAAACACCAATTCATCAGTGTACTCTGACATCCTTTCGGAATAGAATCCTTTTGGTATATCCATTACTCTACTGCACATATCATAGGGAAACTGAAATACAATCATATCAGGATGTCTCTTTTCAAAGTCGTATTCCGATATGTCTATCAGCTTATCACTGATTTCTTCTATCTCTTTAAATCTATCAGTGTCCGTTTCAAGTCCCAGAACATTTCCCGTATCTCCCAGATAACTATATGGCACTGGAACTACACTTATGTTGTGCTCTTCTTTTTTTGAAAGAGCATTATAAACATCCCTGATAGAATCCCACCATGACGCTCTACATAACATAAAGAGAATTTCTTTTGGAGATTTTTTTGTATCTGTCTCTATCTGGTGTTCCGCCCTCTCCAGTTTATCATCAAGAACAATTTTAGAATCCTTATCCCAGCTTACAGACGCATTGTAGACAGATTCGCAGTACTCCTCCAAAGCCCGTACAGAGAGGCTGTCTGTTCCATACTTTTCTTCAATAGCGCTTCCTATAGCCACAGCAGCCGTTTGACAAGCCTGCAAAAATGAAGTTGCTTCTTCAAAATCTTTATGTGCTACTATATCCTGAATCCGCTCGTGTATTGACTTCATGGTATTCAGCATATCCTTCTGCCTGTCCAAAAATGTCTGCTTACTAGCCTTAGGTACAAATTCATCCTTTTTGAAAAAGAACCTTCCAATATCCTGTTTCATGGCTTTTCTGTATAAGTTTTCCTGTTCTCTGTAAATAGGATAAGTATGTGCAGCAGAGCCTCTGTTTGCTTTCATGTAATGCTCACCATAGCTGGCTTTTAGAACGCTATGATAGCTTGCAGGAACCTTTAACTCAGTAGTTTCGAAAGGAAGCTCCCTATAGTCATCATAAGATGCTCTGGAATAAACATGTTTGCCTCTTCCGATCCAGGCATTCATTATTGCAATTTCTCTTGTTTTGTTTTGGTTGTTTTCCTGAGATATGCGCTCGAATAACCTTATAAGTTCATTAAGTCTACCCTCTGCAGGAATTACAATATTGTTTTCTTTCTCGATCTGTTCTATATTACGCCTTGCTTCTTCATCAGAGATTTTCTTATCCCTAATCCCACACAAAGTAGACAGAACCAGCGTTCCGCGAGTCATTCTGTCTTCTTCCCGGTCTATGTCAAAAAAAATACTGTCCAGAGGATAAACATCAACTCCTACTACATACTGACAACCAAAATACTCCTTAAGGCGCTCCTGATCATAAGAAATCATATCAGCGTTGACTATCCGTGCAAAAGGATTATCGAATTCCTCATCTGATGATGAATGGATATGATATCCTTGCGGGAGCTCTTCTCGTGCATAGGACAAAAAGCTGTTGTAGTCATCCCTGAACAAAACTATATCTATGTCGTCATCCCACGGAATATATCCTTTATGCCTTATTGCCCCCAGAAGCGTTCCACTGTCTGCATACCAGTTGATGTTGTGCCTTGTGCAGATCTTATCTATTTCAGACAGCACTACTAACTGGCCTGCCCAGAAGCGTTTCATG
>JAEEGL011163429.1_pt1 | contig 27678 bp, 26 predicted proteins | sample 9134231 | NCBI WGS metagenome assembly JAEEGL01 (sample SAMN16246548, study PRJNA631951) | gut metagenome | biome: gut microbiome; feature: rumen; material: fiber-attached | host: Bos | place: Iran: Karaj | collected 2018-10
AAGCCAGGCTTCAGGAACATTTTGAATGCTTCTCTTTTTTCCATTTTCTTCGTATTTAAGTTTCTGTTCTACATATATTTTCCCGCAGCTCCTCCCCTAAGTTAGGGGAGGGGGACCGCTTGCGGTGGAGGAGTGTGTCTTGGTTCCACAGCTCTACGGTTCTTCGTTCACACTTTATCTCACAAATTCCTTGCGTTTGCGACTGACGTTCATACCCTTTTGCCGGCGCGGAAGGAGTTGGCCGTTGACGTTGTAGATGAATCCCTTATTTTTTGACGGATCGGCGGTGATGGTGGCGATGTCGCTGGCCTTGTCGGCCACAATCACTTCTTTCACGTCGTCGAAATGGATGACGGAATCCGTAAAGAGATCGATGTCGTATAGCACATGCAGGCGGAGGGTATCACTCATCCGGCTGCTGATATAGATGTAGTCGAGGTCGATGGTTTCGGTGGTGTGGGGGGCGATGTAAATTCCGAATCGCGACAGTGACTGCAGGAGTTCGGTACCCGGATTGGCTTCCTGACACAGAAAGATTCGGCCGCTGTATTCGTCGTCGTTGGGGTTGGCAAGAGTGATGCTCACTTTCGTATATTCGCCGCGGGTTACGGTGTCAGCGCATTCCAGTTTCAGCAGCTCAAGATGTCCGGTAGCCCCTTTGGCTTCGCGCGGACGGATGTCGCCGCCCGTTTTGTCTATAAATATATAATAAGGAGTTCCGCACGAAGTCCGCGCATGCAGCCACTGACCATTGTCCTCGTACATGGGCATCAATCGGTAGGTATTGTCCGCGAGTTTCGCCATCTCATGCGCGATTTCAGCCCAAACGATGGTGTCGGTGTAGGTGGTATCTTCGAATTCCTCCAGCAGAAACTCGCGATTGTAGTCGTAGGCGATGGCTACAAGGTCATCGTTCTCGACATTCGTCACGCCAAGCACCACACGACCGCTGTGAACATTCCATCCCACGTTGCAGAGGTTGTGGACAACCAGTGCGGAATCGCGAATCAGCTCGAGATGCGAGAATGCATACTCATGGGTTTCCGGAGTGGGGGTGGCGCTCGGGGGTTGAATGCCCAACACAAATCCTTGCAGGATGTTCAGCCCGTTTTCGATGCGATCGCGATGATGGTTCCACTCGGGTTGGTCGGGGTTCATGTAGTCGATGTTGTAATAGCCGTCGCACCATCCGCCCCAACCCCAATTGATGTGGTAAAGCCCTTCAGCGTCGTAGCCGTCGATGACAAACGCATGTCCGCCCCCGTCAGGACCGTGTGCGCTACAGGTAACCGGATGTCCCGCTGCCAATTCGCGACGGATGAGCGTGTGAACCTCGTCACGATGGTAGAAATCGCGATAAATCATACGCATACCACGATCGTAACCGAAATAATTGCAAAGCGCGAAAGGCTGTTTGATGGTTTGCGCACCACTGGCGTCAATCCCGTAACGCATATCGACACTGATGCCGCAATCGCTCATGAGCAATGCAACGGCTTCTGCCTGACGATTGCTATAATCGCCGCCCGCATAGGTGTCGAGCATATAATCCCACTCATACGTATGGGCGGCGAAATCGGCAGTGAGCTTGTCCTTACACCCCTTGCCGTCGTAATAAGTATAAGTGCCGGTTCCTTTCGCAGGATAGCGATAGTAGTACATCACTTGCGCCATCGCATTGGCGACGCAACCGGTCTTGCAATGGACACTGTCAATCAGCGGGGTGAATAAATTATAGGGTTCGTCCTGAGTCCAATTGTCAGTACAGATGGGTTTGACCTCTTCGGGCAGATTGTCCGAATGGGTCATGGTCGCAGGCGCTCTGTGAGACACTTTCTCAAACGTGTTCATCACCTTGCCGAACAATGGATCGAGATGCATGGCAAGGTCGAAATCGCCTGTCTCGGAATAGGCAAGAAGCACATCCTTGCCAGCAATCTCTTTCGTCACGACGAACCCTTGTTTCTGACGTTTCACACGAAGTCCATGCGGATTTTGTGCCATCAGAATGGAACAACATTGCAGCAACGTCAGGATGAATAATAATCTTACCATGAATCGATATCAAAAATGTGGATTTCTGTTCGCCGATACTCCCATTCGCTATTTCAGGCATTTCGCCAAAGGGCTTTTGATTTCCTTCAGCCCTTTCGCCACACTTTGCGCATTGAGCAAAGCTCCCTTTTTCGATGTGTGGGTGTGATCGTTGTTGTAGTATTCCTTCGCTCCCTCTCGCCCGATCTTATCGAGTGCGTCTGCAGTGATATTATGCACATCGACAAAGGCTACACCCGTCTCGGCAACGACTTCACGATACCATTTTCCATAGCTATCGTTACGGCGTTCGATTTTCCCGCCGGGCCACTCATTGCGAGGCGTAAGCGAAAGTAGGATAGGGGTGGCGCCCTTCTCGCGAACATCTTGAATGAATTTCTTCAGATACCATCCGAAGGAATAAATCACTTTGTATTGTCCGTTCGACTGCATGCGATAAACGTGACACGTATCGGCCGCCGAAGCAATCACGCCACGCTCCTTGTCCCTGTCAATGCCGCCGATGTCGTTATGCCCAAACTGAATGAGCACATAATCGCCAGGTTCAAGCGAGTTGTAAACATTGTCCCAAAGCCCTTCGTAAAGGAAAGTGCGGGTGCTGCGGCCTGCGCGACCCGCATTGACAACCGTACACTTCTTATCGCTGAAAATTGTATTCGCAACAGCTCCCCAACCCCACATGCCATTCTCGTCGTTGTCGTTATTCTTCATCGTGGAGTCACCTGTAGTGAACACTACGGGCTTACCCTTCTTCCGATTCTGGTCAATTCGTTTGGGGTGAACCATATCTTGGCGCAAAAAGGTCTTCAAAAGTGCCACGTCAGGATGTTTGCAAGCTTCAATGCCTTCAGCGCACGAGGCTGCATTCATCTTCGCACCGAATTCGCTGGAGTGAATCTTGTCGCCAAAGAAAAAATAGTTTGTTTTCCATTTGCCATATTTCTCGAGCTTCGTAGCGCTGATATCATTCAGATCGACGAATGCGGTGTTAAGCTCTTCGCTCATTGCTTTGATCCACGGCGTGAAATCGTTAAGCTTACGCTGAATCTTGTTGGGGTCGTTTGGCTCGTAGTCATTGCGAGGCGTAAGTGTAAACAGCACGGGAATTGCCCCTTTAGCCCGAATCTGAGCCACATATTTCCGAATATATCCGCCAAAGGTATAAACCATTTCCTGTCGGCCTGTTTCCTTAATAGTTACAAGCGTGGAATCTTGGCTCACCCCCTTGATGCAGGAACGAGCGCGACCCGAATCGAGAGGCCCGTTGTCGTTATGCCCGAGTTCCAGAAATACATAGTCGCCGGCCTTAACGCCGTTCAGTACGGCAGGCCATAAATCGCGATAGAAGGTGCGGGTGCTCATGCCACCCAAAGCGTGATTTTCAACGGTGATTTTGCGCTCGTCCCAATATAGATGCTCAAAATATCCCCAACCCCATTGGCCGTTGTTACCGTTACCGAGAGTTCCGTTGCGCATGGTAGAATTCCCGACAAGGAAAATGACGGGATTATTGCCCTTGCGGCTCGATCCGCTAACCGGACGCACTTGGTTGGCCTTCTCCAATGAGTCGGCTGTGTTGTCAATCACATTGTTCACATCGCGCATTCCTTGGAAGCGCGGACGATCTTGAGCATTGGCGGTTGCCAATACTCCCGTTATACTAAGTAATAAAAACAATTTTTTCATTCCAAACTAAGAAATATTGAGTTTCAGAAATCGTTTCTTCATTCCAAACTAAGAAATACTGAGTTTCAGAAATCGTTTCTTCATTCCAATCTAAGAAATAGTATGATTACCTAAGTGTTTCCCTGATTCTGACTTCGATACCGTCAGATTGAAGAGCTGCAGGTATTCCGCTCACATCGGTCTGACCATAATGATAAGGGAAAAGTATCTTAGGCCTGATGATTCGTGCCGCTTTGATTAGTTGTTCGGTCGTCATCGTGTAGGGTTGGTTACAAGGAAGAAACGCAATGTCGATATTCTTGATGTTAGACATCTCTTCAATATCTTCAGTGTCGCCTGCTACATAGATACGCAAACCGTCCATCGTGAAGATGTATCCGTTGTCGCGTCCTTTGGGGTGGAATTGTGTGTGTCCTTCTGTAATGTTGTATGCAGGCACGGCTTCGAGTGTGAACTGCTCATCGCCGAGTGATTCATCGCGTTTGTCTCCGTTTTTCATCACATCGCCGAGTGATTCATCGCGTTTGTCTCCGTTTTTCATCATGATACCCTTGCCCAGAATATCAACACATCTTTGATTGGTGATGAGCCGAGTGTTTGCATCCGATAATGTTTCGATGGCAGCCTTGTCGAGATGGTCGCCATGCTCATGAGTAACCACAATCCAATTGGCTTTCGGCATTTGGGCATAATCAGTAATTCGGTCGCCCATCTTTCCAACGGGGTCAATCTGAATTTCTTTGTCAGCATAGATGAAACGAAGGCTGGCATGTATAAGAGAATAGATTTTGAGGGTTTTACCGTTCTTGGTGGTAAAAGCGTCCCATTCCAACTTCTGCGTACTCACAGGCATCTGGGCATCTGTCCAAGCGTTGATGCCTCCTGTGAGGTTCACCACTTTGAATCCTTCCTTTGCTAACTGATTAGCCGCGTTTGCCGAACGTCTTCCGCTGCGGCAATAGACCGCAATCGTGAATTGTTTGTCTAAACGTTCTAATGCTTTCTTGATAAAATCATTGCCGTTTACATCAATGTTGACGGCATCGGCGATGTGGCTTTCTGCAAACTCAGAAGCGGTGCGCACATCCAGCAACAAAACGTTATTGCGCTTAATCAGTTCGCCGAACTCCTTTACATTTTGACTCTCATAGTTTTGCCCGCTACATGCTGAACCGAAGTTCAAACCAAGCAGCGTCAGGAAAAACGTTGCGATTTTCTTCATGGCTTTCTTGATATGGTTGATATGTTAATAGAATGTCTATAAGCAGGATGGAACTGCTTTGTTTTTAAAAGAAATTAAAGAAAAAGAATACGGCAGCCTTTGCCTTTGGAACGTCTTTGGCATATCCGATGGTTGAGTTGTTGCCGTTACGAACCGTACCGTCCTTTTCAATCTTTCCGATGGCAGCGTTGTTTCCGTTACGCACCGTACCGTCGCTCTCAACTTTACCGATGGCAGAGTTGTTGCCGTTGCGGATCGTTCCGTCGCTCTCAATCTTTCCGACGGCAGCGTTGTTGCTGTTACGAATCGTACCATCGCTCTCGATCTTACCGATGGCAGAGTTGTTGCCGTTACGAACCGTACCGTCACTCTCAATCTTTCCGATGGTTGAGTTGTTACTATTTTTCAAATCCTGAGCGCCTGCAGTCAAAGTGACAAGGCTCAAGAGAACTGCAAAAAGAATCAATTTCTTCATAATCGTTCTGTTTTTACTGTTTTTATTTGTTTTACGCTGCAAATTAACAAAAATTTCTTGAGATAAACAAATTTTTTTTCCTCTAATATGAGGGAATTCCCTAAATTGTGGAGAATATAAACCTCTATCTCAATTCTTTAGTTCTTCCTTTTCTTGACCTTCGTACGGGGGCTTACTACACGTGTAATTAATAAAATGTGAGAAATTTGTTAAAAATAATGGGATATTTTTTTGTAGTTCAAAAAATATTCGTAACTTTGCACGCTGTTTAAAAATCCCGACAAGAAATATAGCAGAAAAATTAAAGAAATAAATATGTCAAAAGTTTGTCAAATTACAGGAAAGAAGTCAGTGATTGGTAACAATGTATCTCACTCACTTCGCAGAACAAAGAGACGTTTCAATGTCAATTTGTTCACTAAGAAATTCTACTATGTAGAAGAAGATTGTTGGATTGTATTGAAGGTCAGTGCAGCTGGTCTTCGCATTATTAACCGAATTGGTCTTGATGCAGCACTGAGACAGGCTGTAGCAAAAGGCTATTGCGAATGGAAAGATATCCAGGTAATCGCATAATCGGCCAGTGCTTGAATTGAAAAATCGAAAAACAGAAGAACAATGGCAAAGAAAGCTAAAGGTAACAGAGTGCAAGTAATCCTTGAATGCACAGAGATGAAGGAAAGCGGTCTTCCAGGAACATCACGTTACATCACAACAAAGAACCGTAAGAATACTCCAGACCGTTTGGAACTGAAGAAGTATAACCCAATCCTCAAGAAGATGACTCTTCACAAGGAAATCAAGTAAGGTTATCAGTTAAAGGTTATAGGTTAAAGATAAACAATTAATAGACTATGGCAAAGAAAGCGGTCGCTACTCTCCAATCAAAGGATGGTCGCGCATATACAAAGGTAATTAAGATGTGTAAGTCTCCAAAGACTGGCGCATATATGTTTGAAGAAAAGGTGCTTCTGAACGAAGACGCCAAGAAATACGCGAACAGCTAATTTAATTGTTTGCGCAATTGTTTCATAATCATTGTTGAATAAGTGTCCCTCGTGGACGCTTATTTTGTTTAATTATTTGCTCGTTTGATGAAAAAGCATTAACTTTGCACTCATCTTCCATTTAACATTGTATTTTTCGTTTGACATTACACATTATCTTTATATATCATGGGATTCTTTTATTTGTTTAGTAAGAAAAAGAAGGAAACGCTCGATAATGGATTGGCCAAGACCAAAGAAAGTGTATTCGGCAAGATAGCCCGTGCTGTAGCAGGGAAGTCGAAGGTTGACGACGAGGTGTTGGATAATCTCGAAGAGGTGTTGGTTACTTCGGATGTAGGTGTGGATACTACGTTGAAGATTATCGAGAAAATCGAAGCCAGAGTGGCTCGCGACAAGTATGTTGATACAGCCGAACTGAATGGCATTCTGCGTGAAGAGATAGCGAACCTTCTGACGGAGAATAACACAGAAGACACTGAAGGATTCCAATTGCCTTCCGATCATAAACCATACGTGATACTCGTCGTGGGAGTGAACGGAGTGGGTAAGACCACTACCATCGGTAAGTTGGCGTATCAGTTCAAGCAAGCCGGAAAGAAAGTCTATCTGGGTGCAGCTGATACATTCCGAGCTGCAGCAGTGGAGCAGTTGTGTATCTGGGGCGAACGCGTGGGAGTACCTGTGGTGAAGCAGAAGATGGGTAGCGATCCTGCCTCCGTAGCTTACGACACCGTTAGCTCTGCAATTGCCAATGATGCCGATGTGGTGCTGATTGATACGGCAGGACGACTGCATAACAAAGTGGGACTGATGAACGAGTTGACGAAAATACGCAATGTGGTGAAGAAACACATGGATACAGCTCCCGACGAAGTGTTGCTTGTGTTAGACGGCTCTACAGGACAGAATGCGTTCGAGCAGGCTCGTCAGTTTACGGCTGCAACCGAAGTGACTGCGATGGCTATCACCAAACTCGACGGAACCGCCAAGGGTGGAGTGGTCATCGGTATCTCCGACCAGTTCAAGATACCTGTGAAGTACATCGGTTTGGGTGAAGGTATGGAAGATCTGCAGGCGTTCAACCGCAGGGAGTTTGTCGATTCATTGTTTGGAGAAGAGAAGCATTGAAAAAGAATACAGTTGACATCATCACATTGGGCTGTTCGAAGAATCTGGTGGATTCCGAACGCTTGATGGCCCGATTGAGAGCCTTGGGGTATCAGGTGACACACGACTCGCCTCATCCCCGAGGTGAGATAGCGATTATCAACACCTGTGGCTTCATTGGCGATGCGAAGGAAGAATCTGTCAACATGATTCTGGAGTTCTGTCAGGCAAAAGAAGAGGGTCGCTTGCGTCGGCTCTATGTCATGGGATGCCTTTCGGAACGTTATATGAAGGAACTCGGTAAGGAGATTCCTCAGGTCGATCGTTTCTATGGGAAGTTCGACTGGGACGGTATCATCGCTGAACTGTCTTCCTCCACTTCGCAGGAGAGGATAGAGGGGTATGAACGCGTCCTTACTACCCCTCGCCATTATGCCTATGTGAAGATTTCTGAGGGTTGCGACCGCAAATGTGCCTATTGTGCCATACCGATTATCACAGGTCGCCATCAGAGTCGCCCTATGGAGGATATCATTGCCGAGGTAGAGTACTTGGTGGCTCAAGGGGTCAAGGAGTTTCAGATAATCGCACAGGAGTTGACCTATTATGGCTTGGATATTTACAAGAAGCGGATGATTGCTCCTCTCATCGACCGTATGGCTCATGTGGAAGGAGTGAAGTGGATTCGTCTTCACTACGCCTATCCCCATCAGTTCCCGATGGAGTTGCTCGATGTGATGCGCCTTAACCGTAATGTTTGTAAATACCTCGATATTGCCCTTCAGCACATCAGTACCAACGTATTGACCAACATGCGAAGGCATGTGGATAAGGAACAGACCTACGAGCTGATAACGCGTCTGCGTGAAGCTGTCCCAGGCATTCACCTACGTACCACACTCATGGTGGGATTTCCAGGTGAGGGCGAGCAGGAGTTCGAGGAGTTGAAGGAATTCACCCGTTGGGCACGATTCGAGCGTATGGGTGCCTTTGCCTATTCGGAGGAAGACGGGACCTATGCCGCACGTCACTTCAAGGATGAAGTGCCTGATGAGGTGAAGCAGGAGCGACTCAGTCAGTTGATGGCCATTCAGCAGGAAATCTCTTCTGAGGTACAGGCAGCCAAAGTGGGACAGACGCTCAAGGTGATTATCGATCGCAGGGAAGGGGAATACTATGTGGGCCGTACTGAGTTCGACTCACCCGAAGTTGATCCCGAAGTACTGATTCCTGTCTCTAATGGCATATTGCGTCGAGGGTGTTTTTACAATATCCGCATTATCGATTCCGACGATTTCGACCTGTACGGAGTGCGATTAAAGGTTTGAAGTCTTTAATCGTTTTACAGCTCAATCCGATGCAGAAAAAAGAAAAATTGTTTAAAAACGAGGGGAGAATACCTTCGTTTTTATGTTTTTTTGCATTTTTCGTATGTCGATTCGGAAGTTTTACCTATATTTGCAAAATTATTTATGTATGTGCGGGCGTGCGAAAGAATTAAGTAAGTCTAGTGAACGTCTAACTCAAGTAATCAATCCAACTGCTTCTAGCAATGTGTTCTTCTTCTGGAGTGGACATGGTGGCAGCAAGGAAGGTCCGTTATGGGGTAATGAGGATACGTCGAAGTACTTTGGCTCTCAGCTTATCAGCAATACGATTGCTCAGATGAATCAAAACGGACAGTACCGCCGCATGATGCTCGCCATAGAGACCTGCTTCAGTGGTCAATGGGGTGAGGCCATCACGGGTACGCCCGATGTGCTAGTGATTACCGCAGCTACACCGAATGAGACCTCGAAAGCCGACTTGTACGATGATGATTTAGGCGTATATCTTAGCAATGCCTTTGCACGTACCTTCCGAAATGTACTCAACAGGAGTGCTGATATCCCCATCTACAACCTCTATAGTGTCCTCTATCGTGCTACTACAGGTTCGCATGTGAGCATCTATAACCAGCAACAATACGGATCGGTTTATACCGAAACGATGAGTGATTATTTCCCGAAGTAGGGAAGTGTACCGAATTCGATTCGCCAGAAGTCGACATGTGTTGATATTTATATCCGAAGATATGTTGCTTAGAGATTGTTTCTCTCAGGTGATGATTACAGACACAGGCGATTAGGGCCTGTATGGATGAATTTAAAGAATAAAATAATGAACAATCTGGAATTTGTAAAAAACATCGTTCAGCATACTGGGTTGTCTTTGAAAGAGGCAGAAATGCTGACAGCAGACATGACTGGTATAATAGTTGATGAAATCAGTAAAGGTAATGCAATTGTGTTCCCCGATATGGGCACGTTGGAACTTAAGGTGAAGGCTGCGCGTAAAATGTACAGCCCTAACACCAAGTCTTATCACGAGGTTCCTGAGAGCAAGACAATTGCATTCAAGCCGACCAATGAGATGAAAGGGAAGGTAAGGTCTACAAAAAAGAAGGAGGAACAGTAAGATGGGTACGAGGTTAACAAAGCAATCATTAGCTGACCGACTCATTCAGAATGGTACTTGGACAGCAGAACAGGTAGAGGTGTTTGTGGATGCTTTCTTCGCTGTGTTGCAGGAAGGCGTGACAAACGATGGTAGTGTAAAACTGAGAGGACTTGGAACGTTCAAGACCATTCAAGTGGCCGATAGGGCAAGTGTTGATGTAAATACAGGCGAACGTATTGTGATACCGGGCCATAAGAAACTGAAATTCGTCGAAGAGGAAAAGGTGAATCAGGTGCTTAATAACCCTGAGCTAGTATCAGAACCTGTTCAAGAACCGGCTACTGAGCAGAAACTTGTAGAACCGACTACTGAGCAGGAATCAACGCGAGAGTCGGAACAGACTCCAAAGACTGATTCTGCCCCTAAGGGCGAACTGCCAGTTCAAGAGGAGAATCAGCTAGAGGAAACACCTCAGCAGTGCTCGTGCGATTCCAAGTGGTGGATTTGGGGTGTGGTTGCATTTATTGCTGTGTTGGTAGTCGCTTCAATTATTTTTGCAGTTTGCAACAACGATTCTGATTCACAATCCACTACACAAACAGAACAAAAGAGTGGAGTTGAGGTAGCAACAACCATTCAGGAAAACCAACCTCAGTATAAGGTGCATGTGTTTCAAAAGGGAGAATCGCTGACCACCATCTCCATTCTCCATTATGCAACCATTGATTCCGTGAAACGTATTCAGGAACTGAATGGTCTGACTGATACTACAGATATCCCATTAGGGACAGAACTGAGATTGCCTTGATGCGTGGATAGATTGTTAGGTCATATCGTCGCTTTTCTGGTTGTAGCCGTTTGGGGTGTGACGTTTGTCTTCACTAAACTGCTACTGAACGAAGGCTTGACCGCAGCACAGATATTTGTGCTGCGTTTTATTGTTGCGTATGTGCTTCTGTTTGTTTATGCTTTCACACGCAAACCATTTCGGCTGTTTGCTTCGTCGTGGAAGGACGAACTTCTGATGATAGGATTAGGTGTCACAGGTGGGTCGTTGTATTTCATTACAGAGAATAGTGCGATGATTTACACCACAACGACCAACACCTCGCTGATTGTCTGTCTCTGTCCACTTTTTGCAGCCCTGTTGATTGCTCTGTTCTATCGTTCGGAGCGACTGCGAGGCATTCAAATTGCTGGATTGATTATTGCTGCTGTAGGAGCTGTAGTGGTGGTTCTCAACGGACAATTCGTGCTCCATCTGTCACCTTTGGGCGACACTCTTGCTTTCTCTGCCTGCCTCTGTTGGGCTTTCTATTCGCTGTTGATGGTTCCAGCCACCAAGCGCTACAGCACGCTATTCATCACCCGCAAGGTATTCTTCTATGGGTTGTTGTCGATGATTCCCTATTGGATGTTCTATCCTGATATGCCCTCGCTGAGTGTCGTTCTGCGACCAGCAATCCTTTGGAACTTGCTCTTCCTAGGTTGTGTGGCATCCATGCTCTGTTTTGTTGCCTGGAATTGGGCAATAAAGCGGTTGGGAGCTGTCGTAGCAACGAATTACGTGTACTTCAATCCTGTAGTTACCGCCATCTTTGCCTGGCTGGTTCTTGATGAACAAATTACCATTTTCTATATCATCGGAACCATTCTTATTCTTGCTGGAATGTTCCTTGTGTTGAAGAAACACAAGCATGAAAACTAGGGTGATAGGTCGAATCTTTATCTCTTCTTGATTTCAAATCTGTTTTTCACTACCTTACCGTCTTTTCCCATCTTTATGCTGTCTACATAGCAGTCTGCCGTGAGTTCCCATGTGCCGTTTAGCTCTATTGTGGCACCCTTTGCCTTATTGTCGGCATTGATTGCTCCACGCCAGGTAACACCCTTATCGACTGCCACATTCACTACTCCTGTCTCGTCAGCTTTTACGTCGCCCTTATACTCCCATTTTTTCTCCGTAGCAAGCACCAGATTCCCGATACCTCCCTGTGTGCGCCATTGTGTGTTATAGTCCACATACATCAGCACATTGCTCGGGTTGATAATCTTCACGTCGTTCAGGGTCAAAGTGCCAGTCATACGAGTAGGCACCTCGCAAAGTGGGGTGGTGGATTCTTTCACCGTCATCGTGCCACGATTAATCGTAATCTTTCCGTTATATCCCTGAGCATCGCCCGAGCCGCTTTGCAATATCATCATTGCCCGTTTCTTGCTGCCTGATGTGATGTCGCAGTCATTCAGCGTAATCGAGTTATTGCCTTCAATCACACCAATCTCACCTTGTGTGCTCTCACCCCACACCTTATTCAATATAATATCGCCTGTAGAGTAAGCAACTGCCGAATGCACTCCCGAAGTCCAATACCTTCCTCCATTGACGGTAACGGTACCTCCACCACGATCCGTAGCAATGACCGAACAGCTTGTGCCATGTGTCATGATGTCCAGGTTCTCTGCATTGATTGTTCCACCACCCGTAGCGTGGATACCACGACTCATGTCCTGATTAGTACGAATCGTTACATTTTTTATGTTAATTGTTCCCCCATAGGCAACAGCCGCATTTGCTCCTTTAGCATTTGTGGTAATTGTTCCTCCCGTCATATTGATTGTTCCTCCAGTATTGGTACACAAAGCCGAGTTTGTTCCGTAGAAGCTACTTCCATCACCTCCTTGCGTGTTTCCACCAATCTTCTCCACCTTGCAGTCGGTCATCGAGTACGTTCCACCGGTCACCTGTACAACATTTTCCTCGTCTCCACTACCGCTGAGTGTGATTCCGGTGGCAGTTTCAACGCCCTCTTTCTGACCATGTCCCGTTTGGCTAACATTTCCCAGACGTACAGCATTACCACCTCCGCTACCAGGACGTCTGCGTTCACCACCAGGCCTACGATTCCCTTCAGGTCTGTCACCATGCTCTCCCATCTCTCTACGAGGTCTGTTCCCTTGCTGATTGTCTTGAGCCAACACATCCATATTTGCAGTCAAAGCTGCAAGTGATAGAATCGCTATCCAAAATCTTTTCATATTACATTTTCTTAAGATTAATTAGTCAAATCGTTACTGTATCATACTATTTTTTTGACAGCCAACACTCCTCTTAGGTTTAATCGAAAACCCCGAGTATAGAAAGTAACTTCCCCTTTAAGTCCTTTTTTTTTCCCCTAGGGGCTGCAAAAAATAGGCCGAAGGATTGCTGAGGTAGCTGATACTATCCGGAAAACCATACTTCGCCTCTTGTTGAGGCTTGTTCCTTCTTTGAAATTGTCTGTTTAATTATATGTAATAATTAAATACTCTTAAAAAGTGGACGAATTGTCCTAAAAAAGATTAACAGATTAGTGGTGTGTCGATAGAAAGTAGTACTTTTGCAGCCGAAAAAGAATTGAATACTAAATTATAATTGTATGGCAGAAATTGTAGATATTCGCGAATTGAACGAGCGAATAGAAAAACAAAGTGTATTTGTCACAAACCTGATGACAGGAATGGATCAGGCTATCATCGGTCAGAAACATTTGGTCGAGTCGTTGTTGATTGGCTTGTTGTCTGACGGCCATGTGTTGCTCGAGGGTGTTCCTGGTTTGGCAAAGACGAAGGCAATTCGTACATTGGCTTCGCTGATTGATGCTCAGTTCAGCCGCATTCAGTTTACTCCTGACTTGCTTCCAGCCGACGTAATCGGTACGATGATTTATAGCCAGAAGGATGGTCAGTTTATGGCCAAGAAGGGTCCTGTGTTTGCTAACTTTGTGTTGGCCGACGAAATCAACCGTGCTCCAGCAAAGGTACAGAGTGCTTTGCTCGAGGCGATGCAGGAGCGTCAGGTAACAATCAGTACACAGACGTATGAACTTCCAAAGCCTTTCTTGGTATTGGCTACCCAGAACCCAATTGAGCAGGAGGGTACTTATCCACTGCCTGAGGCCCAGGTGGACCGTTTCATGCTGAAGGTAGTGATTGACTATCCGAAGTTGGACGAGGAGAAGAAAATTATCCGTCAGAACATTTCGGGCGAAGAAGTGAACATCAAACCAATCATGGGTACAGCTGACATCGAGGCTGCTCGCAAGGTGGTGCGCGACGTGTATCTGGACGAGAAGATTGAACAGTATATTGCAGACATTGTGTTTGCTACACGTTATCCTGAGAAGTATAAGTTGCAGGAACTGAAGGGCTTGATTTCGTTCGGAGGTTCGCCTCGTGCATCTATCAACCTGGCTTTGGCTTCGCGTGCATTTGCCTTTATCAAGCATCGTGGATATGTCATCCCAGAAGATGTGCGTGCGATTGCTCACGACGTGCTTCGCCATCGTATCGGACTGACTTATGAGGCAGAGGCAAGTAATGTAACCTCTGAGGAGATTGTCAGCAAGATATTGAATAAGGTGGAAGTACCATAGTAATATACTATTTTACAATTTACAATTTACGATTGAAGAATTGAAAAGTTGATGGAAACTTCAGAACTGCTGAGTCAGGTACGCAAGATAGAGATTAAGACACGTGGACTCTCCAACAACATATTTGCTGGTGAGTATCACTCTGCCTTTAAGGGTAGGGGTATGGCTTTCTCTGAAGTTCGCGAGTATCAGTATGGTGATGATGTGCGAGATATCGACTGGAATGTGACAGCTCGTTTCGACAAACCTTTCGTGAAGGTGTTTGAAGAGGAGAGAGAGCTGACCGTGATTCTGCTGGTGGATGTGTCGGGTAGTCTTGATTTCGGAACCATCAGTCAGACCAAGCGTCAGATGGTGACTGAGATTGCTGCTACGCTGGCATTCTCGGCTATTCAGAACAACGATAAGATCGGCGTCATCTTCTTCTCGGACAAGGTTGAGAAGTTTATCCCACCGAAGAAGGGAAGGAAACACATCCTGCTGATTATCCGTGAACTGCTGAACTACCAGCCCGAGAGTAATAAGACCGATATCGGTCAGGCTGTGGAGTTTATGACAAATGCCATCAAGAAGCATTGTACGGTATTCCTGCTTAGCGATTTCTATAATGCAAAGGATTTCCAGCAAGAGCTGACGATTGCTAACCGACGTCATGACGTAGTGGCCATTCAGGTGTATGATCAGCGAATGACGGAGTTGCCCAATGTGGGACTGATTCGGTTGGTGGATGCAGAGACAGGCGAGGAACTATGGGTTGATACCGCTTCATCGGCCGTACGACGCGCACATCGCGAGTGGTGGGTTCAGCATCAAGGCAAACTGAACACGATGTTGACGAAATCGAACGTGGATAGCATTTCTGTACGTACAGATGAGGACTATGTGAAATCGTTGATGAATTTGTTCCGGAGAAGGAGTTGAGGAGAGTTGACAAATTAAAAGGATTGAAACATTGAAAGGAATACGAATTATAGCATTGGTCGGTGCATTATTCAGTGTAGTTTCGCTAAGTGCACAGGTGACTGTTGATGCAAAGATAGACTCCACACGGATTTTTATCGGTCAGCAGGTGGGTATTGCTGTGGAGGTAAGTGCAGATGCCGGCAAGAGCGTGGAGTTTGCTCACTACGATTCCCTGCAGCAAATCATACCAGGAGTGGAAGTGGTGAAGATGTCGGAACCCGATACACAACTGCTGAACGATGGGAAGCGGATGGTGCTGACTCAGCGCTATCTGGTCACCTCGTTCGATTCGGCTCTCTATTACATTCCCCCGATGACGGCGAAGGTTGACGGAAAAGAGTACCAATCGAAAAATCTGGCGCTGAAAGTATTGACGCTCAATGTCGATACGCTGCATGTGGATAGCATCTGTGGATTCAAGCCAGAGATGGCTCCTCCATTCAGCTGGGATGATTGGAAACCCGTCATCTGGCTGGGTTTGGCGCTGTTGCTGCTGATAGCCGTCTTAGTGTATGTGGTGATTCGACTGATAACGAATAAACCGATTATTCATCGTATCAAGTTGCGTCAGCATATAGCTCCACATAAGGTAGCAATGCAGAAGATTGCTCAGATCAAGGAGGATAAACTGGTGCAGAGTGAGGATTCGAAAGAGTATTATACTCAGCTGACAGATACATTGCGTCAATATATCTCCGAGCGTTTCAAGTTTAATGCGATGGAGATGACCTCAGCAGAAATCATCGAACATCTGCAGGCCGAGAACGATGAAGAGGCTCTGAATGAGTTGAGAGAGCTGTTCCGTACAGCCGATTTGGTGAAGTTTGCAAAATATACAACGCTCATCAACGAGAACGACCGTAACTTGGTGACAGCCGTAGAGTATATCAATCAGACCAAGATAGAAGAGGAAGTGAAACCTCAACCAACGGAAATCGTTGTGGAGGAGAAGCGTTCGAAGATAGCAAAAGCAGTGCTTATCTCAAGTATAGCCATTGTGGCCATTGCCATTGTTGTGCTGCTGTGGTTCCTCGGCTATCGATTGTATTACTTGTTTATTTAAAAGAATGAAGCATCATGGTATTCAATAATCCATATTATTTCATCTTGCTCACAGTACTCATACCCTATATCGTTTGGTATGTGTTACGAAATAAGAAGAGTAGGGCGACACTCAAAATGCCTGAGGCTGCTAAATACAAGGCGCTTCCGAAGTCGTTTCGACAGTACCTGATACATGTGCCCTTCTTGTTAAGAGTGGTGTTGATAGGACTGGTGGTTTGCATCTTGGCACGTCCCCAAAGTAAACACTCATGGAGCGATACCGACGTTGAGGGAATCGACATCATGCTGGCAGTCGATGTGTCGACCAGTATGTTGGCACAAGATTTCAGACCTAACCGTGTAGAAGCCCTCCGTGAGATAGCTCAGCACTTTATCGAGAAGCGTATGAACGATAATATCGGCTTGACATTCTTTGCAGGAGAGGCTTACACACAATGTCCATTGACGACAGATCACGCTGCACTGATGAATCTGTATGCTAGTGCTGATACCCGTATGGCAGCTAACGGAACCATCGATGACGGAACAGCCATAGGTGACGGAATCATGAATGCGTTGCTGCGTCTGCGTGAAAGTAAGGCTAAGTCGAAAGTGATTATCCTGTTGACTGATGGTGTGAACAATGCGGGTAACATATCGCCTGTTACGGCAGCTGAGATAGCCAAGAAGCAGAAGGTTCGTATCTACACCATTGGTATCGGAACGACAGGAATGGCTCCTTATCCACTTCCAACAGGAGGTACAATCAACTTGCCTGTAGAAATTGATGAGGCTACGATGACCAAGATCTCGAAGGAGACGGGCGGACAGTATTTCCGTGCTCAGCGGAATGCCGAACTGGATGCCATCTATAACGATATAGACAAGATGGAGCGTACGAAGTTCAATGTGCGACAATACAGCAAGCGCAGCGAACTGTTCGAGCCGTTTGCTTTGGCTGCTTTGATTACGTTCATATTAGAATTGCTGATGAGAATGGTGGTATTGCGCCGCCTGCCATAAATACTGAAGACAATGTTTAGATTTGCACATCCAATATATCTGTATCTGTTGATTCTGATACCTGTGTTCACAGCTTTGTTTGTGTTCCTGAGGTATCGTCGTAAATGCAATCTGGCGAAATTTGGCGACAGCAGTTTGCTGGCGCATCTCATGCCCGATGTATCAACAGTCCGTCCGATTGTGAAGTTCGTACTGATGATGATTGCTTTGGCACTCATCATATTCATTATGGCACGTCCCCAGTATGGAATGCGTAATGAGGAGGTGAAGCGTTCAGGCATTGAAGCAGTCATTGCTGTCGATGTGTCGAACTCGATGTTGTGTGAAGATATCTCTCCTAATCGACTCGGTAAATCGAAGATGATTGTCAGTAAGTTGATTGACCAGTTGGATGAGGACAAACTGGGTTTGGTTGCTTTTGCCGGAACATCTATCACTTTGTTGCCAATCACATCAGACTTCGTGTCAGCAAAGATGTTTCTTGACCAGCTCAATCCGAAGACCATTTCATTGCAAGGAACAGACTTGGGAGATGCTATCCAGAAGTCGTTATCGGGTTTCACACAAAATACGGCTACGGGTAAGGCATTGATTCTTATCACTGATGCAGAAGACAACGAACAAAATGCTGTAGAAGCTGCTAAGATGGCCAAAGAAATGGGTGTTCGCATCTTTGTACTTTCTGTAGGTACTCCGCAGGGTGGTCCGATTCCGTTAGGAAATAATCAGTTCAAGAAAGATATGGAAGGAAACGTGGTGACGACCAAACTAAACGAATCTGTCGGCAAACAGATAGCTCAGGCAGGTAACGGAGTCTATATCCATGTTGACCGTACTGATGATGCTCAGTCGATGTTGGAAACCGAAATCGCCAAGATGCAGAAAGAGGATTTTACTACATCGATGTATTCCGAATATGACGAACAGTTTATCGCTGTAGCCATCCTGCTGTTCATTGTAATCTGTGTCGAACTCTGTATACTCGACAAGAAAAACAAGTTGTTCAGCCGATTTAAACTTTTTAATAAACAATAAGGTGTATCGTATGAAACTGTCAAGATATTTCTTTACAATCGTGTCGCTGATGATAGGCATGCAACTCATGGCGCAGAGTAGCGATCGTGATTGTATTCGTATGGGAAACAAGCACTTCCGTGATGGAGAGTACAATAAGGCCGAAACGTATTATCGTAAGGCGCTCGACATGAACAAGTCGCTCGAGGCGTTTTACAATTTGGGTAATGCAATTACCCCTCAAGGTAAGGACTCAGTAGCTTTCGAGCAGTACAAGAAAGCACTTGAGCAGATGGCTGAGACACCAGAGAAAAAAGCCTATGTCTATCATAATATGGGAAACCTGACTTATCTCACAGGACGTAATCTGATGAAGGCCAATAGTCCTGATGCGATGAAGTCGTTTGAGCAAGCAGTCGAACTCTATAAGAGTGCGCTGCGTTGTAATCCTACCGACGATGAGACTCGCTATAATCTTGCAATGGCGCAATATATGCTGAAAAAGAACCAACAGAATCAGAACCAGAATCAGCAGAATCAGGATAAGAACCAAGATCAGAACAAAGATCAGGACAAGAAGGATCAGCAGAAAGACAAACAGGATCAAGGCGACAACAAGCAAGATCAGAATAAAGATCAAGACAAGAAGGATCAGCAAAACAAAGACCAGCAGAATCAGCAGAACCAGCAGAATAAAGATCAACAACAGGAAAAACAGCAACAGCAGCAACCTGCTGAGCCGCAGAAACCTCAGATGGACGATAAGACTGCAGAACAGTTGCTCAATTCTGCCCAGCAGGATGAGAAGGCTGTGCAACGTAAGGTGCAGAAAGCAGAGAAAGCCCATCGTCAAGGACTGGAGAAAGACTGGTAATATGATGTAGAACAGATAATGCATACAAGATAGGACAATGAATAAGTTGTATTTTTCACTTCTGACAATCCTTTGGTCGCTACCGACCATCGCTCTATTTGCCGATAATGTGTCGTTCAGGGCTTCAGCTCCTTCTATCGTGGAGGTGGGTGAGCGATTCCGTGTGCAATACACCGTCAACAGTCAGGATGTGTCGAACTTCAGCTATCCGAAATTTGAAGGCTTTGATGTGATGTATGGCCCAAGTACCTCACAGCAGAGCAGTTTCCAGTATATCAACGGACAGATGTCTCAGAGTTCCTCCTACACCTATACGTTCACGTTGATGGCAACCAAGGCGGGTACCTATACGATTCCTCCTGCAAGTGTTGTTGTTGGAGGACAGACCTATAAGTCGCAAGGGTTGAGCATACAAGTTGTGGCATCGAGTGGAGGTAACCGCCAAAACCAGCAGTATCAGCAACAAGGCGGGCGACGTCAGCGTATGCAGGAGGAGAGCCCACGTTCGCAATCAACCTCGATTTCGAGTTCGGACCTCTTCATGACAGCTACAGCGAGCCGAACCAAAGTGTATGAGCAAGAGGCGATATTAGTGACCTACAAGGTTTATTCATTGGTCAACTTGACTCAACTAGATGGAAAGCTACCTACTCTTGATGGGTTCCAGATTCAGGAAATACCTCTACCTAGAAACAAAGAGTTCACACCCGAGAATTATAATGGACGCCTGTATCACTCTGTTGTTTGGAGCCAGTATGTGCTCTTCCCTCAGAAGTCGGGTGAACTGGTTATCCCTTCAATCACTTACGAGGGTGTCGTTGTGCAGCAAAACCGTGCTATCGATCCGATTGAGGCATTCTTTAACGGAACAGGTGGTCTGATTGAGGTAAAGAAGAAGATCACCACTCCGAAACTCACCATTCATGTAAGTCCGCTTCCCGACAAACCTGCAAACTTCTCAGGTGCTGTAGGATCGTTCTCTGCATCATCCTCTATCAGTTCGCAGAACGTGAAAGCAAACGATGCGGTCACCTTGAAAATCAACATTAAGGGTACCGGTAATATGAAGTTGATTGCTGCCCCAGAAGTGGCATTCCCGAAGGATTTCGAGACTTATGACGCAAAGACTACTGATAATTTCTCCCTGAATCGCAACGGGTTGAGTGGTACGAAAGAGTTTGAATATCTCGCAGTTCCTCGCCATCCGGGTAAGTACACAATTCCTGCAACCGACTTTGTATTCTTCGATCCCTCGACGAATAGTTATAAGACTGTTACAACCGAACCTTATACCGTCGAAGTGGAGAAGGGAAGCGGTTCAAGCAGTTCTGTTGCAAGTTACACCAACAACCAACAGGACGTGAAGGAACTGAATAAGGATATTCGTTATATCAAGACAGGCGAAACCACCCTTCATCAGTTGGGTGACGATTTCTTCGGTTCTTGGAAGTTCTGGTTGGCATACCTCATTCCTTTGTTGATTTTCATTTTGATTCTGGCTATCGGTCATAAGCAGATAAAAGATAATGCCAACATCGCCAAGATGAGAGGACGTAAGGCCAACAAGATAGCAAAGAAGCGTTTGAAAGTCGCAGCTAAACTGCTTGCAGACAAGAACCAGAGTGAGTTCTATGATGAGGTCATGCGTGCGTTGTGGGGATATATCGCTGATAAACTCAACATGCCGCAGTCGAACCTCAATAAGGACAATATCAATGCGGCGCTCGCTCAACAGCAAGTCGATCCATTGCTTATTGATGAGTTCATCAAGACATTGAACGAATGTGAGTTTGCTCGCTATGCACCAGGTAATCCAAACGAGAATATGGAAACTGTATATAATAGTGCTGTCAGTGTAATCAGCAAGATTGAAGATAACTTTAAGAAAACGCCTCAGGTTAAGATTCCTTCTGCGATGTTTGTGATAGGAATGCTGCTGCTTTCTGCTACATCGCTTGATGTAGCTGCTCAGAATAAACAACAGGCAGACGACTTATATGCTAAGGAACACTATGCTGAGGCAGCGGAAATCTATCAGTCGATTATTCGTGAGCAAGGCGTATCAAAGGATCTCTACTATAATCTCGGTAATTGCTACTACAAGTTGGATTCCGTAGCGTTGTCAATCCTCAACTACGAACGTGCCTTGGTGCTTGATCCAAGTGATAGCGATACGAAGGAGAACTTAGCGTTGGCACGAGGAAAGACTTCTGATAAGGTTACACCTCCATCAGAGATGTTCTTTGTTACTTGGTGGCGCAGTTTGACCAATTTGATGAGTATCAATAGCTGGCTTGTCATTGCTTTTGTTTCCTTTGTGTTGATGTTGGCATGCATTCTGCTCTATGCCTTCATGTCTAATGTATTATGGCGTAAGACGGGTTTTTATGGCTGCCTGTTGATGCTCTTTGTTACGATTGTAGCAAACCTCTGTGCCTTGTCGCAGCATCTTGCTACAGTCAATCGCCACTTTGCCATCATTATGTCGCCATCTGTTACTGTAAAGAGTTCGCCTAGTGATACAAGTACCGATCTCTTCATCATCCATGAAGGTTCAAAGGTTGAGTTACTCGACGAGTCGATGAAAGAGTGGTGTGAAGTGAAACTAGAGGAAGGTAAAGTTGGATGGGTGCCTGTCAGTGTGTTTGAGCAGATTTAGAGTCGCATAAAAAATATCGGAGTATCTTATATAAATAGAGGAACACGTAAAATACAGGACCTATGATTCAGCAACTTGACCAATCCATCACGCTTGCACTTAATGGAAGTGACTCGCTCTTTTGGGATAATCTCATGATGTGTGTTACGAATACTTTCTCGTGGTCACTCATCATCATTATGTTGCTGGTAATCTTCTTCCGTAACAACTATGTGCGCGATGCTTTTATCATCCTCCTGACCATTGGTTTGATGATTTTTGTGGCTGATCGGCTTTGTTCAGGTCTTGTGAAACCGATGGTGGCTCGATGGCGACCTACTCAAGATCCAGAAATCATGTATCTTATCGATATTGTTGACGGATACCGAGGTGGACGGTTCGGATTCTTTTCGGGTCATGCATGCAACACCTTCTGCATGGCTACATTCCTGTCTTTGTTGTTCCGCTATAAGGCTGTAACCTTCACATTGTACTTCTGGTCTGCCACCACTACATTTACTCGCTTGTATCTTGGAGTGCATTACTTCGGAGATGTCACTGTGGGGCTTATCGTTGGCTGCCTTATCGGATGGGGGTTTTACTATTTATATAATAAGGTGATGCAGCGTCTTCAATCGTCTCGACTGACTTCCGATCAGTTTACTCCTACGGGTTATAAGAAACGTGACATGAACCTCTTTCTTGCTGTCGTTTATTTCAACTACATCTGTGTGTTGCTTGTCTCCATGATAAAAGGTGTTGGGTAGTGAAGGGGTTAGTGATTCTTTTACGGTTAAAATAATAATGGACAGGAATTGATTCCCGTCCATTTTTATTATGTTGTGATAAGCGATACTGTTATTTCGCAAACTTGCTGTAGATGATTTCGAGCTTGACTGGATTTGTTCCGCCTACGAGTCGTGCACTTGTCATAGAGAAGTCGTGACAGAGCTTCACGAGGTTTTGGGTTGAGGCAGTTGATGAGTCGAATGTTGGTTCTACTGGTATCAGCAACACTTTGTTGTAGTTGGCTGTTGCAGTACCATTATGCAGCTCTCTCTTCATCGTACCAATCAAGTGCGAGATGTTGTTGAATGTATAGGTGTTGTTGGCCGAATTGAACATACAGAGGTAGGATGATTTTGCATCGGCGAGATGGTAGTTCTCGAAGAATCCTTTGTTGTAGTCATCAAGTCGTACCAAGAGCAGATATTTTGGGATGTCGAGACGGAATCCGCTATTGATGATGTCATTGTAGCGGGTCAGCACCAGTTTTGCCTGATTGATGGTATCGGTAGTGAGTATTTGATCAATTGGCAGGGTTGCCATCGTGAAGATGCCAGCAGGACTTTTGAGATAGGTGGAAGTGTTGTCTTTAAGCAGTTTCTCGAGGTTGTAGTTGGCGAAATGGGTTGCCTGAATGACTTCTTCGGTAGCTGCAAACTGACAAGAACCTGTGGTGTCTTTATCTTCATCCCACAGATGGTAACGATAGTTGATGTTGAATTGCACGATGTTGATATAGGCGAGTGCACCGTCACCACTTTCGAGTTTGAAGTAGAATCCTTTGCTTCCAGGAAGTCCGCTGTTGATCCATGCTTCAGAGTCGTCGAAGTATTCTGGATTTGAATCCCATGCAGCACGAATCTGTTTTCCTACCGAGTTGGGTAGCGGAATGACAATTCTGTTTTTGTAGGTTGATTTATTGCGTTCCGAATCGCTGATGGTGCGGTCGGAGAGTGTGAACCATTTCTCTGCAATGGGGGCTACGCTTGTGTCGCAATACAGGGCCGGGTTGATGTTCGTGTAGTAGTCAGCATCTGGATTCATGATTTTCGTGAGTGGATAGACGCTGATTTTAAAGGTTGCTAACGAGTCGCCCACATATTTTGTGACATAGAGTTTCAAATCGGTTGACAAGATACTGTCGCCGACGATAGAGTCGGGGAAGGAGAAATCGTCGATGCAGTGAAACTGAGCTAGGAAGTCCGATTTGATGATAGTGCCGGTTTCTGGGTCGGTAAACTGTCCGAGGTAGGACCTGCTTGAACGTGCAAGCACAGAGTCGCCTGCTGAGTATGATTGTGTGTAGACGTCGTATGTGCGGCTTTCTTTCACAACGATGTCGCTTGAAGGCATCAAATCGCTTCCTAACGTATCAGTGTTGTCATCACAAGCAATGAATATGAGGAATGTAGTGAACAGCAATGCTGTTATGTAGAATGGCTTGAGGTTCATAATGAATTGTGAAAAAGCGTTTTGAGTGTTGTTTGTCGGCTCGTCCGTAGGTGGTTAGTCGGCATCCATGAGTGAGTCATAGAAGGCGCTATAGGCCTCTGCGTAGTTTTCTTCGCCTTGATAGGCGAGGGTGGGTTTGCCAAGAGTTTTGGCGTATGTGGTTATCTCTGAAGGCATCCGCTTTGACTCAAATACAACTCCATCTGCGAACTTGATTGCTATCTTTGCGAGTTCTGTATATGTGCAGTTGCCTGTACATACGTCTGAGATGTCTTTGGTGGTTATGTCCCTGAATGGTACGCTACGCTGGAAACTGTCGCCTAAGTCGGTTTTGAATTCCGAGGCAGATACCGAAACCACTACTTTCGAGTCGCAGAACGATGGTTCGTCCTGATAGGCACGCTTGATGAGCAAGGGTGCTATGGCTGATGCCCAGCCTTGACAATGGATGATGTCTGGTATCCAACGTAGTTTCTTCATTGTTTCGAGTACGCCACGTACATAGAATATCGAACGTTCGCCATTGTCATGATACTCCTTTCCTGTTTCATCGGCTACGATTCCCTTGCGGGTGAAGTAGTCGTCGTTGTCGATGAAGTAGATCTGCATGCGTGCATTCTGTAGCGATGCTACTTTGATGAGCAACGGGTGATCTGTGTCATCGATGATGATGTTCATTCCAGAAAGGCGAATAACTTCATGGAGTTGGTTTCTGCGTTCGTTGATGATTCCCCAGTTCGGAGAGAACGTACGGATTTCGTGCCCCATCTCTTGAATGAGTTGCGGCAGTTGCTGACCCTTTATTGACAGTGGAGATTCTGCAACATAGGGAATCATTTCGGTTGTGATGAATAGTACCTTATTTGCTTTCATTAAACGTGGCTTTAGCGTTTCATTTGCAAAGTTACGAATTTTTTCGCAAAATTGCAAATCCTTGCTTTCTTTTTAATATTTTTTTTGATGTTCTGAGTGCCTGTTTTGTCGTTTTGTTGTACAAAAATGGGAATTCCATGTGCTTGTGATGTGTATCCGTTTCCCTCTTCTTATAAGTTGATGATAAGTACAAAACGTGCACCTTTGGTGTAGGTCTTGTCGAGTTTTACTTCGGCATTCAGTTTTTCTGCTACCGTACGGCAGATATTCAGACCTAATCCTGTTCCTTGAACTAAGATATCGTGTTTTGTGAATCGTTCGAAGATGTCGTCTTGCATGTCTTTTGGAATACCTGTGCCTGTATCGGTGACTGAGATGGTCATCTTACCTGGATTCTCCGACAGGGAACAATGGAGGACGATTTCACCTTCGTTGGTGTGTTTGCATGCATTGGTGAGGTAATTGATAAGTACTTGTTGTACTCTACGTCCATCGGTCATGATTGTGTAGTCATCATCAACTTCGCTGGTGAATCGGAGATTGACGTTTGGATTTACTCGATACTCAACATTGGTCATAGCGCTGCGGCAAATTGAGTTGCAAGGGGTTTTCGAAATCTCGATTTTGTAGCTTCCCTCTTCTCCCTCTGCAAGGTTCAGAATATCATCGACAAGCATCATGAGCATGTTGGTGCTGTTGTTGATATAGCTGGAGTATTCGCGTTTCTCTTCGTCGCTGATGGCTCCTTCTGGGAGCGACAGGAGTTGCGAGAATCCTATGATGGCATTGAGTGGTGTGCGTATATCGTGACTCATGTTTTGTACGAAAAGAGTCTTCGAGCGATCCGAATCCTCTGCCCGTTGCTTGGCTGCAGCCAGCTCTTTCCTGAATCGCCGTCCTCTGATGTATAGTATTAAAAGGAATACTACAATGATGGTGAGTATTGCGAATAAGGAGATAAGAATGGTTCGACGATTCTGCTCCCAGAACGTAGATGTGTCATTTGCCAATATTGCATTCTCTGGGATGAGACGTTCGTCTATGTTAAAGCGTCGGAGGTCTTTCACGTTAATGACAGGTGACTGGGCGGGTATTACCTCGTGAGGAATGTCTCGAGGGGCTACGTTGTCGTCAATCACCTTCAATACGGTTGCACTCAACAATTTGTTGTACAGATTAAGATCGTAACTGACAAAACCGATAGCATCGTCAACATTGGTGTTCTCGAAGTAGGGGCTGAAATGAGGTGAAGCCTCTTCAACCATGTCTCTCACACCTGTTTTCAATAATTTATTGCGCGGTTTTGTGCGTGAAAGCCAATTCGTGTAAATAACTCCTGTTGTCGTGTGGTCAATCTGACTTAAAGCAAATTCAAGGTCGGTTGTCTGGTGATCTTGTGCCAAATAAGGGACGAATGTGAGATGACGGCTTTCAACCTCGTTCTTGAACAGCGCTGTCAGTTCCTTGCTTAACAATTCCTCTCCTCCAATAAAGAAGATTTTCTTAAGTTTAGGAATCATCTGACAGATGAGGTCTATCGTTTCCTTATAGTAGATAGGAGTCTGAATGAACGTCATGTTGAAGTCATCCTGCAATTCAGTCAGTTTTGTTCGTTTGGCATCTTTGTCCCAATAAGGAGTAAACAGATATTCCTTTTCGCAGATATAGTCAAACTCACCTACAAGGATGAACGGTACGTCTGGCCAGAATTCATTAAGCTGATAGATGGCGGGGTAGCACGCAGTTCCGAATACCAATACCAAGTCAGGATTCTTGTTTGGATACAAATCCTTGAGTTTGTTGATTTGATCTTCGTATTCAGCTACGGAGTTATAGGTCTTGTTCGACAATTCGTAGGTTTTTACCTCCAAGTCGTTTCGTTCGTTCTGCAAATCATCGATTGCCGTTAAATTGCCTGTCCACCATGCATTTTCTGCTGAGAGAGGAGCAATAATAAATATTTCTTTCCTATCAGCAGCAAATGTTGACAGAAAAACGGTAATCAAAAGTATAATGCAACTAACAAATCGCTTCATCCAAAAAACAGTGCACATTTTACTTATGGGTAAACCCAATCTTTTTCGGTTTCGAATTGCAAAGTTAGCCATTTTATGGGACATGACCAAATAAATGATGTAAAAAATGTTAAAAATATGCCTTTTTTGCCTGTTTATAGCTCCTATTTATTCTCATGCAGAGCACAAATCTGCTCTCGTTGACAACCCTTCTTTCCTAGCTGACACACTGATCAGTGCCTCTGTTTTATCTTCACCTTCAATATGTTTGGCTGAGAGAACGAATCGTGCGCTCAGCCGAAAATCCGCCCAATGGTTCATATGCGTGTATCGCCAGGACAGGCGTTTTGAGACGTACGAGGAGGCTCTGGAGCATATAGGACGATTTATCGACTTCTACAACGGTAAGCGCCCTCACTACAGCGTTTCACCGTTTCAGCGTTTCAACGGTTAACTGGGGGTTACACACACCTCTTTATATATTATAACTAATTGATAATTAATAAGTTATATATTAGATAGGAGAAATGAAACCCCTCATACCCCCTACTGAAACGCTGAAACGCGAAACGCTAGGCAAGTGTCTTTTC
>JAEEGL012475152.1_pt1 | contig 27678 bp, 24 predicted proteins | sample 9134231 | NCBI WGS metagenome assembly JAEEGL01 (sample SAMN16246548, study PRJNA631951) | gut metagenome | biome: gut microbiome; feature: rumen; material: fiber-attached | host: Bos | place: Iran: Karaj | collected 2018-10
CACAGACCTCGACGCCGCCGGCCTCTACCTCAGCGACGACCTCGACGACCCGCTCAAGTACCAGATTCCCTCGGGCACCGTGGCCAACACCATCGTCCCCGCCAACGGACACCTCATCCTCTGGGCCGACAAGCTCGAGTCCATCAGCCAGCTGCATACGCCCTTCAAGCTGGGCAACGCCAACGGGCAGATGGCGCTCGTCACCTCGTCACCAGAGTTCGTGGCCAACAACGCGTCCTACTTCGAGGCCCATCCCGCGCTGAAGGACTTCGCCGACGGCCTCGCCTATGGGATGCATGCCGGCGACGAGTCGGTGGGCCGCTACCCCGACGGCGCCAACGCGTTCTACAGGATGACCGTCCCGACCATCGAGCGCTCCAACACGCACCACAGCTTCGACGCGTTCCTCGGCGAGGACCAGGGCATCATGGATCTGACCAACGCCACGTTCACCCTCGACCTGGCCGAAGGCTGGAACTGGGTAGCCCATCCGCTCACCGATGCCATCGCCGTGACGGCCTTCGAGGGCTATGCTGACCGCATCCTCGGGCAGACGCTCGAGGCCTACTACAGCAGCAGCGACCGTCAGATGAAGGGCCTCCTCAAGCGCCTCACGGCCGGCTCGCTCTACAAGGTCGACATGAGCCAGGCTCACACCTATACCTTCAACGGGCAGCTGCCCTCGAAGTCGGTGCCCGTGGCCCTGCATCCCGGCTGGAACTGGATAGGCTACACCGAGACGGCACCGCAGACGCTCGCCGCGGCCCTCGCCACGTCGAAGGCCGACGAGGGCGACGTCATCATCGGCCTGAGCGGCTTTGCCGAGTACAGCAGCACCGACGGGTGGGTGGGCTCGCTCAGCTCGCTCACGCCCGGCAGCGGCTATCTCTACCGCACGTCGGCCACGAAGGCCATCCGCTTCGCGCATGCCGCCTCGCGCATCCGCCTGCGCAAGCCGCAGCTCCTGGGTGCCGACGCCCCTGCCTCCGCTGTCGCCTGCGACCGCCACGCCTATCCCGACGTGATGGCCGTCATCGGGCGCATCGAGGACGCCGAAGGGCAGCCCGTAGCGCTGCCGCTGACCCTCGCAGCCTATGCCGACGGCGAGTGCCGCGGCGTCAGCCAGGCCATCGGCGGCCGCCACTTCCTGAGCGTCCACGGACTAGGCGGAGAGACGCTCACGTTCAAGGCCTTCGACGAGACGGGCGCGACCTACGACGTCAGCCAGTCGATGTCCTTCACGTCCGACATCGCCGGCTCACTCCGGCAGCCCGTCGCGTTCACCCTCGCGTCCACGCCGACCTCCATCGAGGTGGCTGAGGCCGCGGGCCGTGCCGCCCGTCCCATCGCTGTCTACAACCTCAGCGGACAGCGCGTAGCCGCCGATGCCAACGGCCTGCGCAGCGGCATCTACGTTGTGCGCCTCAGCGATGGTCAGAGCCGAAAGGTGATGGTCAGGTAATGCCTGACAACGGCGTTCAACCGTTATCGTCGTCAACGGCACTCCGCGTAGCCTAACAAGTTCCCTATTCGATGCAGCTTGCAGTTCATTAAAGCGGAAGGTGGACCACTCAAGTGATCCACCTTCCGCTTTGATTACTCATTCAAGTTTCGGTTGTTATGAAGAAGTTAAGGAGTTAAGAAGTTAAGACGAATGCTTTGTTAACAGAAATCTGATAAAAATAACATGGTCATTATGGTATCGTCTTGACTTCTTAACTTCTTAACTCCCAAGCAAGCGGAGCTTGCGAAAGTTAAGCATGTTCATCTTCATCCATTCTGACGAGCCTCACGACGGGCTTGTCGGCGCGCGGCGCGCTCCTTGCGTCGTGCCTCACGCCGAAGCTGACGCTCGCGTTTCCTCTCAGCGCGTTTCAGTTTCTTCAGTTCGCGGGCACTCTGGCGCGCTTCGGCTTTCTCGCTGGCAGCCTCCTCCTTCTCGCGGAGAGCCTCCTCCAGTTTCTCGCGGAGCATCTCCTTGTCGAAGGTGAACACATGCCCCAACAGCCCCACCGACAGCAGCTGGTCCTCGCCCTTGATGCGGACGTAGGTGGTGTTCCACAGGTAGTAGTTCTTCACCTTCAGCTTGACGTTGAGGGCCGTCTCAATCGTCTTGTTGATAACCCCCTTGCCAATGTTGGTGAGGATATTGTCATCGATACCATGGTTGCCGATTTCTTCGTCGACATATTCCCTAACGGCCTTCATCATGGCAGCCTTGTGGGCCGCCTTATCGGGAACGGTTTGCGTCATCAGAACTGCCACAAGCAGCACTGCTACAAGCAATAGGATTTTCTTCATTTCTTCTGATTAAATTATGTTTTCAAGTTTCGGTTGTTATGAAGAAGTTAAGAAGTTAAGAAGTTATCGCTTCGCTCGCCCTTCGGGCAGGAGTTAAGACGAATGCTTTGTTAACAGAAATCTGATAAAAATAACATGGTCATTATGGTATCGTCTTCGCTCGGCCCTACGGGACGCTTCGCTCTGCGAAGAACTTCTTAACTTCTTAACTCCTTAACTCCTTCATATCGCATAGAACTGAGTAAAAGCCCTCACGCAATGAGCGTGATCGGCCACGCTGCCCGTTTCGCGGCAGCTGTGCATGGCCAGAATCGGGTTACCCATGTCCACGCCCCGCAGCGGCAACGACGAGGCGAGGATATTACCCAGCGTGCTGCCCCCCGCCACATCACTATGGTTGACGAAACGCTGACAGGGCACACCCGCTTTGCGGCACACCTCGGCGAAGACGGCGGCAGAGACGGCATCGCTCGCATACTTCTGCGCCGCATTGAACTTGATGACAGGACCACCGCCCAACACGGGATGGTTCGTCGGGTCATACTTCTCGCTATAGTTGGGGTGCCACGCATGCGCATTGTCCGCCGACACCATGAAAGCGCGCTCCACGGCTTGGAAGAAAGCCTCCTCCGTCTGACTCTGCGCCCATGCGATGCGCTTGAGCAGCGAGGCCAGCAACGGACTGCCCGCTCCCTGCTTCGTCTGCGAACCCGTCTCCTCGTTGTCGAAGATGGCCAGCACTTGCGTACGCTCCCCCACGGGCGAGGCCAGCAGAGCCTCCAACCCGGCGTAGCACATCGAGAGATCATCGAGCCTGCCGGAAGAGATGAACTCATCATGAACGCCGAAAGTGCAGGCCGGCGTAGCATCCGCCAGGTAGAGGTCGAAGTCGAGGATATCGTCTGCGCTGACCGCCTCGGTCTTGCCGAGTTCCTCGCAGATGACATTCATGAGCAGGTTGCCGCGCTCCAGTTCATCGGTGATGATGCCCAAGATAGGCAGTACGTCTTTCTGCTTGCTCAGCTTAACGCCGTCGTTCACCTGACGGTTGAAGTGGATGGCCAAGTTGCTGATTTGGAGCAGAGGACGCTGCACATGCAGCAGGCGCGTCTGTGGATGCATCACATCCTCGCCGCGCAGGATGACGCGCCCGGCAATGGTGAGCGGACGGTCGAACCACGTCGACATGATCGGTCCGCCATACACCTCAGTATTCAGTTTGACGATGCCGCCCTCACACGTCATCTCAGCATGAGGTTTGATGCGGAACGTAGGCGAGTCGCAATGGGCGCAGATGAGGTGGAAGCCCACGTCTGCCAACGGCTGACGTCCAATCTGGAAAGCATAGACCGACGAGTCGTTCTTCGTCACGTAGAACTTATCACCTGCCTGCACGGCGCCGATGGGCTCCTGAGGATTCAGACATCTGTATCCGCCCTTCTCCAAGGCCACTGCGATATTGTGGGCGGCAAGGAAGTTGACGGGCGAAGCATTTAAGAAATCCAATAAACGGTCAACCATAATCATTTACTATTTAAAGATTTACAATTTACGATATAAATGTAATGCCATCGACTAGTTGTTTCTCATTTGGAAACGGAGCCACAAAGCAAACATCAAATACAGCATCTCTGTGACTCAGCGCCCTAAGAAATAGATGGCCTCGCCAAGAGATTTGCGGGAGCAAAAGTATAACAAATAAACCGAACCCACAAATGAATAGAGTTAATTATTCTTTAAAGAACGGTCATTAGGTTCGACGCTCACCCAGCCCCCGAGTCTGCAGGCTACAGCCCCCACCCTTTCGCACGCATACCTATTTCTTATGTTCGTGTGCGTTCCAAGCCTGCGCGGGTTGCCTACGGACGCAGCGGCTCGTACCTACTATACGCGATGCCCTACGCGTACTATAGGCGATGCCCTTCGCGTACTATACGTGAAGCCCTTTACGTATATACGCGCAGCCTCGAGCGTATATACGCGCAGCCTCGAGCGTATATACGTGCGAGGCGATGCCTCCTTGCGCACACACGCGCAAACATAAATTACCTAATGAGCGCGGCTAGTTATCGATTTTGTCCCCAAAAAAATAGTTCCCGTTTTCGTTAACGTTCCCGTTATTTTCCCTATCTTTGTAGCGCCGTAAGGGCAGAAGGGCATATCTGCGGGCTTGACCATCATCTTTTCAGTATGCGTAAATCCGTGAAAATGAACCTTAACACATAGAATGCCTCTGCAATAGAGATTCACACAAGTTGAACTTAAACAATGAATCTATATGGAAAAAGAAATGAATAATAAAGAAGAAATGAATCATAAAGAAGAAATAGGCCGGAAGGTTGCCATAGACCTCGGGAAGGCTAATCTGTTTGCCGTCGCCATCATGGTCGTAGCGGCGGTTGTGCTCCTCGTGCCGTTCTTCCTCATCTGGCACGACAGGAAACGCTTCGTCGACCTCAAGGGAGGCCCCACGGAGTGGTTTGTGGTGTTGGCGGCCTTCGTGGCGGGCATCGTCGTCCACGAACTGATTCACGGGCTCACGTGGGCTTGTTATGCCAAGAGCGGGTGGAAGAGCATCAGCTTCGGCGTGATATGGAAAATGCTCACTCCCTACTGCCACTGCGACGAGCCGCTGCCCATCCCAGGCTACAAGATGGGGGCCATGATGCCCTGCATCGTCTTAGGCATCATACCTGCCATCGTAGGCCTCTGCATCGGCAACCTGCTCCTGTTGGCGTGGGGCATCCTGTTCATCGGAGCTGCGGCGGGAGACATCTGGATGACATGGCTGCTGACCAAGGAGAACCCGAAGAGCCTGGTACTTGACCACCCATCGGAAGCCGGTTTCTACATCATCGAGGATGGGAATGCGCAGGATATCCATTGACATTAGCTGCCATTGAAGCATGAATATGAAACAAAGATATGCGTTGTTTTTTGACATTGACGGCACTCTCGTGAGTTTCAGAACTCATCAGATTCCGTCCTCAACCATCGAAGCCCTGACGCAGGCCAAGGCGAATGGTTCGAGGGTCTATATAGCCACGGGACGACCGCCAGTCATCATCACGAACCTCGGTGCCATCGAGCATCTGATTGACGGCTACATCACCACCAACGGCGCCTTGTGCTACGTGGACGATAAGTTGGTGTACCACCAGCCTATCGCCCAGCAGGACGTGTTGACGTGCGTAGAAGACGCGAAGCGAAAAGGGTATAGTCTGATTGTGGTAGGAAGGAAGGACTTGGCCGTACTGGATCCCACCGGGGATGTGGAGCGTATCTTCCACCAGATGCTCGCTGTGAAGGAGTTCGGCGACGCCGCACCCTTGGACATCGTACTCGAGCAGGACGTCCTACAACTGACGCCCTTCTTCCCTGCCAGCTACGAAGCGGAGCTGCTGGCACGGATGCCCCGGTGCGTCTCGGGCCGCTGGCATCCTGAGTTCACCGACATCACAGCAAACGGAGCGGACAAAGGCAAGGGGATACTTGCCATGGCTCGACATGAAGGGTTCAGCGTCAACAGCACGATGGCCTTCGGAGACGGCGGCAATGACGCGTCGATGATACTGCAGGCGGGCATCGGCATCGCGATGGGCAACGCTCTCGTGGCGCTGAAGGAGCAGGCCGACTACGTCACCACCTCCGTCGATGATGACGGCATCCTGAATGCCCTCCGCCATTTCGAGGTGATATAGGTGGTGAGGCTCCGCTTGCTGGGGAGAGCTTGCGAAGTATCAAGCAAGCAAGCTCGAGCGCAGACAAATGCTTTGATCGCAGAAATCTAATAGAAATAACAGGGACATTATGGTATCGTCTTCGCTCGAGCTTGCTCGCTCCATACTTGGAGAACTTCTTCGCTCGACCTTTGGTCGCTTGATACTTCAAGAACTTCTTCGCTCGACCTCTGGTCGCTTCGACACTTCGAAGAACTCCCAAGCAAGCGGAGCTTGCGAAAGTTGAGTAAGTTCAGTTATCGAACTTTGTCATGCGATAGCCCATCCTGTTCAATTGCATAGCGGCTCCGAACAGGTAGAGCTGATGCAGGCAGGACACGTAAGCATCGAAAGCCTCTCGGGTTCCTGGCTCGATATTCTGGTGGCGAAGGGCGTTGTACACGCGCGAGGCACATTCTCCCACCCGTTTCTCAAGGGCATCATAGCCTTCAGCGGTCAGACGTAGGACCTCTTCACGGATATACTCGTCCATGCAGTCGTAGCCTCTCTTGTCTCTCATGTAGGCGTAGAGGTCATTCATGTTACCGAATATCTCCCATTCCTCATCCCAAAATTTTGCGACGGCCATACCGACATACATCATCCAACCGAGGGACGTTGTAGGATAGCCCGGAAACTCACGTATTCCGTCGGGGAGGTAGGATTGGGCGATAGATGCCCACTTCTCTTCGACATCGGGACATTCAGGAAGACGCTCATCGACCTCCTTCACAGACAGGAGGAACTGGTGCAAGTCTTGGTGTAGTTGCTCTTCAAATGGCTCCATAAGAATCATTAATCTGTCAATTCGGCCGCAAAAATACCCATTTTTCTTTAGAAAATAGCTGGAATAACAATCATTCACTTCCCAAAAGGCAGAATTAGTCCGATTTTTTGTGATTTTGTGGCCAAAATCCTGTAGTAATATGATTGAGATTGGACTGAAACATACAAGTGAGTTGACCGTTACTGATGCTTTTACGGCTATTCAGATGGGTTCTGGAGAAATGCCTGTCCTTGCTACGCCTGCTATGATGGCATTGATGGAGAACGCAGCCATGCTTGCCGTAGCGGATGAACTTCCCGAAGGGTGCACGACCGTGGGAGGTCATATAGAATCGTCGCACCTCAGACCTTCGAAGATTGGGCATGTGATATCTGCTACAGCAGAAGTGACCAAGGTCGACGGAAAGAAGATTGAGTTCAAGGTGTCTGCTTATTCTGGCGAAACGCTGATTGGCGAAGGTACACACCTGAGATTCATTGTTGACAGAGAACGGTTCATGTCAAAACTTGTGTAATTATGGAATACAGAAAAACTAAAATGGCGGTGAGAGCAGCAATCCTTCTTGTTGCCTGTGTGTGCTTTTGTTCATGCCATGATGATGATGAGCCGTCCGGAGAAATCGGGAATGACAAAAGCATTGTGATTCTTTTTGAGAGTGATTCCCATAGTGAACTTTCGGGTTATCCTAAATTAGCTGGATTGCGCGACGCCATCAGCCGAAGCGATACGGCATGGGTTGGGGCCGTCTGCTGCGGCGACTTCATGCAAGGCGGAGCTGCCGCCACCGTCTCTCACGGAAAATACATCATAGACGTGATGCGGTCGGTGGGTTACGATGCCGTCACATTAGGCAACCATGAATTTGAGTTCGGTGGCGAGAATATGATCACGCAACTGGCTCAACTGGATGCGCCCCTGGTGTGTGCCAACTTCTTCAGGCATGGAGCGTCAGTTCCTGTATATCCCGCCTATGTCATTCACCAATATGGCAAGAAGCGAGTAGCTTTTGTTGGCGTTCTGACAGCAGAGACCATTGTCACTCAGCGATTCGCTTTCTTCGAGAATGACGAGCAACTGTACGACCTACAGGATGACAAGCTGATAGAATTGGTGCAGAGAGCCGTCGACGAAGCGCGGGCCGAGGGCGCCGACTATGTCGTGGTGCTTTCGCATATAGGCGAGAAATCATCTATTGCCCATACATCCTATGATATGGTAGCAGGCACAAGGGGTATTGACGTGGTGCTTGACGGCCATACGCATTCTTCTATCGCGCAGGAGTGGGTGAACAACCTCGACGGGAAACCAGTGCTCGTATCGCAGACGGGCAACAAGTTCAAGCATATCGGGAAATTGCTGATCAAGAGCAATGGCGAAATGACAACTTCACTTTTGCCTACTGAGGAAATAGAACAAAAGAGCCCTTCCGTGGAAAAAACCATCGAGGATATCCAATCGCAAGTGGCAGAACAAGTGGGAGCGGTCGTATGCAGGAGTGACTATCCCCTGATCGCACTCGGAACAGACAAGAGCGTGTTGTCGACAACGATGGAGACGCCCCTAGGCGACTTAGTCACCGACGCCTTACGTGATTTCTACCATGCGGATATAGCCTTCGTTCACGGCAGTTCGTTCTCTATTGATTTTGCAGCTGGAGACATCACCAGATACGACTTGATGAATCTCCTGCCCTACGAAGACCAAATGTTCCTGGTCGAAGTGAGTGGTGAATTGCTCTTGAGCATGTTGGAGCAATGCACGAGAAACCTGCCTTTGGGAGAGAATCATTTCCCTCAGTGCTCAGGCATAAGATATACGGTGCATCAGAGAAGTGATAGGGTGACTGACGTCGCAGTGCTCGACCGTGCAAGTGGTGACTACCAACCACTGAAGCCTACGAGGAACTATAGCGTGTCAATGGGGATATTCTACTCCAGCAAAGGGTTCTACGGCATATTGAAAGATTGCAAGGTGCTCAAGGCAGATACAAGAACGACTCGCGATGCCTTGGAGATGTACATGACATCGGTGCTTAGGGGACAATTGGGCAACACGTATCGTGAGTCGCAAGGAAGAATCACCATCATAGATGATTAGAAGGGCACGAGCGTAGCGAGCACCCTCAGCCATCGCAGAATCAAATAGAATGCACCTTAAAAGGAAGCCCGCTCCAATGGGTTGCGGCGACGCCTCCTTGAAGGGTCAAGCGAGCAGAGCTCGAGCGCAGCGTCATTTTGTGCTATCTGCTATATTATTGCCAAAATAATAGTCCGCTGAAATTCAGCGGACTATCAATTGTTTTTGTGGAGCTGGAGGGAATTGCGCTCGAGCTCTGCTCGCTTCTTCGAGCGTAGCGAGTCTGAAGAACCCTCACGAGGGTGAAAGACCCGAAAGATCCACAACTCTTTGTGGAGCTGGAGGGAATTGAACCCTCGTCCAAACAGGGAAGTCCTGCGCTTTCTACACGCTTATCCCAGACTTGGGTTTTCGAGTGCGAGCAAGACCTGGGCCACCTACCCACACCTTATCCTCTGAAAGATGTCACCGTCGGTGCGAGGCCACCTTCGGCTATCCCCAATTTAGCTGCACCGCTTGATCAGAGCGCTTTGAGGCGCAGCCTCTGAGCGATGTCCCGTCTCAGCACCTGGTGCCGAGATAAGCTGATCTACTATACTTCAATCAAGCAGCGAGAGCGTAAGTGTTTTCGCCAGATAATTGTTGGAGACCATTGATTAAAGAGGGCGATCAGCGACCCTCTGCGTGCTTACGCAACACCTCGTCCTGCTGTCAAATCCATGTCAGCCCCAGACGTGTCGAAACGTGTTAGCGGGTGCAAAGGTAGAGAAAAATTCAATTACCTCCATCTTTCTTTGCATTTTTTTGCGATTTCATACAATAAAAAAGGCAAAATAAAGTTCTTTATATATAACCTGTCCATGCAAACGCATTTTAACATATGATCCAACAAGCCACTCTGGATAGAACCATAACAGACGGCATGAACTCGACAGAACGCTTCCTCAAACGATTGTTTGACATCGTGGCAGCGCTCGTCGGGATTATCGTGTTGTCCCCTGTTTTTCTGATTGTATACTTTATGCTCAAACGCCAGGCAGACGGCCCTACCATCTTCCGGCAAGAACGCATCGGCTATCATGGCAAGCCCTTTGACATCTTCAAGTTCCGCACTATGGTCGTAGAATCAGAAAGCAATGGCACGCCCCAGTTGGCTCAAAAGAGCGATGATCGCTTGACCCCCGTAGGCAAGTTCCTGCGTGAGCATCACCTCGACGAACTGCCACAATTGTTCAACGTGCTCTTTGGTGACATGAGTTTTGTTGGCCCTCGACCAGAGCGCAAGTATTTCATCGACAAAATCATGGAGTTGAACAGCGACTATCAGTACATCTATCTGATGCGGCCGGGTACGACCTCGCTGGCCACCCTCTACAATGGCTACACCGACACAATGGAGAAGATGCTCATTCGTTTGCAGATGGATCTTGACTACCTGCAAAAGCGGTCCTTGTGGCTTGACCTTAAAATCATGTTTATCACTGCCAAGTTCATGTTCTTCGGCAAGAAGTTCTAAGCCTCACTCATTACTGAAACAAAGAATCTTTACGATATGAGAAGAATTGCCCTCTTATTGGTCTTTTCCTTTTTGATTTTTGGTTCGCGCGCGTACGCGCAATCCATGACAGACAACCAACTCGTCCAGTACATCCTTCAGGAGAAAGAGAAGGGTACTGACCAGCAGGTCATCATCCGCAACCTGGTGCAGCGTGGCGTGACCGTCGAACAGTTGCGCCGTGTGCGCAAGAAGGTTGAAGCCGAACAGAAGCAGCTTGGCGCAAGCGACTTGACAGGCAAGGATGAGAAGAAGACGGACAACCGTCTGCGCACCCGTCGCGATATTGATCGCGATGAGCGTCAGAAGCAACAAGGCTTCATGGTCCGTTCCAAGCGTGAGGAGGATGACTGGCGCTACAAGGATCGCGATCAAAGAATGGAAGACCTTGAAGAGGAAGCCGATTATTTCGACCTCGACTCGCTTGACTACTATGCTCAACAAGTGCCTAAGGACCAGCAAGTTTTCGGTCGCAACATCTTTAATCAGAAATATCTCTCGTTCGAGCCCAACATGAACATGGCGACGCCCGCCAACTACCGTCTCGGCGCTGGCGATGCCATCATCATCGACGTCTGGGGAGCATCGCAGGAGACGTTCGAAGGAACGATCTCGCCCGATGGTACGATCACCATCGAGGGTGTAGGCCCCATCAAACTATCGGGCCTCTCCGTCAGTGAGGCCGAAAGTCGTCTGCGGGCACGCCTCGGGCAGTACTACAGCGACTGCAGCGTCAGCCTCAGCGTAGGCGAGACGCGCAGCATCATCGTCCAAGTGATGGGCGAAGTGGTCATGCCTGGCACCTACACCCTACCCAGTCTTGCCTCAGCGTTCAATGCCCTCTACGCAGCAGGTGGCATCAGTGACGTGGGTACGCTTCGCGACATCAAAGTCTACCGTGGCGGGCGCGTCATATCCCGCATCGACGTCTATGACTATCTGCTCCACGGCAATTCTAAGGGTGACATCCGATTGCAAGACAACGATGTCATCATCGTAGGTCCTTACGAATGCCTGGTCGAGGTCCGCGGTAAAGTGAAGCGCCCGATGTTCTATGAAATGCGTTCCACCGAGAGCGTTCAGCAGGTGCTTGAGTATGCCGGTGGTTTTTCAGGCGACGCTTACACCAAGAACGTACGCCTTATCCGTAAGAAAGGCGAGGAATACTCCATCCATAGCATCGAGGAATTCGACATGAACGGCTTCACGCTCGCCGATGGCGACTCGCTCTATGTCGATTCCGTCATTCCGCGTTTCTCCAATATGGTCGAAGTCCGCGGAGCCGTCATGCATCCAGGCATGTACCAGCTGGGCGGAAACATCAACACCGTCCGCGACCTTCTGAAAGTCTGCGACGGCCTGCGCGAAGACGCTTTCACCGAGCGTGCTGTCATGCACCGCGAGAAGGACGACCTGACGAAGGAGATGGTGTCCGTGGACATCCAAGGCATCATGAGCGGTAGTAGCACCGATGTCGCCTTGAAGAAGAACGACGTACTCTTCATCCCCTCCAAGATCGATATGCGCGGCGAACAGACCTTCCGTATCAACGGCGAAGTCAATTTCCCCGGCACCTACGAATATGCAGAGAACACAACAATCAAAGACCTTATCCTTCAAGCCGGCGGACTCACCCGCGCTGCATCCAACGCTAAGGTCGACGTCTTCCGCCGTATCTATAACCCAGATGCCGATACTGCAGACATGCGCTTAGGCGAATCATTCAGCTTCACGCTGGCCAATGGTTTTATCGTCGAGGATACCGTCTTCACGCTGCAGCCGTTCGACGAAGTACAGGTACGTAAGAGCCCCGTCTATCAAGAGCAGCAGAACGTCAAAATCAGCGGCGCCGTCAACTTCGAGGGTGAATATGCCATGACGAGCCGTGAGTTCCGCCTCAGCGACCTCATCAAGATGGCAGGCGGCCTCACCGAATTTGCCTATGCCAAGGGCACACGACTCATCCGTGAGATGACGAAAGAAGAGCGCGACCAGCGCGAGAGTGCCATGCGTACCTCTCAGATTGCTCTCTACGAAGAGAGTATGGATAAAGACAAGAGCTACAACCTCGCCCGTGCCGACTCCTTGCTCGAGATGAAGCTGAACCTCGGCAATACCTACAACGTAGCCATCAACCTCGAGGAAGCGCTCGCCGAACCTGGCGGTATTCACGACGTCGTACTCCGTAAGAACGACCAAATCACAGTTCCCTTGTATTCTGGAACGGTCAAGATCTCTGGTGAGGTCATGTACCCCATCTCCATGAACTACAAGAAAGGTGCAAGCCTCAGCTATTACATCAAGCGTGCTGGTGGTTACAGCAACAAGGCCAGCAAGAAGCATATCTATGCGGTCTACATGAATGGTTCGACCGAACAGCTTGGCCGACACGAACAAGGTAAGCACATCGAACCCGGCTGCGAAATTGTCATCCCGACGAAACCTAAGCGCGAAGGACTCTCGACAGCCGAGATCATGATTCTCGGAACCTCTACCATCAGTATTTCATCCATGATTATCTCACTCATCAACAACCTGAAGTAGTATGGAAGAACGTCATCAAGTCATAGGAGTAGACTATCGGAAAGTTTTCTCCGAGATCTGGAAGCGTAGAAAGCTCTTCTGGAAGACACTCCCTATCGCTTTTGTCCTGTCGTGTATCTGGATTCTTCCTCAACCTCGCTACTACACCAGCGAAGTCATGCTGGCTCCTGAATCAGCAGGCGAAGTGACAGGAGGAACGCTTGCCAATCTGGCATCCTCTTTCGGGTTCAATCTGGGTGAAGGTTCGGGCGATGCCATTTATCCCATGCTCTACCCCGACCTCTTCGAGTCACCACAATTCATCGTCAGCCTGTTCAACATTAAGTTAGACGTGCCAACTGAAGATGGTGAGATCCTGCATACCGACTACTACACCTACATGTCGAAGCACCAAAAGAAGAATTGGCTGACAGAACCTTTCAAAATCGTATTCCGCACTGTAAAACGATGGATCAAGCCCAAGAAACCATCTGAGATGGCAGCCGGCGAAGCCAGCAAGTTGGATCCTTTCCATCTCTCGTATGATGACTTCTCACTCGTTGAGGGCGTCAAAGGATGCATCCAATGCTCTGTCGACAAGAAAACGGATGTCGTGAGTATCGTCGTTACCGATCAGAATGCCGTAGTCAGCGCAGTCATGGCTGACTCCGTGAAGAATCGCCTGCAAACCTTTATCACGGATTATCGCACGAGCAAAGCACGATTAGACTTGGCTTACTACGAACAATTGGCGGTCGAATCGAAGACAGAATATGAACAGTCTGTACGCGAATATAGTCGTTTCTGTGATGCCAATCGGAATTCCATATTACAATCCTATCTTTCGCATCGTGACGAGTTGGAAAATGATATGCAATTAAAGTTCCAGACCTACACGGCCATGAGTACTCAACTTCAAGGTGCGAGAGCCAAAGTTCAAGAGAAGACACCTGCTTTCACTACGCTCAAAAGTGCTATAGTGCCTGTAAAACCTGCTGGACCCAAGCGTATGATCTTCGTGGCTGCTATGCTATTCTTGACATTCCTTGGTACAACTGCTTATATCTTAAGAGATATCATCCTACCCAAATCGACTGATAATGAGTGAGCATCTAAGCTCAAATCCCAGCAGCCTACAACGGCAGTCCAACCGTATTGCAAAGAATACGGTTGTTCTTTTCCTGCGTATGTTTGTGCTCACCATTGTTAATCTTTACATTGTCCGACTTGTTATAAAGGGCTTAGGCGATAGCGATTACGGCACTTTCAACGCCGTCGCCGGTGTCGTGACGGCACTCACCTGCATTAGCAGCGTTTTAGCTATCGCCACTCAGCGTTTCTATTCCTACGCCGCAGGTAAAGGGAATTCTTCCCGACTGAGGGAGATATTCGCAGTAAGCGTCAACATTAATATCTTGCTGTCCGTCATTGTCTTAATCCTCTTCGAGACAGCTGGCCTTTGGTACGTAAGTCATCACATGCCTATCCCCCCTGAGCGTTTTCAAGCGGCGCTCTTTGTATACCATTTCTCGTGCGCATCTTTTGTCTGTACCCTCCTGCAGATTCCTTACACGGCAGCCATCATCGCGAACGAGGATATGGGCTATTACGCCATCATCTCGACATGCGAGTGTCTCCTGCGTCTATTTGTAGCCTATCTCATAGCCACCGCTCCCATCGACCATCTCGTCTTCTATGGTGCAGGCCTCTTTCTTGTCTCGGTTATTACCCTTTTGTTCTATATGTTCATCGGTCGGAGATACCCTGAGTGCCATTATACCCATGTCTCCGATTCGAGCCTTTACCATAAATTACTCTCATTCTCAGGGTGGACATTCTTTGGCTCTATCGCTAGCGTAGCCATGTTTCAAGGCAACACTTTACTGCTTTATGAATATTTTGGTCCGTTGGCCACGGCTGCTTTTGCCATCTCCATTCAGATTAACCACGCCTTCAACTCGCTATGCAATAGCACCGTGCTTGCTTTCCGACCTGCCATGATTCGCTCGTATGCCGCTGGCGAATACGACAATGTCACGAAGATGTTTTATTTAGGCAACAAGTTCCTGCTTTACATACTTTTAGCGATTTCCATTCCTCTCTATCTCGAGATGGACACCGTTATCTCAATATGGCTTCCACAGTACACCGAACAGACGGTATTGTTTGCTCGACTGATGATTGTCATGGTAGTCGTCATCTCTATGCACAGTCCAATTACCATCATCATGCATGCAGCCGGCAAGGTCAAGGTTTACCATTCAATTTCGGAGAGCATTATGCTCATGTGTCTACCACTATCGTGGATTCTCTTTTCTTTCCAAATGCCGGCATACGCCTGTTTCATATCCATGATTGTTGTATGCTCCATCGCTCATGTCGCCCGACTCTTTTGTCTGAAGCACTACTATGCTGACTATTCGTTTCTCACCTACACGACATCACTTATTCTCCCTGCGATAATCATCACAACGCTATGCCTTGCTATCGCCTATGCCTGTCATCATGCGATACCTTCGCCGCTCACTCGCTTAGTTCTCGTAGGTATCTTCTCCGTTGTGACCCTCTTCGGTGCAGTCTACGCAATAGGTCTGAAGAACGAGGAGCGCACCCTGGTTAGGAAAATGGCATCATCCATTTTAAAACTCCACTCAAGATGAACTCTCAATTCCTCGATAACCTCTATATCGGTCTTTACCTTGCTATCTGGGTACTGACTTTCTTATGGTATCAACTCAAGAGGAATTGTTGGGATGGAGGCAGTGCCATCATCGGCAGTTATATCGTTTATGCCATATTTTCAATTATGTCATTGAACGATGATTTGTTCTCCGTTCAATATGACCCATTGCGGTTATTCCCCTTTTTCTATCTTTATGTGATGCTGATGATTGCGCTTTCGCCCATCATTCATCACCACCTGCACCCTGTCTCGCACATTGAGGACCCTAATACACGCATTCTTAAACCGCTTTGTTGGCTGCTCATCATCTGCGCCATTATACAAATCCCCACCATCATCGAAAACTTCAGCGAAGGTCTTGTAAAACTGTTCACCGATGTCGGTGCCGGACAGGAGGCCTATATGGAACAGGCAGAAGAAGCGGCAGAGGCGGGCTCGGTCATTAGCAATATTCCTGCCATTATCTTCAATGCCCTTTATGACATCTCCATTTTCCTTGCCTTCTACTATTTAAGTCGCAAAGAGCGTCACATCATCTTTACCTTTGGCACTCTCCTTGCTGCTTTTATCGGTCTTCTCATTCCCATCATGAGGGGTGAGCGAGGCATTGTGGTCACCAACCTCCTTACCATCATTCTCGGGTATATGGTTTTTCAAGAATACCTCTCTGAAAAGATATCTCGATGGTTCCGCATGTTAGGTATCATAGCTATTTTCCTAATTCTACTGCCCATCGCCGCCATTACTGTGAGTCGTTTCGGCGAGCGCAACGCTGGTGTTGCGGGATTTGTAAGTTGGTATGCAGGACAAGAGAATCTCTATTTCAACAACTCGGCAATGGACGCAGGCGGCATCCGTTATGGCGACCGAACCATGAACCTATTCAAACGCCTCATAGATCCTTCCACACCAAAAAACTATATCGAACGTCGAGATAAATACCACAATCTGAAGATTGACGATTACTATTTCACCACTTTCGTCGGTGACTTCTGCCTCGACTTCGGTCCCTTCTTGGCATTCATTATCTTTATTGTCTTCAACTTTTGGGTCATTACACAAATCAGCCCGCATGACGATACGCTCCAACTCCACCAACTTCTACTCATTTTCTTCACAGGTTGCATCTGCATACAAGGAGGTATGACCCTCTTTGCCTATTCTGATGGCGGGAATCTGAAAATGATTCTCATACTCCTGCTTTATGGGTACCTTCGCTACCATCGCATATTATTAGAGAAATTCCCTTTGATACGAACATCTTCCGAATCTACACAATGAAACGCTCCATACAACTTATTCTTCGAACCTTTGGTGCTTGCTTCAGTTGGATTGGCCTTTTGTCCAAAGGCTTGCGATGGATGCGCAACCAACTTTACACAGGGCGCTACGCCAAGCAGTTTGCACATTTTGGAGTACATTCCACCCTGCAATACCGTTGCATGAATGTAATAGGCCTAAACCATATATCCATCGGTGAGTATACCGTCATTGAGCCCAATATCCAACTTACTGCATGGGTAGCAGGCCATGATACATCATCCACCATCATCACTATCGGCAATCACTGCACCATCCGCGCCCATGCCCACATTACCGCCATTAACAACATTACGATTGGCGATGGTCTCCTCACCGGCACTAACGTCCTCATTACTGATAATGCCCATGGCGAATTCACAACCGAACAACTTCAGCTACCTCCTTGTGAACGACCTATCTATTCCAAAGGACCCGTCGTCATTGGCAACAACGTCTGGTTGGGCAATAACGTATGTGTCATGCCAGGCGTGACCATCGGCGATGGAGCCGTTATCGGAGCCAATAGTGTCGTAACCAAGAACATTCCTCCTTATTCGATGGCGGCAGGAGTACCAGCATCCATCATCAAACAACTTGAACAATGAAAGCAAGGGTCATCGCATTATATCTACCTCAGTTCCACCCCATCCCAGAGAACGATGAATGGTGGGGACCAGGTTTCACGGAATGGACCAACGTCGTACAGGCGCGTCCTCAATTCCGTGGGCATTATCAACCACGCATCCCAGCCGACCTCGGTTTCTACGACCTTCGACTGCCTGAGGTACGCGAACAACAGGCTTCACTCGCCCGCGAAGCAGGTATTGAGGGTTTCTGCTACTATCATTATTGGTTCGGCAATGGAAGACAACTGCTTGAACGGCCGTTCAACGAAGTGCTCGCTAGTGGTAAGCCAAACTACCCCTTTTGCCTCTGTTGGGCTAATCACGATTGGACCAATAAATCTTGGAAAAAAGGAAGCAGCCTACGACAAGACTCCATGATTATGCAGATGCACTATGACTTCGAGGACCATGCGGCTCACTTCAACGCCTTACTTCCAGCTTTCAAAGACCCACGTTATATTTGTGTGGACGGAAAGCCTATTTTCGGAATATGGGCTCCACGTAAGTTCCCAGACATTCGACATTTCATAGAGCTATGGCAGCAAATGGCACGAGATAACGGGTTGAAAGGCATTCATTTCGTTGGCTATACCGATAATATCCGAAAGGCTGTATGTGACGAAAGCGGCAAACGAACATATTGGGATGTGCATCAAGCTAGCAATATCTATCGTGAGATACTTGACATGGGATTCGACGCCGTGATATCATCAGGACTATTCCGTGCCCAGACATTATGCAAGGGTCGAATCTTGACCATCCTTTCCAAATTAGGCGAGAATTCTTTCATCCCATATTCATACCGTACTGACTATAAACGTACCATGGCTCACTATTATGTAGACGAGGATACATGGGAAAACGTTTATCCCACTTTGTTACCCCAGTGGGACAGAACACCGCGTGCTGGCAAGAAACACAATCCGTTGGTGAACAGCACACCGGAGAAATTTCAGGAGACTGTAGAAGAAGCTATCAGAATCATAGAGAAGAAAGCGCCTGAACACAGAATTCTTTTCTTAAAGGCATGGAATGAGTGGGGAGAGGGCAACTATGTAGAACCCGATCAACGGTTTGGGCATGGGTACTTGCAGGCCATACGACAAGCTGTTAGTGAAACAGAATAAGGACAATGGCTATTACACGTTACAATATAGTAAAATGGTACAAAATGCTTTCTGGGAAAAGCATACGTCATGTCCATCAGACTATCGGCTCCAATTTTGCCAAAGACGAGCTTCTAGGTTACTACAATAATCTGACAGAGAAAGTAACTTGGGAACCCTCTCTGCTTTCAAACGATGAGTTACCTACGCTGAAAGCTAATAACGGTAAAACTGTTCATTTCGCTGTAGGTATCTTTCAATATGGTTTGGGCACTTATGACTTATATCTGAAGACCGGCGAAGATATATACCTGCGGAAATTTATGCAATGTGCCGCATGGGCTATTGATCATCAAGAAAGCTCTGGAGCATGGGACAATTTCTCCTTCCTATATCCTCATAACCCTTACGGCGCAATGGCGCAGGGCGAGGCGGCATCACTACTACTGAGAGCTTATAAGCACACGGGAGATGACAAGTACTTACGTGCCTCTCAGATGTCCGTTGACTTTATGCTTAAGCCATTGGCAGAAGGAGGGACTTCCGTTTATGAAGATGGGCGCTTGGTTTTGATGGAATTTACACATTGGCCCGTAGTCCTAAACGGATGGATTTTTGCGTGGTGGGGATTGTATGACTATGTACTTGTCACTAAAGATAAAGGCCATTACAGAAAGCTGTTAGATTTGTCATGCCACTCGATGGAACAGATGCTACCCTCTTTTGACACTGGTTATTGGAGCCTATATGATATGGGCGGCCGAATGGCAAGTCCTTTTTATCATCGTTTGCATTTGGCACAATTACGGGCAATGTTCCAACTGACGGGTCATGAGATTTTTGCCAAATATGCTAATCAGTGGACTCATTATAATGACAACAGGTTTTTCAAAGTCCGCGCATTCCTTGTGAAAGCCTGGCAGAAAGTCTGCGAAAAAGAATAAAGAGATGAAAAAAGTTATCATATTGGGGCATTTTGCGTTTGGCAAAGACAAAGCCAATGGGCAGACTATCAAGACAAAAATTGTTGCCCAAGAACTAATCAGGGTGTATGGCGAAGAACAAGTGACCTGTGAAGACACAATGGGAGGGTGGAAATTCCTTCTGCGGCTTCCATATATATTGCTGCGCATGCTACGCCATCATCGCCACATCGTCGTCCTTCCCGCCTATAAGGGCGTTCGTGTCATTCTTCCCCTCTTGACATTGTTCAACATCGTTTTTAATCGTCGTCTCCATTACGTAGTCATCGGGGGTTGGTTACCCAACTACGTTCGTCGCTACCCCCTGCTCCGCTACTCCGTCAAAGCCCTCGACCACGTTTACGTTGAAACCCATCACATGCGCGATGATCTTCTTGCACAGGGCGTCAACAACGTTCACGTGATGCCTAATTGCAAATCCCTTGATATTCTTGACCCTGCCGATCTTTCTACAACTGTTGCTGAGCCTTTGGCTCTTTGCACATTCTCTCGCGTAATGCAGGAAAAAGGTATTGAGGATGCCATTACTGCTGTCAACGCCGCAAACCAGCATTTGGGGCACAAAGCCTTCCGTCTTGATATTTATGGGATGGTTGAACCTGGGCAAGAAGAATGGTTTAGCACACTCATGCGACAACAGCCAGAAACCATTTCCTACTGCGGCATCGTGCCGTTTGACCAAAGTACCACAATTCTCAGCGACTATTTTGCCTTACTCTTCCCCACTCGTTTCCTTACCGAGGGCTTCGCAGGAACCCTTATTGATGCAATGGCGGCCGGTCTTCCACCCATCGCCACTGACTGTCCATCCAATACAGAACTCATAAGCAACGGCGTCAACGGAATCCTCTATCCGATGTTCTCTGTCGAGCCTCTTAAACAAATCTTACTTAATATTTACCAATCTCCCGACATCATTCTTGACATGAAAGAGACCTGCCTCCGTTGTGCCGCCGATTTCCTACCACAAAATGTCATTCACGTGCTCACCGACAATTTGCAAAACTAAGGTACATTTATTTATCGAAATCTTTCTTTTCGCTGCAGTTCGCGCTTCAAATTCTTTTCCACCACCTCCCAATTGCCTATCTCCTTATAGGGAAAACGTTCACGATGTCCGATGAAAGTCGATAGATAACTACAACTCGCATCGATACGCGAACTTGCCTCCTCCGGTACCTTCAGTCCTGCGGCATGAGCCATTGTGCAAACATCCAAGATGTGATTGAGATTGAACACGCTATATGTCAAAGCATTATTACGTTTCAACTCATTTGGCATGCGTCCATCCTCATTAATCTGTTCCACCACGAGTTGCCCAAAAGCCTTTATGGCAGTACGTTGTCCACGTCCTTTTCCCGTAAACAAATAGATGCCCAGTAATGTTCCTTGATAAGCGATGGCATGATTGTTGCCAAACTGTGCCGCTCGCCGTCCATTCTCACTCTCTACCATCCATGTAGCGAGATCATTAAACCATATCTTCAATGCCCGCATCCTCTTCCGTCCCAAGGACCGAGTGTAGTCTGTCAGTTGTATACTTTCCAACACATCCATCAACCAATAAGCATCTAATACACCACCTGGAGTGCCCTTATTACCATTTACGCCAGGGATGAACTGACTGAAGGAAAAATGAGGATTCATACGCGTCGCCTCATCTATAAACCATGCATCCAATTGACGACAGAGGCGGTTGTAATATACATCATTGCCTGTCAAGAAGAATGCTTTGCCCAATGCCGCACAGTCGCTTGCCAATGCCAGCAGACGTGGGAAATCATACTTATCCGTCTCAGGATTCTGTTCACCATCCCTCGCCACATAGGGACCTGATGGGTTCGCAGGGTTCGGCCAATAGTACGTAGCAAGACTCTCGTAGTTATGTCTGTCGCCTGAAAGGGCATATTCCTTTTGTGTGACCGTCAACACCTCATGACGTAATACCTCATTCGCCTGTGCAACCATATCTCGGTATGTTGTCGATTTAGGTTGCTGTTGCACAGCTACTAGAGAAGCATAATCCCACAAATAAGTCACTGGCTTAGCAAGACTCTCAGCACACCCCAATATGGTCGTACATATACATATGAATACATTCTTTTTTTTCATCATCGCTTTTTGAGTTCTTTTCTGCAAAGGTACGACTTTTTGCGAATATCGACATCGAAAACGCCTTTTTTTTGAGAAGAACCAATAAAAGAGGCCACATTGAGCACGTATATACGCGAAGGGCTACACATATATACGCAAAGGCTTACACATATATACGTAAAGGGTTACACGTATATTCGCGAAGGGCTACACGTATATTCGCGAAGGGCTACACGTATATACGCGCAGGCTTACACGTATATACGCGAAGGGCTACACATATATTCGAGTAGACTTGTACCAACGATGGGACAAGGTTTTGCCAATATTGGGAAGACCGAAAGCTTTCGGCAACACATCCTAAATTCAATTAGGAGAAAAATATATATGAACTTTAGCCCTGCTTCCACTTATTGCCTAAAAACGCCATCTATTAAATTGACATATAAGACATTACACAAGTGGAGGCTGTTCATTTTACCTCCACTCAGCCTCCATGCAAGGCGTCAAAGCGGATACGCTCACCACGTTTATCATCCATTAGTGAAAGCAAAGTGGAGGCTACGCGAACATCCTCCACTTGCGTAATCCGCACAACCACAATTCCTTAACCCCAAATTTTGCTCAAATAGTGGAAGCTGGGGAAATCTTCATAGAAATAATTTGAGCGATTCGATTTCAAGTGTAAGCGAATCCAGCGTGAACCAAAGCCTCGGGGCTTACGGCATCACGTTCTAAACTTGAATGAAGTTACAGATAAGGGCTACACGCCATTCAGCATGAGACCAGTCGCAACGAGTTCACTTCATCCCGCTCCAAAGCTGCTTGTAGCGTTGGTTGTTGATGAGGTTTTGTACCTGCTTCGACAGATAAGTGGGCATGAAAATGCCGAAGAGGTAAGCGTAGGACTGGAAGGTTGAATAGTCGAAGACGTCGCGATAGACCTGCGCGTTGTACTTGATAAGGCCGAACTTGGAGCGTGAGACGGAGAAATCGCGCACACGATAGACGGCCATGGGCATGTGGATGCCGTAGGCAACGGGGAAATCCTTCATGATGCTGAGGAAGAGAGCCCAGTCCTGACGCTTGCGAATGGTAGGCATCTTACGCTTGCCGCAGATTTGTGTGTCGTACATCGCCGTGAGGCAACCGATCTTGTTGTCGTGCTTGAGCTCAGAGAGGGTGAGCTGTTTGGGAGCCATCACAAGGCCATTCACCTTACCACGTTCGTCGCAAGTGAAATAAGAGGAGAAAGAGAGGGCGCACTTGCGTTTCTCCATAAGAGCCACTTGCCGCTCCAACTTCATGGGCAACCAACAGTCATCGCTATCGCAGAAAGCGATGTAACGACCTTGCGCCATCTCGATGGAATAGTTGCGGGCATAACCAGGACCTTTGTTCTCTTTCATCTGAAGAACTCGGATGCGCGGGTCACGCATAGCATAGGCATGCAAAAGATCCTGAGTACCGTCGGTTGAACAATCGTCGGTAATCAGTAATTCCCAGTTGGTATATGTCTGATTCATGATGCTCTCTATGCTCCGCCCGATGTAAGAGGCCGAATTATAGGAGGGCATAATGATGGAGACAAGGTCTTGCATGTCGTTGTGATTGACTCTTTAAGATGGTCGCTATTGCCTACATTGACGCAAAGCGGCTGCAAAGGTAAGCAAATAAAACCACAAAAAGCAGAAAACGGACAAAAATTTTACGTGTTGACGTCACATTTGCTCTTTATCCCTACCTTTTAACCAACAATGCAGACGCAAGAGTGCCGCCGTGACGAGAAGTTGCGACAAGAAATAGGTAGGCATCATGAGCGCATAGAGTGTTCCATCGTGCAAGAAACGTTTTTGAGCGATGAGCAGGTCGGAAAACAGGAGACTGAAGATGCCTGCTATATACAATCCACGAGCAAAACGGTCGTAAGCTTCGAACGATTTGCCGATGCCCACAGCCGCTGCCATCGAGAGGCAGGAAACGAGGATGTAGGCCAGTACAGCCAAGCGAGTGACGTCATCTCCGATGGCAGGCCGAAGCAGAAGAACAAAGTAGGCACCGAAGACGACCACAAGGATCGCCAATAGCCACCACTGCATGCGACCACAACGAAGGCTATAAACGACATAACCAAGGTGCGCCAGCAGGAAAAGCCCTACGCCGCAGACAAAGCCTTCGAACGACCCGCCCCAATGACCAAGGACGTAGTCGCCGGCAAAGGAGAAGGCGAAGGCGGCTATCACCCACCCCACCGCCGCCAACTTCGGGCGATGCAGACTGAGAATAAGGACGATGGCCAAGCAGAATAAGGTCGTAAGTGAGCGCAGCAGAAAAGAGTCTGTGACAAAGTAACCCACGAATGTGGCTAAAGGCAGGAGTAACAAAGCGGTATATCTCATGGGAGTGTGCGGAGTGGAATTGTCTGACGCTCAGGGACAATCAGGCGATTGGCCAATTCGCGTTGCGACAGATGTATAGGTGCGGTAGCAAAATCAGGAGTGTTGAAAGAATAAATGGTCTCACGGGCATACTCTACGGGGCTCTTCTGAGGCAGACAGAATGGCTTGGAGGCATGACCTTCGGCATCGATATGCGCCAAATAGAGTTGGGTATAGAGTCCATCTGAGCGGCGAGTGGTAAAGAGTAGCCATCGTACGTCAGGACTCCAACGCGGGAAACTCTCGGCTCGAGGGCTGTTGAGTGGGGCCAACGGATGCGTGTCGCCCCGCTCAAGGTCAAGCATCCACAAGTCCGCCTCAGGATGCCAGATAGGGAAACAGCCATAGTCAGACTGAACATAGACAAGAAAGCGTCCATCGGGCGAGAGACGAGGATGGTTGGCACTCTTCATCGTCCTGCTGGCATAAACGAGCGTATCCACAGCGCCAAAGCTGGCCGTTGAAGGGTCGAAAGCGACGCGACAAATGCTATATCTGACGTCGCGATAATCTTGCCAAACAGTATCGACACGCTCTGCCGTACAATAGTACAGCCACTGTCCGTCAGGCGAGAAGGCTGGATAGTTCTCGAGGTGAGAGGTCGTAGCAAGAAGGCTGTCCAACAGCAACTGACGCGACTGTGTGTCAAAAAGCACGATATCCGACCTCTCGTCATACACTTCCACGCGTTTGCCTGCTAACTGATGAAAGAGCTGATGTGTGCTATTAGTGGAATAAGCGATGTAGCGCCCCGAAGGATGCCAATAAGGATAGACAAGTCCTCCGCCAAGTTGTTCGTTGCGCGAAGCATAGACGTCTAAAGCATCGCCGTGGCTGACAATCGTAGCGCCATGACTGCCACGCACATGGAAGGTGAAGCCTGCATCGAAGGCTCCACTTGTCGTATGGCAATTAACGCAATTGGTGCTGACAAAGCGATTCTCGAGGATAGGCGTCTCGTCGAAGGATGAGAGGTCCCGCTGATAGATGCCCATAGCGCCATAAGCCTCGTAACCCGGCGGCACGAGTCGATAGGTAACGCCCCAAGCCGCCAAGCTGTCGGCACTCACATGAATGGCAAAAGGTTGATATTGTGTCCAATGGCCATCGCGACGCATGCAGACAGTTACGATGAGGCTATCGCCACAGTTCTGACGGAGCAGAGCATGCCAATCATCGAGATTGAAGTCGGCGCAACTGCCGTTGACATGCAACTCTTGACCTTGGCGACCACGCACGACGACATCCAATCGGTCGCAATCAGCCGCTGCGCCGAAGTTCAAAGGTGCGATATCTGCCGGAACACAGACCCCGATATAATCTGGCTGAATGGGTGGCAATTCACTCACGACTTCAGGATGTGAAGGACGATTGTTGCATGCAGCCAGAAGAAGCGGAAGAATCAGGATGGAGAGACGTTTGATCATCGGCGTTGAAGGCGTTGCAGAGATTGGCCGTAGTAGTGCCAGTAGGATTGAGAATACGGAGGCTGACAAAGCGAAGGATGCATCATGTCGCGTGTTTGCTCAGCGGTTTGCAGGAAAAACATAGTTTGGTCAAAGACCTCCTGACTGATAGGTACGGGAAAGGAGTCATTGGGATGCTTCATAATCCAATCACCAACAATACATTCGAGGACAGCCTTGGGAGCAAGCCTTCTGCCAGTTTGCTGAATCAGTTGTTCATCCTGCAGAACCCTTTCTGGATCCAAACGAAGCAGGTCGTAAGCCTCAAGATAATCGCCGGCAAGCCAATTATCGGGACACTCCTCCACCAATGCCTGAAGGCGTAGGGAGAGAGCGGGAGAGAGCTGGTCGACTTTCTTCAAACGAAATTGCTCAAGTTGCTTGTAGTAGTGACCACTATCGAGAGTAGCCTTACCAGACAGCACGTCACTGCATTGCCGAGCCCACGACCGATAGAAAAGCGTGGAAGTCAGCACATTCAGGTACTTGGCAGCGAGGGCAGAATCGCCATTGACTAGGTTGACTTCAGCCAAACGACGATAAAGACGTCCACTTCGTTGATTCGCAGCGAAATATTGCTTTGCCTCGAAAGCCAAGCGTTCGGCATCGTTGACTAACCCAAGGCGGAAAAAGATGTCGCTGAGCACGAACAGCGGTAGTGCCTCGGTATGACGCCTATCGAGCAACAAACCATCAGGTCCTTGTTGGTTGAGAACAAACAAATCATCGGCCAGGCGTCCACGCATCGCCAACGCATAGTTAGCACTCTGCTGAGCATGCTCGGATAGCAAGGAGTCGGCTTCGGCTTGACGAAACAGCGCCTCCCAATCGCCGCGACGTGCTAGATAGTCAAACAGAACAGACTGACGAAACGATGCCTCTGAGCGATAACGCGAAGGGACAAAAGCCAATGAGAACCACAAGACGACGGGCAGAAAGCTCAGCGGGAATGCCCATCGCCGTCCGATGCGAACAAGACGGAATATCCAATAGCACGCATATTGCAGAGCTAAACATAACAATGCAACGACCAATGCTCCAAGCCAACCGACGTAAAAGAACTGAGTGACAAAGGAGACCATCCACTCCATCCACCCTCCCGGCGCTGAGGCTTGTTCGCGAACATAGGCAGTTGTCCAACGGAAGAGATGGCACTCTTCGTAATAATTCAGCAGGGGACGCAATGGTCCTGCGCAGACGATGAAGACTGCGAGCCCGAATAGCAGCACTAAACCCGTGCGCCAATGTCTGCGAAAGTATTCTGAAGACATATCTTGTGTAACCTGCCGCAAAGATAAACAAAAGTCCTCGCTTCAATAGCATAAAGCGAGGACTATAATTAGATTGTTATCCGAAAACTCTCGATTAGAGCTTATCGTTGCTGCCGAGCACGTCCACAATCTTGTGGATGTACATCTTCTTCATGTTCTCACGAGCGGGCTTTAGATACTGACGAGGATCGAAGTGGCTGGGGTTCTCAGCGAGATACTTGCGGATGGCAGCGGTCATGGCCAGACGGCTGTCGGAGTCGATGTTGATCTTGCAGACAGCGCTCTTGGAAGCCTCGCGGAGCTGCCCCTCGGGGATACCTCCTGCATCGGGCAACTTACCGCCACACTTGTTGATAGTGTCGACCTCGTCCTGAGGAACGGAGCTGGAGCCGTGAAGCACGATGGGGAAGCCGGGGAGTTTCTCCTCGATAGCATGGAGGATGTCGAAAGCAAGGGGAGGAGGAACGAGCTTACCGGTCTTCGGGTCGCGTGTGCACTGCTCGGGAGTGAACTTGTATGCGCCATGGCTGGTGCCGATGGAGATAGCGAGGCTATCGCAACCGCTGCGAGTGGAGAAGTCAATGACCTCTTCGGGCTTCGTATAGTGGCTGACAGCGCTGCTGACTTCGTCCTCTACGCCGGCGAGCACGCCGAGTTCAGCCTCGACAGTAACATCGTGAGCGTGTGCATATTCAACGACCTTCTTGCTGATGGCGATATTCTCCTCATAAGGGAGTGAGCTACCATC
>JAEEGL013220344.1_pt1 | contig 27677 bp, 22 predicted proteins | sample 9134231 | NCBI WGS metagenome assembly JAEEGL01 (sample SAMN16246548, study PRJNA631951) | gut metagenome | biome: gut microbiome; feature: rumen; material: fiber-attached | host: Bos | place: Iran: Karaj | collected 2018-10
ACGAGGAGATGATTTATCGGATTCAAAAAAGAATGACCTCCGAGTGTCCCGAATAACATGAGATGAGGAGGTCATTCTTTTTTGAATCCTGATAAATCACGACACAGTCGGAGTGAGCAGATGGGTTTATATCTGTACTGAATGGCCTGGCTGGCAACTGAATTGTAACGAAAAAATGCTGCGAGTCGGCATCTTCAATACCTTTTTTACTGAAAAAGGTGTATAATCTTAATAATAAATCGTTTGGGGGATGTCAGGCATGCCTTTATCCGCCTGGCGTTAGGCGATAATCATCGTTTAATCGAGGAGGGCAATATATGAATATTGGAAAAGAAGTATTGACTATCAAAAAGACATACCGATTTGCCGCTGTATCAGTTCTGTTATCGATAGCGTTTCTGATACTGCTGTTCCCGGTAAAGGCACAGGCTTCAGGCTTTGATCCTGTGTACTATGCGCAGAAGTATCCGGATGTTGTGGCAGTAGTTGGGGACTCGCAACAGGCGCTGATCAATCACTATCTGACCTTTGGAATTGGGGAAGGACGTTTCCAGAACGCCGAAGAGGAAGAGGCAGGAACTCCGCTTAATACTTACGTGGATGTCGATATTCCCAACCAGACAGTCACATATATTCTTAACGGCGAATCAGTTCTCTCAAGTCCCTGTGTCACAGGATGTGTCAACAAAAAGAGATCTACACCAACCGGAATATTTGCTGTTTATGGACATAAGAAAGGAACCTACCTGACAGGCCCGACCTGGCACAACTGGGTTGACTACTGGATGCCCTTTGCCGGAGGATGCGGACTGCATGATGCCACCTGGAGAAGTGCATTTGGAGGGGATATCTACAAGAACAGCGGATCCCACGGTTGTGTCAACCTTCCTCACGATGTGGCTGAACAGTTGTTTAATATGATTGATATCGGAACGGTTGTAGTAGTACATTAATTTGCAGACCTCTGAACGAAAACAGGTGTGCTCATGTGTAATAAAAAAAATGCAAAACCGGTATATTTCGTCAAATGAAATATACCGGTTTTTATCATCCTTTTTTCAATCTCTTTAGTTTTTCATTCGCACATTCAAAAGAACAGACTCGTCACCTGAATAGGCCATTTTTAGACTCATCATCATCCAGGTTCTTTATCGCATCAATAATTCTTCTGACGAGTATCCCCAAACTTATAGTAAAATAGAAAGCATACATAACAAAGACAAACCAATGGAGATTTTATGTCCCGAATAATCTTTCATGTAGATGTAAATTCAGCTTTCCTGTCCTGGACTGCGGTGAAGCGCCTTAAGGACGATCCGGGTGCTGTCGACCTCAGGACCATACCTTCTGTTGTGGGCGGTGATATAAAGACACGGCACGGAATAGTCACAGCAAAATCCATCCCTGCCAAAAAATATGGGATCCAGACTGCAGAGCCGATAACAAGCGCTCTCCAGAAGTGCCCAAACCTTGTGATCGTACCATCCGATTTTAAAACTTATCGGGAATACTCCCATGGCTTTATCGAAATCCTCAGAAGTTATTCCGAGATCCTTGAGCAGGTATCAATTGATGAAGCTTATCTGGATGTAACCGACCTTCGTGCATCTTACCCATCAGAAGGCTTCCCTCTTAATGTCGCTTCAGACATCCGCGATGAGATCAGGAATACATTGGGATTTACCGTGAATGTCGGCATTTCTACCAACAAGCTTCTGGCAAAGATGGCCAGTGATTTCGCCAAGCCCGACAGGACTCACACCCTGTATCCGGATGAGATCAGGGAAAAGATGTGGTCTCTTGATATCGGTGATCTGTATGGCTGCGGGAAAAAGACCGCTGAAAAACTCAGATCTGTCGGCATAAGAACCATAGGCGAAGCCGCCGGCAGCGATGAGCAGCTGCTCATTTCAATCCTGGGTGAGAAGACCGGCGAATACATTTACCAAAGCGCCAACGGAATTGGCTCTGAGTCCGTCTGTCCCGTCAGGGATGAGCCAAAGAGCTATTCAAATGAGACCACCACCAAAAATGATATCACTACAGATAATTACATCTCTGATCTCCCGCCCATAGTAAGGCACCTGTCGGACAAGGTATCACAGCGGCTTAAAAAAGATTCTGTCTACGGGTCAGTTGTCAGCGTCCAGGTCAAGACTTCCGAATTCAAGCGCTATTCACGGCAGGTCAAACTGCCCCAGTCCACTAACGATGCTGATGTGATATACGACAACGCCATGTCACTTCTCAGCGGCCTGCTCACCGGGGAAAAAGGTCTTTTCCAGGACAATACAAAGATCAGGCTGGTGGGCGTCGGGATTGATCACCTTGACAAGGGAGAATACAGGCAGGAAAATCTCTTCGACTGGATGACCATCGGGAAAGAGGAGCTGCGGCTCGATAAGGAGAAACGGGAAAAGGAAGATAAACTTAAGAGCATGGAAAAATCCCTTCGGGATAAATTCGGCGAAGGGATTATACATAAAGGAGCACCATGAGTTATTGGGGCGTTACAGCGAGTCAAAGGGGGCGAGTCAATGGGGACGTTACAGAATGACTCGTGACTCCTATAGAGTCATGAGTCATTCTGTAACGTCCCCATTGACTCACTTAAGTTATCGGCTGCTGCTCCTATACTGAACAGGAGTCATGCCATATTTCTTCTTAAAGAGCCTGTTGAAGTGCTCCACATTCTGATATCCTGCTGCCTCAGCCACCTTCTCAACCTTCATATTGCCGTTGCGAAGCAATGTGCTTGCCTTGTTCAGACGGATCCTCTTGACATTCTCCCCGAAGGTCATGCCTGATTTCTCCTTGATGTACTTGGAGAGGTAGGGCTTTGAAAGGTAGAACTGGCTTGAGAGGTCATCCAGGGTCACTGTCAGGTAATTCTCCTGAATGTAATTGATGATGGAATTGATCCGCTCATCCTTGATGTCTTTTACATTCTTGACTGCATCTATCTGGTTTACGGCGATAACCAGGGCTCCGATTGAAGACTTGATGATATCCTCGTCGATACCAACACCCCAGAACTTCTGTCCGTTGTAAGTGATTCCCACATATGAGCAGGCCTTGGAGGATGATCCCCTTGAAAGGGCGTGCTCCTCGTAGGTGGAGAGCTCGTAGCTAACGTTGAAGTACTGCTTGATGGCATTGCTGACAGCATCGAGACGTCCGTTTCCATTGGCCTCCACGATGTGCTCCTTGTCGCCGTGGCTGATGGTAACTTCTGCAAGAATTCCATCAATCTGCTTAAAGTGAACTGCAGGAACTCTGAATACGTTGTCGTTGTGAACGTACTTGTCCTCGAAGATCTGGTAGATCCTTGCAGGTGAGAGCTCAGCATGCTCCCTGTCGGAGATATCCTTGATGGTGTAGCTGATATCTGCCTGCATTTCCTTCGGAACCATCATGCCGTAGTTGGTCTTGAGGATGTAGCTTACGCCGCCCTTGCCGGACTGGCTGTTGATCCTGATAACGTCTCCGTCGTACTCTCTTCCGAGATCCTTGGGATCGATGGGAAGGTAAGGAACGCTCCAGATGCCGTTGTCCTTCTTCTGGTCGTGCCAGGAGAATCCCTTGGAGATGGCATCCTGATGCGAGCCTGAGAAAGCGGTAAAGACAAGCTGTCCTGCGTAAGGCTGTCTCTCATAAATACGCATCCTGGTGAGGCGCTCATAAGTCTCGCCCACTTCAGATATATGGCTGAAATCAAGTCCCGGATCCACGCCGTGGGAGAACATGTTGATGGCAAGTGTGACGATATCAACATTACCGGTTCTCTCGCCGTTTCCGAAAAGAGTTCCCTCAATCCTGTCAGCACCTGCAAGACATCCAAGCTCAGCATCGCTGACACCTGAACCTCTGTCGTTGTGAGGGTGGAGTGACAGTGTAACTGCATCCCTGTACTTCAGGTTCTTGCTTATATATTCAACCTGTGTGGCAAATACATGGGGCATCGCGATCTCAACTGTGGTGGGGATGTTGATCACAACCTTGTTCTCTTTGGTCGGCTTCCAGACATCCAGAACCGCATTGCACACGTCTACCGCATAATCAACTTCTGTTCCCGGGAAGCTCTCAGGTGAATATTCAAAAGAGAAGTTTCCGCTGGTTTCCTTTGCCAGCTTATCCAGAAGTTTGGCGCCATCAACGGCGATCTTCATGACTTCCTCTTTGCTCTTTTTGAACACCTGCTCGCGTTGTGCAACAGATGTGGAGTTGTAGAGGTGAATGATGGCCTTGGGGGCTCCCTTTACGGCCTCAAAGGTCCTCTTTATGATGTGCTCCCTGGCCTGGGTCAATACCTGGACTGTCACGTCATCAGGGATCATGTTCTTTTCAATGAGAGTTCTTGCGAATTCGAACTCTGTCTCAGAAGCTGCGGGGAAACCGATCTCGATCTCCTTGAAGCCAAGCTTTACCAGCATGGTAAAGAACTCCAGCTTCTCATCAAGGCTCATGGGCTCAATGAGGGCCTGATTGCCGTCACGAAGGTCCACGCTGCACCAGATGGGCGGGTGGTCAAGATAGTCCTTCTTCACCCAGTCATAGGTGGGCTCCGGTGGCATAAAATACTGACGCTGGTACTTGGCTACGTTTTTCATATCGTTTTCTCTCCTCACATTATTGGCCTGCGGGCTTAGTCCCGCTGCCATTATTTTCTTAGTTGATATTTTTTAGCCTGCACATTAATTTATCGGTGCAGATATTGATTGATGTTATACGCAAAATAAAAATATCCATCAAATAAACTGATGAATATTATCATATCACAAAATTGCACAATTGTAACACGGTGAAATTAATCTATTTCTTTGATTATTTTTAATATTCGTTATCTCTTTTTTCGAGATGATTTGCGACGTAAATATGTTATAATTTGTGCGTAAAAAAACACTTTTTTCTCATCAATAAAGGGGGTCTGTATGAAAAAAACTTTAAAAGTATTCTTAGGTTTGGCACTGGCTTTATCTATGTTTTCCTCTGTAATTCCCGGAACGAAAGCCGTTTCGGTTATGGCCAAAGAAAAACCCGGATCACATGGTTTTGTTTACCTGATTGACAGTAATTATAACCTTGTTTGTCCGGTGGATTTCTCAAATACATTTAAGACAACTAAAGTCAAAGGCATTTCTTACAATAAAAAGACTAATACACTGACATTTAACGGGTTGAAAAAACCTGATTATAAGGTCATGATGCAGGAAATGGGTGATCTTACCCTTGTTCTGAAAGGGACAAATAAAGTATGTTCAGTAAACTTTGACTTTTATTCTACCGGCAAACAAAATACACTTACCATCAAAGGAAGTGGTAAACTTGTATGTAATTCCAAGAAGGGCAAAGTTCAGCGTGAAGGATTCATCAGGGTTGGAAGCACAAACGGAAAACTGACCATTGCAAAAACCGTTAAGATGGACATAAAAAACAAATCCGGCGAAGCAGCTATCACTGTTTACAGAAGACAAGGAACACAGAAAGATAAGGTATCAAAATTCATTTCAATAAGCGGCAAACATTCAAGTGGAAGCCTTAAGTGGTACCCCATGTATGCTGATCGCCGATGGAGTAAGAATACTTTTACCAAAAACGGAAAGTGATCAAACTTTAGTTTCTCTTCACATTAAAATGATAATCCCCGGACTTCGTATCACACAAAGTTCGGGGATATTTATTTCACTAAAATACAAGATTCCTCGCCATCTCCTGCAGTTCCTGTTTCCGGTCTCCAAGGAGCAGAAGCTTGTTGTATCTGTAGTAGGCATCATTTCCGGTCTCTTTAACAAACTTGAGGCTGTAGTAGGCACTGGAGAGCTCAGTGATGAAGATTACCATCTCCTGGCTGCCGGAAAGGCTCTCAGTGTCTCCGAAGGTCTGCTCCATGAAGTCAAAGCTGTTGGTGAGGTGGTCTGAGGTCTCACGTATTGCCTTCTGGCGAAAGTCTTCTCTCTTTGTGAACCACTCCTTTGCCAGGGTTAATTCGCGTTCTCCAATAGCAGACGAATCATACGATTTTTCTTCGTCATCTGCATTCTTTACACAGGCGGCATCGCGTGATTCTTTCTCAATAATCATATCTTCTGTAGTGCCGGGATTATATGATTTTTTCTCAACACTCATATCGCCGATCCTGCCTGCGCCGGCTTTTCCTGCACCGGCATTGTCTGCACTGGCCCTGTCTGCACTGGCATTGTCTGCACCGTCTCTGTTCTCATCAACAGCTGCTGCCTTCACAAAGCCTGCACACTCATAAAGAGCCCTTGCCGCCATCTGCAGGCTGCGCTCCTCTTCCCGGTCTATGAGTCCTGCTTCCTTCTTTTCGGCCAGGTCTTTTTCCAACTGCCTTGCTTTCGTTTCCAAAATGCCGGATACAGTACTTTCGTCTGCTAAAGGCGTAGCAGCATCTGCTTCACCCGGATTTAAAGACTCCCCGGAATGTCCTGCTTTCACATCAGGTACTGACTTCGATGAAGCAGCCTCGCCATTCACATCCCCGACGGATGCAACGCTCTTTATGGTCTCAAAAAGTATCCTCTGCACAGCCTGCTGCCTTGCATAGTCCCTGAACTCCTGCATAAGAGTGTCCGTCAAAAGACCTATGATACTTAGCTTCTCGTCGAAGGAACCATCGCGTATGCTCTTCTTATCCTCGGGAAATCTCCCCTGCAGAATATCGGGAATCCTATAGAGCTCGCGGTATCTTTTATACAGCTCGTAGTAAGTAGCAAAATCCCGGGCAACCTCAGGATTCTGAAGATACTGGATCGTGAGCCTCTCATCGATGTCAATCCCAAGCTTCTCATGGATCTTCATCACCCTGGAGAGGTCCTCCCATCCCCTGGCGGTCACAAAAGTACGCCCGTCCACATCAGTCTTTATACTGTAGAAGTTGTCCTTTTTGATCTCCAGATAAGCCATGATGGCGCCGTGGATGCCTGCTTTGTAGGCGTAATCCTTCCAGGCCTCAAAGTCTTCCTCGATGTTTATCTGTCTAACCCTGTCCAGCGTCACGATATCAAAATCCCTGACAGACTTATTGTACTGGGGCGGATTCCCTGCAGTAACAATGACAAAGCCATCGGGCACCCTGTGACTTCCAAAGGTTTTATACTGAAGGAACTGCAGCATGGTGGGGGCCAGAGTCTCCGAGACGCAGTTGATCTCATCCAGGAAAAGAATGCCCTCCTTTACTCCGGATCTTTCGATCTGATCATAGATAGCCCCGATGATCTCACTCATGGTGTACTCGGTGACGGAATAGTTCCTGCCTCCATAGCTCTTTTCCGAGATCATGGGAAGGCCGATGGCGCTCTGCCTGGTGTGGTGGGTTATGGTGTAGGACACGAGATTGATACCAAGCTCATGGGCTATCTGCTCCATTATTGCAGTCTTGCCTATGCCGGGAGGACCCATCAGAAGGATCGGGCGCTGACGCTCTACAGGGATCTCGTACTGGCCGGACTCGTCCCTCTCCAGATATGCTCTCACTGCTTTTTTTACTTCTTCTTTTGCTTCATTGATGTTCATTGTTTATTCGTACCTCTTTTTCAGCAGGATCTGCTTTTAATCATCCGGCATTTGCACCGGCTTCTATAGTATACGTCAGATATATCTGCTACTATATGCCTCCGGCTCCGCAAAAGACATTAAACAAATCCTAATGTCGTTTACTATATATACAGTTTAAGCGCCCATGCCGGGACATTATCGTCCTCGTAGTCGCCATCCTTTGGAAATACAAAAGCTGTGTCATACTCCGTCGGCTTGTCCGGATAGGTTCCATAGCCGTCCGTGAAGTACACAAGCCCCTTCAGATTCTCAAAGAAGTGCTCAGCCCTGAGTTCTTCGACTTTTTCAAAGGCCGGGCGAAAATCCGTCCCGTAACCGCCCTCAACGGTTATGCCTTTGGCATATTTATCCATATCCTCAACAGACGTGATGTCTATGGTCTTCTGCACCTGATCGTCACACTCGATGATAAGGATCTTAATCTTTTGGAAAAAACTGTCTTTGGTCAGAAGCATATCTGCAGTTTCCTCAAGGAATCTCTGCACCAGCTCATCCTTGCAGGAAGCTGAGGTGTCAATGGCGATCACAAGCTCCAGGATCTTCTTTACTTCCCTGAATTCATTCTCCTCAATAAGAGGCATGTTGCCGTAGTGATCAAGTCCAAAAGAATACATTCCGTAATCAAACGAGTCAAGATCGATACCGCCTTCTTCCCTGAGAATCCTGAAGCGCTGAAGGAATTCTCTGTAGTCGGTTCTTTTTGTGTTCTGTACTTTCAGTATCCAGGATAGTTTGCCCAGCCGGTCCGACGACTCTTTTCCAATGGTCTCTATCTCAGTCTCAAGGCGTTTTGCCTCTTTGTCCCAGTTTTTTTCCTGTTGCCTAATCTTCTGAAGGCGATGAGGCTCGATGTATTTTTCTCTCTTTTTCCCGGTCTGATTTTTATTGCTGCTTCCGCCGGCGCTGTCATTATCAGCATCGCGGCTGTCATCTCCTGAGTTCTCGCTGCTATCAGGCCCATTCATATCTTCATCCACAGGGGGATCTTTTTTGTCATCCTCGTTATCATGCTCTTTATCATCGCTGCCTGAAGGCCTCTCCTCAAGTCTTAACCAGAAACTGTGATCATCCAGTTTAAACTCCCTTTCCAGCTTCTCATATTCCGTCTCCTCCGGCATGTGCCCGTCTTCCAGGAAATACCTGTATAGCCTCTCCACGGTCAGCACCTTGACTTCCCCTATCAGGCGCTTGTACCATCTGTCCCTGAAATCTGATGTCACTCTGTAGATGCATCTGTAGTCCATATCATCCAGCACAGATTCAGTTACGATGTCCGCACACAGGTCATAGAGCCTGTTGTCCGTAAATTTCTCTGAGGTGTACATGTGCCTGAAGATGCAGTGAAGCAGCATATGCACGTAGGTTCTGTTCAGCTTGCCGGGCTCTTCTACAAAGAGTCTCAGTACGTAGGAGGGATTAAAGCGCACAGAAACAGCATCTGTCCCCACAGTTGTGGTTGACAGATCCATTTCATAAGAAAGGCTGCTAAGAGCCGCGCCCATAAACCGCATGTCGATATACAGTTCGGTTCTCGATGCGTTCAGGACACGCCTTCCGCCTTCATCCAGTTCTTCTTTTCTTGTTAGTCTGCCTGCTGTTTCCGGCAATATATATCACCTCTCCGCGAAAAGATTCAACACCTAAAAAACAAAGGCGTCAATATCTGATACCGGTCCTCCCGCTCCCGAAGGCCCTTGTGCATCCATGAGTATTGCGCAAACTTCAGTATTCTTTTGGGATGATGCCAGTCTCAAAGCAGCATCTGTGCTTTCATCCTCAAAGAGATTGCTTCTGCCATCCTCACCGGAATTTCTTCTATATGTCAAAAGAGCTTTAATTGTCTTCAAGGCATCCGCACTTGTACCGGCTTCTGTCACCAGCCTGGTCAGAATAGCTGTACCGGCTTCCCTGATATAGTTCTCATACGAACTGCAGCTCTTTTCACCCAGTTCCACGGGATACAGGAGCCTTCCTATGGCTATGTCCTGAGTTATGCGCCCGCCGTCTATCTTGGCCTTGTCAAAGAGTCTGTCATACTCCCTGTAATTAATGCTGCGCCTGTCAACACACTCGCGGTAAAACATCCCGGAGCCTGCTATGGAGAACTGTATGGTCCTGGCCATAGTGTTCTCGCTAAAATCGTAGACATACTCCGGGAATGTCAGAGCGCTTGTAACATATTGAGCGCCGTGTTCAGAAGGCACAGTTTCTTTTGGCGAGTCTTTGCTATCCTGTAACACATTTATGGTAAATCTCAGAGTCCTGTCTGAATCTGCCAGAAAGTTTCGTATGACCTCAAACCAGCTCCGATTCACAGTGATCTCAATATCTGACAGGCTGTCGCACTGCCTGCAAACTCCGTCGTAGTAGTCATCAATGCTGTCAAACAGCGTTATCTTCCTAAGATTCCGGCAATTGTGGAAGGCAAAGCCGTACAGCGTCCTGATGCTATCAGGAAGCGTAACCGATTCAAGGTCGCCGCGCCCGGAAAAAGAATGATTGCCAATGGCTTCAACACTGATACCGTCAATAGCCTTAGGAACCACCAGGTCTCTCACACTGCCGTCAAATCCTGTTATCATTATGAATTTGTGTCTGTCTTTTCTGTCCTCTTCAAGACTGTATGTAAATGGCATGTTATTGTTATCACCCCAAATATATATAGAATAATCAAATCACATATTTAACGGTAAAACAAGGCGCTTTAACTGTCAAATATGTGACTTTTTCGTTTTGGAACGCGTTTTTTGGCAGAAATTCATAAAAATTTAAGATGTGAACAATAACGAAATACCGATGATATGTTACTATATAATGTGAAGGTATATGTTTTTGAAACATTGCGACCTGTTTATTCATAAAGGAGGATTCTCAGTGCAAGTTAAGGTAGGTAAATCCAAAAACAGTAATGCAGAGGCTGCTGTAAAAGAGGCTACTTCCGGCATATCCTCTGCCGTAGGAATTTTATTTCAGTCATCATTTGAGCAGCTTGAAGAAGTATCGTCACTGCTGGCCAGGCAGTATCCGGGAGTTCCTCTGATCGGAACCGGCGGGACCACATATATTGAATCAGATTCTACCGATAAGATTCTTGTAGTAGTAGCTTTTGAAAGCGGAGCCAATATCCGCGCAGGTGTTCTGAGATTCCTTTCCACCTCTCCTGTATTCGACATAGTGGACCTCGAAAAGGCTGTTTCTGATGTCAGACCCGGAAAACAGGACAGCGTTTGCCTTGAGTACTGCACCAACGACGAGGAAAGACTCGTTACAACCATGAATATGGCTCTTGGAAAGAGTTCTGTCCCGGTTCTGGGAGGAACGGTCTTCGGAACTCCGGAAGGAGAGACCAGTAAAGTGTGTGTAAACGGAGTATTATATGAGGATGCCTGTGCCTGGATGCTGATAAAGAGCACCTCCGGAAAGATCAGGACCTATTCGGAAAACATCTATGCAATGCCTGAGAACGCCATAACACACGTGGCTACAAAGGTTAATCTGAAAAACAGGGAACTTATTACTCTGGACAACAAGCCGGCAGCTGATGTTTATGCCAGCGAACTGGGCATCAGCAAAAATGCCATTGTTGATAATGTCTTTAAGAACCCTCTGGGTCGTATCGTGGGAGACGATACTTATATCATTTCACAGTATAACGTGAATTCCGGCGGTGGCATTATAAGTTACAAGAGGATCACTGAAAATGATACTATATGCATCCTGGAGCTTCAGGATTACAAAGCCATCAATGAACAGACCAGAGCCAGGATCAGGTCAGAAAACAGCAGGATTTCCTTCGTATTTTCCGTCAACTGTGCCTATAGACATCTGTTTTTTACAAGCGAGCGCTATCTGAGCACTTTTTTGACTGATATGTCAAGACTTGGCCGTCACGTCGGAATTGTAGGCGGTGGCGAGCAGTACAAGCAGCAGCACGTTAATCAGACTATGGTATGTGCAGTATTTGAATAAACAAAAATGGAGGGTAAATAGATGTTTTGGAACAAGAAAACTGAGCAGGTTACTGAAAAAGAGATAAAGACACCCGAAAGACCACTTAGAGAGCAGCTGGCACCATTTCAGGACATTGGGCGTTTTGCCATCGAGCAAAAGAACAAGTTGCAGGCAGAAGAAGCTGTCACCATCAAAGGCATTGAGACCATTGAGGATTCCTTTGACCTGGTTCAGCAGAAATACAGCAGCATCATTGAGAGTGTCGACAGTTTCCAGAACGAATTCAGCTCCATCAGAGCGGTTACGGATCATTTTGACAACATTATAAAAGACCTGATGGAAACAGCAGATAATTCGAATGCAGGCATGCGCAAGGTTGACGAGAGCTCCAACTCAGTTTCCGAGACCATCAATATCATGCAGACAGTATTTGATGAGTTTCAGAAGAGCTTTGACGAGATCAAGGACAAGGTTAACCAGATCAACTCTTTTGCATCACAGACAAATCTGCTGGCCCTGAACGCCTCCATTGAAGCAGCCAGAGCTGGTGAAGCCGGAAAAGGATTTGCAGTTGTTGCTACCGAGGTAAATTCTCTTTCACAGGAGATCAAAGCCCTTGTAAACGAGATAGGAACCAGCATGACCGAGCTTCTCGAGAATAATAACCGCCTTGTAACATCTCTTGAAGATACAAGAGCAGCTATTGAAGAGTCCCATCAGCGCATAACCGAGACCGAGGAAGTGATCAACTCCATCCGGCAGGTGGCAGACAGCGTAAGGGATGAAGGCGAGCAGATGGGCGAAGTTATCAGAAGTTGCGATGCAGAAATTGATAAGGTTTCAGGAAATATCGAAGAGTCAAAAGAGTATTTCAACGACGTGGCATCAAACGTAAAACAGCTCAAGAGCAAGATCACCAAGAAGGGCTACATGTTCGAAGATATGAACAATGTACTTGAGCAGATAGCACCTTTGGCTAAAAAGATCATTGAAGAAAACTGAAGAAGTAAATAAAGAGGGGCGCATCTGCGCCCCTTATTTTTGTATACTATTAAGCAGCTTGCCCAAAGGATTATAGTGGACCTTCATGGCTCCGACCGGGCAGAACTCCTGACAGCAGAAGCATTTTATACACTTGCTGCGGTCGATGGAAGGAATGGCACTGCCCTTTGATCCACTGCTTACAGGCACCATGGTGATGGCCTTGGCAGGACATGTCTCAAAACATTTCTTGCAGCCAACGCACTCACTTTTGTTTACCTGAGGCTTGGTGGAATAGGCCAGCTTTACTGCTTTTGATTTAATAGTGTTGAACAACCCTCCTCCTTCAAAAGTAATGCTCTGATGGATGGTTGCTCTCTTGAAGTCAGGCACTGCAGCATCCTTGAGGTCAATGTCTCCAAGGATCTTAACTTCACTGACATCTCCCGGGCCCAGTCCTCTCTCATTTGCCACCAGAAGGGTCTGTACATCATTTATTCCCATGTTTATGATCCCGGCGCATACCATGTCAAGATCATAAGGTCTTTTTGAAGCCAGCACCGCGCCGATATGTCTCTTTTCCCCGGCCGTAGGTCCGTTGCCCTCCATGCCGTCTATGGCGTCTACCACATAGAGTACCGGCTTAAAGTACTCGTTCAGATCCACCATCACATTGGCAAAAGCCTTCTCCTCAGGAAATCTCATATGATACTCGGGCTTGGTCGTTCCCGGGATGCATCCGAACATGTTCTTGACCGCGCAGCTCATGCCCATCATTGCGTGGGTCTTGAGCTTTGAAAAATTGATAATGACGTCCACATCATCAAGCCATCCGGTATAAGAGAAAGATTTAAGGGATACCGCGTCCTTAAACTCGCCCTCCTTAACTGAGAAGTTCCTGTTGAGGCTCACACCGGCAAGTGTCTCCTCCAGCTCATTGAGCCCGCAGTTCTTATAAATATTCTGAACAAATGCTGGAGTGAAAAGACCTCCCGGACTATCGCCGATTACGACTTCTGCCCCGCGCTTAGTCAGAATCTCGCAGAGCCTTCGAAGCAGAACGGGATGGGTTGTGATAGCCTTATCAGGCGAAGCTCCTGTCACCAGATTGGCCTTGATGCCGACCTTCATCCCGGGTTTTACAAAACTGAGACCATCAATCAGAGAAAGGCTCTCGTCGAGAGCCTTTCTGACTGTATCATATTCATAAGCGTTGCATCTTACTAAAGAAACTGTGTTTTCATTATTCATATATAAATATCCCATCAAATTGCGATATCTTGGAATCATCGAATGAGGGGCAAAAGCCCTGCCCAGTGGCCCAGGAGGCAAACGGTGTGCAAGATTTTGCGATTTTTGCCCCAAACCTCATGATTTGTTCTGATCCTCTACAATACTTTTGCCGGCGTAGATTTCACGCAGCTTTGGCTTGTCGATCTTGCCGGTTGCATTCCTGATGACATTCGCGAAGATGATCTTCCTGGGTCTCTTGTACCTTGGCAGATCTCTGCAGAAATCCATCACCTCATCTTCAGTTAGGGTCATTCCCTCTTTTACCTGAATGATGGCTGCCGCAATCTCACCGAGACGCTCATCGCGAAGGCCGATAACCGCTGCATCATGGATGCGGTCATTCTTCATAAGGAAGCTCTCAATCTGTACAGGATACAGGTTCTCACCACCGGAAATGATGACATCCTTCTTTCTGTCAACCAGGAAGATGAAGCCGTCCTCATCCTGTCTGGCCATGTCGCCGGTAAAGAGCCATCCGTCCTTCAGGATCTCAGCTGTTGCCTCAGGATTCTTGTAGTATTCGACCATGACACCTGGGCCTTTTACGCAGAGCTCTCCGATCTCACCCTTATTGACAGGCTGTCCCTCTTCATCCACGATCTTGGTCTTCCAGCCATAACCGGGTATACCGATGGCTCCAACCTTGTGGACATTCTCCATTCCAAGATGAACGCAGCCGGGGCCTGTTGATTCAGACAGTCCATAGTTGGTGTCATACTTGTGATGCGGGAAGTAACTCAGCCAATGACGAACCAGTGACGGCGGTATCGGCTGGGCGCCTATGTGCATAAGTCTCCACTGGGACAGCTGATAGTCTTCAATCTTAAGCTTGCCTGAATCCAGCGCTGCCAGAATATCCTGAGCCCACGGAACAAGGAGCCATACGATCGTGCATCTCTCCTCGGATACAGCCCTGAATATGGCCTCAGGAGAATTGCCCTTCAAAAGAACTGCCCTGGATCCTGTATATAGCGATCCAAACCAGTGCATCTTGGCGCCGGTGTGATAAAGCGGCGGTATGCACAGGAAGTTATCATTGTGAGTAGTCTCATGGTGCATCGCTTCCATCTGCGCAGACTGCATGAGCGCTGTGTGAATATGCAAAATAGCCTTCGGGAAACCTGTAGTTCCTGATGAGAAATAGATCGCTGCATCATCCTTGTCCTCAATGAGGATCCTGGGTGCAACCGATGAAGCGTTTGAAGCATATCTGTAATAGTCATCGGCATAGGACGGACACTGGTCACCTACGAAGAAAAGAAGCATCTCTTTTTTCAGCTTCTGTGCAATATCCTCAATCCTTCCGATAAACTCAGGGCCGTAGAACAAAACATCCGAATCGGAAGCCTTAAGACAGTAATCGATCTCTTCAGAATCAAAGCGGAAATTCAGGGGAACTGCAATAGCACCGGCCTTAAGAACACCAAAATAGATTGGAAGCCACTCCAGGCAGTTCATAAGAAGTATGGCGCACTTCTGCCCCTTCTTTACTCCTCTCTCGATCAGCATATTGGCAACTCTGTTGGCCTTCTCATCAAATACCGACCATGTTATCTGCCTTCTGTAATAAGCTGTGGAAGTGGGCTGGATCAGCTCGTACTCTTTCCAGGTAACTCTCTGCTCTTCCCTGATTTCAGGGTTGATCTCCACCAGGGCTACCTCATCCCCGTAGAGCTTACTGTTTCTCTCAAGTAAATCAGTAATAGGCATTTTTGTAACTCCTCCAAAATAGATATAGTGCTTCTTCAACACACTGCTTCTTTACGCTTTAAAGCACTAAAGTAAAGTATACCAACTTTTAAGCAATCGGTCAAATGTTATTGCTGTACATTTCTTTCGTGTGCACCACCGAAGTTACAATTCAGTTGCCCAAAGAAATTTATCCCGTTCTCATTTGTTTGAAAGGTCCCTGGGTTATAACAGCATCACTACATATCATCGCAGAGTATCATTATATACTCTCCAACTGTACCATTATCTCAGCTGCCAGCACACTGCCATGCCTGGCTGCATATGATGCCCATTTCCTGGCTTTCACATAGTTCTTATCACCGAAATCTCCATTGTAATATCCTGCTGCAATCATCTCTGCCGCTTCGATACTGCCTCTTCCGGCCTTGTCTACAAGATCCAATAATTTTTGTTTCTTATCCACACTAATACCTCTCATCAATCATCAATACAATTACATTTTTCTTATCAGTTCAAAAAAACAAATTGCTCTGTCATTCGCAATGAGTTTTTTGCCTTTCCATTATAAGCAAAAAATGCCACCATGCATACGCTATGGGGCATTTTTTATCAGACCATTTTCCATCTGTAGTGGATATAGCTTAGCTATTTACACATGAAGCTTAAGCCTCGTTCTGTAACGCACTGCGAGATTGCTGTAGATTTTTTGCAAAAGAAATGATCGCTGAAATTACAAGCATCATTCCAACAACCGGATAGACAACTATAAGTCTGTTGGTCGTTCCGTAAATGTCAAGGGCGCCCTTAAACAGGCATCCCACAGAAAAAGCAGCTATTGCACAGTTCCACAAGTTACTTGTCGTATCACTCATAGTTATATTCCTGTTTGCCAGAATGCCATAGGGCACGGCTCCAAACAGTAGCGGAATAGCAAAAGCATATATCATGAAATACGAATATACTTCATGACTGAAATGTTCATATATTGCACCGAAGAGGGCGAGAAATGCCGCTGCAAAAATGTGTCCAAGACAGTGCCGGAATGTCTTATTGTCCGATGTATACAATATCGCTCACCTCCCTTTCCTTGATGTTCCCTGTTGATGTGGGGTTATTGACCACAGCTCCGTTAAAGTACATGGTTGATGAGCCGCCGCCGTCCAGATTGTATGCTGTTTCTGCGCCAAGTGTTTTCATGAACTCTGCCAGTTCATACAGGGTCAGTCCTTCACTCTCATCAGTCCTGCCGTCCGACACGACAAAAAGGTAATGATTTTTATCGATCATACCTATAGCAGTACGTGGATTACTTGTCTTCGCTCTTCCGACTTCATCGTCCTGATCTACAACGATATCTCCGTTTTCTATTAGGCCTGGGCCGAATGCAAAAGCCTGCCAGACTCCCCGGCTCACCAGCTCATCCGCTGAGTAGTCACTTTGATCCAGAACCTCCATGCTTCCGTCCGCATAGATACAAAGCAGATCGTCATCGCTTGCCTCGCTGCGATATACAACGCCATTCCTGATCACATAACCGTTTTCTCTTGCTCCGTAGTAGTCTCCGTTTATAGCAAGAATGGCATCTTTTGACGCTGCTGTTTCTGAAGTCTTCGCCGTAACGTTTTTTCCGTAGGTGTCTTCTGCAAAAGCCGTCTTCAGCTCCTGAGCAGAATCCACCTGCACATCTGCCACATAAATCTTTGTATTATTCTGGTAGTACTCAGTAATGGAAATCTTTACATTATCATTTTCATATGAAGAACCGGATTCTGTAAGTGAATACTTTGAGACCGCACTATCAGATGAATCATCTGTGCCTTCGTAGGCATAGCTCTTGTGCTTACCGCCATGTCTGCTCTTTTTAGCGGACTTGCCAGAAGCATCGGTGTTTGCCTCTTCCTCTTTTTCAGATGATGAATTCTCTGCATCGGCGAACATAGATGTGTTTACCTGTGTTGCATCTGTCTGGTAAGCAGCGCTGAGAACGAACGTATCCAGCGCAATATATGTAGTGAATGCTGTAAGCGCCAGTCCATAACAGACCAGCAAAATTTTCTTCTTCATGTCACAAGACTCCTTTAATCTTTATGACACAAAGATAATCCATGAACCTAAAAAAATCCTAAAACCTCAGGTCCAGACGGAATTGCGAAGCTCTGTAATCATTCGAAACCTTCCGCTACTCATCGCGGGATGTTCTAAGCAGCGATATTACCGCATCATAGTTCTCAGGAAGATGCGGGAAAAGACAGCTTTTACAGCTCTTGACTTTTCTGTCTCCCTTGTCGACTATCCTGTAATCACCCGGACAATCCATGTTGTACAGAGGGCAGTAGCAAAAGAGACAATTGATATCGCCATCACATTTGTGGCATGGATAATATTCACATTCCTTATTGGCAAAAAACCTGCTGGAGTTCTCCATTTCTTTTCCCTTCACTATGTTTGTTTTCTCTGAACCTATGCCTGGGTATTATCATGTGCATTGCCGTGTTTACTTTCTGCTCAGCTCCGCCATCTTCGTAGTAAACAATCTTATAAACTGCGGGTTGGAATTGTAGTAGAAATGCGGAAATCCCCAGAACCCATTTTTCTCTGCGACCATGCAGTTCCACTTCATATCTTTATTGGGCTTGCCGGCAACAAAACCATCACAGGTAAAAGAGCTGTCGTAGTAATGAAATTCATGTCCTTTCATTCCCACAAGGCTCTCAGCCAGCTGATCTCCATCAGCCCCTGGTGCCTTTTCAATTTCCATATATCCAAATCTGACGAGATGCCCGGTGTAATGGCATTCTCCGTCTATCGCTCCGACCATCTCATAGTCCCTGCCATCTATGCCGGTTATCGAACGGTGAAGATACATGAATCCGCCGCATTCTGCAAGGCTGGGGATTCCTGCATTGATCGCACTTTTTATTGAGGATAACATGCTCTTGTTACGGCTAAGCTCCTCCAGGTAGTTCTCAGGGTAACCGCCGCCTAATAGCAGACCATTGATGTCTTCCGGGAGTTTTTCATCTCTGATTGGGGAAAAGAACTTTATCCTGACTCCAAGTTTTTCGAAGAGCTCAAGATTCTCCCGATAGTAAAAGCAGAAAGCTTCATCCCGGGCGACAGCAAGGGAAAGATCCGTGAGTGAATCCGTCTCAATCATTGCCGGCTGTTTACCCGGTGTTTCAGCACCCTCCATAAGAGAAATGATTTCATCTACATTCACACTCTTTTCCAATAAGCTTGCAGCCTGAGCTATCTTTTTTTGAATACCATCTATCTCACCCGGAAGTTGCAGCCCCAGGTGTCTGCTGTCGATGCTGATGTCTTTATTTTTTGGAAAGTATCCCAGCAGTTTTACATCACTTCTCATTGCCGACAGTTCTTTTTCCAAAACAGGCTTAAGGCTTGTGAAAAAGCTGTCTGTCATATTGTTAAGGATCACGCCTTTTATCAGGTGCTCTGTATCGTCGAGCAGCATTCCCTTTATAAGCGAGATCACAGTACGTCCGACTCCCGACGCATCGACCACAAGTATTATTGGGGATTTCAGGATAGTTGCAACTTCATAACTTGATCCAAAAATCCCATCCGGTGTCAATCCGTCAAACAGCCCCATCACGCCCTCGATGACGGCATATCTGTCACCGCAGCCGGCAGAAATGTTCTGTACGCCCTCTTTTCCGGCAAAGAATGTATCCAGATTTCTTCCTTCGATGCCAAGGACTTTCTCGTGGAACATAGGATCGATATAATCCGGTCCGCACTTAAAGGAGACGGGATTAAGTCCCCTCTCCTTAAGCGCCTGCAAAAGTGCGCATGTTATTGTGGTTTTACCGCTCCGGCTTCGTGGCGCGGCTATCATAATACTTCCGGTTGTTGTTTTATTCATCATGAATCTGGGTGTGTCCTCTTGTCCCTAATAAATATGATGAGAGCGTTTGGTTTTACATGAGCAAAAAATACGCTCTTTGCCTATGTCGCCCACCAAATCGGGCTTATGCCCCTCTCATCACAAATATTACAAGTTGCCTGGAAACTCATATTGTAAATGAAAAGATCCAAATAGGATTCTGCCCTTTAAGCATGTTATGTGTTCCCACTTTTTCAACACCGCTCACCTGGATCATCACCGCTTCTTCATTCTGGGGCGCATACTCTCTGATGATTTCTCTTACTTCTTCAATTGTCTCAATACTGACAGCGTTTATGACATATCTTATTCCATTTCTCTTTTCCCTAAGTATGTCGATGATCTTCTTCATCTGTCCACCGCTGCCACCGATAAATACACAGTCCGGTGCCGGCAGTTTAGAAAGTTCGTCTTCTACCCTACCCTCAATGACTGTAACATTGCAGAGTCCGCTTCTTACTACGTTCCTCTCAATAAGATCCGCTGCAACATGCTTTTTTTCTATTGTATAGACATTAAGGCTCGGATGCAGAGATGCCGCCTCTATGGCAACGCTGCCTGTTCCGCCACCGATATCGATCAGGATGTCACCTTCACGAAGTCCAAGGCGGATGATGCTCTCATGACGGATGCATTCCTTTGTCATCGGAACATCTGATCTGATGAAATCCGAATCTCTTTTTACATTGATCAGAGGGCGTTTTGAGGGATTCTTGTTTATTATCAACGCTGTCACCATGCCTTCATTCCCATATCCGGAGGCTTCATCCAGCGTCAGCTCATTTATCTCTTCATTATCGCAGGAAAGGTTTGCCCCTACGATTATGCTGCCATCTATGCCCGACTTCATCATTTTTCGCGCAATAACAGATATGTCTCTTGCCCCGGATAAAAGAACATATACCTTTCCGTTATATTTCACCTTATCCAGAAGTCCGCTTAAATCCCTTTCCGTTCTTTTTCCGTGGATGCTGTAAAGCGGTGCTCTGTCATAGCTCTCGTGAAGCTTTGATGCAAGATATGAAACACTGGATATTCCCGGAATGACCCTGATGTCCAGGTCAGGTTTCCACTTTTTAAGTTCCCTGATGGTGGCTTTTGCGCCGCTGTAAAAACCAGTATCTCCGGAGAAGAGGATCACAGGCCTTCTTATCTTTTCAGACTCAAGGACAGGTATTATGTCTTTTGCAAGATACATAGCATACTTTCTTGGATATGTGATGTTCTTAAGAAGGCGTGGGGCTCCAAATACAGCCTCGCAGGAATCCAAGGCTGCCTTAGCCTCTAAAGTAAGGCAGTAGTTTGCCCCCATGCCTGCACCTATCACGTAGCAAACTTCAGATGATTCTGTTTCTTGTGCAGCTTCGTTTTCAGGTGCCTCTTTTCCTGTGAGTATTGTGTAAACATCATCAATCGTCATACCTTCGTCTTCAGAAGGTCTGTCTATAACATGAACAGTCGCTCCGCATGCTGAAGCGGCCTCTGTCTTCTCCTTGAACCCACCGGCATCACCGCTGTCCTTGGTGATCAGATGCATGATATTGTACTGCCTGATGATTGCCTCATTGAGCTCCCGTCCAAAGGGGCCATGCATAGCGATAATGTGATCCTGATCTATACCTGCATCTCCGCAGATTCCCAGGCTCTCAGCAGTTGGAAGAACCCTGACATATGTTCTTTTCCTTGTGCTTTCAGATACGCCTTCGCAGTAACCGGCAAGTTCCTTGCTTCCTGTGGTGAGAAGGATGTTTCCCTCTGTCTTATCAATCGAGTTGGCGCACTCTGCGATGTCGGAATAGTAGAAATCTCCAGAAGGTGTCCCATCATCTGAGTATCGCCCTACCCTCATATATTTGACATTCAGTGTCTCTGCCGCTTTTTTGATATTAGCTGTCACTTCAGTAGCATAGGGGTGTGTAGCATCAACAACGATGGTATCATCCGGATTGCCCTGATCTGCGAGAAATACCGTTATCTCTGCCTCATCCATGCGTCCCACGTGTATGGTGGCATATGGGTTTTCTTGCATCATGTCTTTTCCATAATCACTTGCAACGCAGACGGTGTGCCTGATCTCATCCTTTGAAAGAAGCTCCGACAGGATTCTTCCTTCAGTTGTTCCCGAAAAAATTACTATACTCTTCACAGCTTGTAACCTCTTGGTGTTATCATTTTCCCATCTTGTATTTTGGTCTGGGAATTACCAATAAATACCGTGACAAACATGTCCGTATTCTCGTCCGCAAGTTCCTTCAGGGTGCAGACCGTTTTCTCGCATCCGCTCCTTCCGATGTTTCTGACATATCCGCAGGCAGTATCCTGCGTCCGATATTCCATCAGGATCTCACAGGCTCTTTTAAGATAGTCTGCCCTTCCCCGGCTTGAAGGATTGTAGATCGCAATGCAGAAATCTCCTTCTGCTGCAGCGCGAAGCCTCTTCTCTATAACTTCCCAGGGCGTCAGAAGATCGCTTAAACTTATGACGCAGAAATCACCGCCAAGAGGCGCTCCAAGCTCCGCCGCCCCGCTCAGGGCAGCCGTAACTCCGGGGATCACACAGACATCATCAAAGCCCGCTCTGCCGGCAACCTCCAAAAGCGGAGATGCCATCCCGTAAACCCCGGCATCACCGCTGCAGATAAGACTCACTGTCTTTCCCACACCGGCAAGTTCTACGCATTTCTCGCAGCGCTCAATCTCTCCGCCCATGCCGTTTTCAAAATACTCCTTATCCGGAAAATCATCCCTGATAAGCTGTGTATATGCTTTGTACCCGGCGATAACATCGCTCTCTTCCAGCGCCTCCCTGGCCTGAAGGGTCATCATTTTTACATCCCCGGGGCCAATTCCAACAACGTATATTTTTCCCATCAAAGTCCTCCCGTCGCTCTCTTTGCTATAGCGATCGTCATGCCTTCCCGGGCTTTCTTCTTCAATACAAATTCAGCTCCCGCTCCGGCACAGGCTGCTGCAGCTCTTTCGCAGACATTGTCCACTCCTGTCGTCTGCAAAACGAAGTCAGAGCCGTCAAACTCCCCACTGACCTTATTTAAAATCTCCTTGTCAAAAGACATTACAGGAATCCTGTACTTATCTCTCAGATTCTTTATCGCATCCTCATCCTCTTTGATGTCGATTGTGCACAGGGCGTAAACGTCACCTGTCTCTATTCCGCAATCATTTAGCGTTTCAAGGAAATATGCCTCCACCTGAGCGCTGTCTTTTCCCTTCTTCATGCCCAGTCCGACCGTGTACTTCTTGGGCTTTAGCAAAAGAGAATACTCCGCGTCGGTGTCATCGGCAACCACTACATCCACTCTTTCACCTGGAGGAAAATCCTTTATGGACAGGGTTATCTTCTTATCTTCCAGCGCCTTTGCCGAAACCTTTTTGATGCCCTGGCGATTTGCTATTGTAAGCCTATTTTCCGTTGCAAATGTATCGACTGAAAATGAATCATTGATATCTGTGGATGTAGTTATTACAGGAACAGCATCAAGAATCTCTGCCATTATCATAGCAAGCTTATTGGCTCCGCCTGCATGTCCTGAAAGGACCGGGATGACAAATTGACCATTGTCATCTATGACTATCACACAACAATCATTAAGCTTATCCTTTGGCAGACCTGAAATTGCCCTGACAGCTATGCCCATTGCTCCTATGAAGATCAGAGCATTCCCGGGCAGGAACACGGATGCAGTCCAATCAGCGATAGGGATTGAGACCATTGCCAATTCTGTGTCTCTCGTCCGCTCACTTCTGCAAACATACCCCTCAGCAGGTTCTATTCCTCTTTTGGAGCACTCTGCATTTATTCTTTTTATTATTTCCTCACCTTTTTGGGTGAAGCATACAGCTATCTTCTTCATACTACTTCCGGCCTTCTCTGAACTGTGTCGTGAATGTCGGATCATATAGTTTTGACCGCTCATAAGTCCTATGGCTTATTGCATCACCCACAAGCACCACTGCCGTCTTGGCGATCTGCTCAATGCGAGCTTTTTCAGCCATATCTCTAATTGTACAAATAATACTTTTCTCTTCAGGCCAGGTAGCCTTATAAACAATTGCCACGGAAGTATCAGGTGAATAACCTCCCTGCACCAGTCTCTCCGAGAGTTCATCCAGCATCCCGACACTAAGATAGATCGCCATGGAGGCGCCGTGACTTGCCAGAAGCTCGATCTGTTCCTTTTCGGGGACTTTTGTCCTACCCTCCAGCCTTGTGATTATCAGGGTCTGTGAAACATCCGGCAGAGTGTACTCCAGATCAAGACTGGCTGCCGCGCCAAAGCAGGCGCTGACACCGGGGCAGGACTCATAGGCAATCCCTTCCTTGTCAAGAAGGTCCATCTGCTCGCGTATGGCGCCGTAGATGCTGGGCTCTCCCGTGTGGAGTCTCACGATTTCCTTCCCTTCTCCATCTGCCCTTATCATGACATCCATAACTTCCTCAAGTGTCATGGTTGCGCTGTTAAAAATCTCGCAACCTTCCCTTGCATATGTCAGAAGCTGCGGATTTACAAGGCTTCCCGCATAGATTATGACATCTGCCTTCTTAAGAAGTTCCATTCCCCTGACTGTTATGAGATCCACAGCTCCCGGACCTGCGCCCACAAAATTAACCATTCTTTCTCCCCGGTTTCTAAGACAACTTGTCCAATACGTCATTTTCCAATTGATTCTCTGATGAATTCTTCTGCCCTCTTGGACGCTCCCAGAAGCCCATGCGTGTTTGAATAGACCATACACTGTACATCAATGTTCCCGGCACCTCTTTTTTGTAAAAAGAAATCCATCCGCTCCATAATGTAATCAAAGCACCGGTCCTTAATTCCTTCTCTTATGAATATATCAACTGCCGCCTCTGTAGATACACAGTTAAGGATTCCCTCAAGAGTTCCGCTCTTTGCACCGCACCTTATCGCTGCGGCAGCCATCAGTTCCATCCTGCAATCCGCCTCTTTGGAATGGGTATTCATGATGCCACCTGACACCTTGATGAGCTTTCCCACATGACCGCACAGCAGGAGCTTTTTAAAGCCCAGCTCAGCAGCCATGTCAATAGTTTCACCGATATAGTTGGAGCACTTAACAGCCCGTTCCAGATCGTAGCCGTATCTGCCTTTCATAAAATCAAGGCCATAGTTCCCCGGAGTTATTACTGCTATCTCCTGCCCCATAACCAATGCCTGCCGCAGGCTCACCCTTATAGTTTCGAGCAGTGCCCTGGTACTCATAGGCTCTACAATTCCTGTGGTTCCTATAATGGAGATACCTCCCTCAATCCCAAGTTTGGGATTAAAGGTCTTAGATGCCAGCTCCTCGCCCTCAGGTACGGAAATCTCAACTATGAGTCTTCCGCCATAGTCATACAGATCCATAACCTGGGAAACCTCTGCCTTAATCATGCGTCTCGGCACAGAATTGATCGCAGCATTTCCCACAGGCTGATCCAGACCGGGACGTGTCACTCTCCCTACACCTTTTCCGCCAACTATAATGATCCGGTCATCTGTGTCACCACCGGCCTGTCCTCTGTCGTATGAGACCTTCGAAAACACCAGTATCCCGTTTGTCACATCCGGATCATCACCGGATTCTTTTCTGACAGCACAGCTCACATAGCCATCGCCTATAATAATCTCCTCAATCCCGGGATGATACTTTTCCCCGGCAGGAGTATCTATCTCAATCTGTTCTTTTTTGTTTCCTGACAGGAGCATATACGCCGCCGCTTTACTTGCCGCCGCAGCACAGCTCCCGGTGGTGAAGCCTTTTTTCATCATAAGCTGTAGAGCACCGCATTGCAGATCGCTGCTGCAATACTGCTGCCGCCTTTCCTTCCCTCGTTGATGATGTAGGGAACATCTGAATTTAAAAAGAGCTCCTTGGCCCACACCACGTTCACAAAGCCCACAGGAACTCCGATGACGAACCTTGGTACAAATACCTTTTCCTCCATCATCTCATGAAGTCTGATAAGAGCCGTAGGAGCGTTGCCAATTGCAAAAATAACATCCCTCCCGAGCCCTGCTGCCTTCTCCATGGACACAGCTGCCCTGGTTATGCCGCGGCTTGCCGCTTCCCTGGCAACATCCTCATCTGCCATAAAGCAAAAAGCTTCTCCGCCAAAGGACGCCAGCTTTTTCCTGTTGATGCCTGCAAGAGCCATGTTGGTGTCGGTGACAATACATGCTCCGCTCCTGATCAGGTCTTTCATCACATCAACTGCCCCGTCGGAGAATCTGAGTGTAGCAGCATACTCATAGTCAGCTGATGCATGGATGCACCTCTTCGTCACAAAGGCAGTCTTCTCATCGATTGAGATTCCTGCCTCAGCCAGCTCTTTTGTTATTATCTCAAAACTTCGTTTCTCTATCTCTTCAGGTCTGACATTCTCAAATTCCATCAATACTCCTCTATATATCAGACAATCTTTTGCAGGGCCTTTATCAGCTTAATGTTGTCCTCGTGGCTTCTTGCTCCGACCCTGTAGTAGCCTTTGCCAAGTCCTCTGTGATCACTGCAGTTTCTGATCAGTATCTTTTCGTTCAGGAGTTTTTCAAACAGATCCTCGCTCCCCTTGAATAAAACAAAGCATGTGTCACTGTCAAATACCCTGAAGCCGAGTTTTTTCAGTTCCTCCATAAGATACTTTCTTTCGATAACAATCTCATCAATGGTCCTCTTCACAAAATCAGTTCCACCGATCATCTTTATTCCCGCCTTTATGGCAGCCTCCGATGTCACGGAAAGATTCCACTCAGGAAGCTGCATCTTAATCCTTGAAATATTCTCCGGCGAAGATATTGCGTAGCCCATCCTGATCCCAGGCATCGCAAGAAGCTTTGTCAGTGATTTTATCAGGATAAGATTGTCATACTTATTCAGATAATCTGCAGCACTTCTCTTCACTGCCTTTTCAGACATCAGGGCAAAGCTTTCATCAAGACAGACAAATGCACCTTTTGCCTTTGCTGTATCCAATATATTTGTAAGTAACTGCTCATCGATGCAAAGCCCTGTAGGGTTTGAAGGATTGCATAAAAATATAAGATCGGTATTCTCTGCCTTTGAATCCGCATCTTTTTCCGTGCCGGATGTGTCATCCTGCCCGCTCGTCTTATGATGAACTTTGCCTTCAAATGCATCATCAATAGCTTTCCCGGAAAAAGCAAATCCATCCCGCTCATCTAATGTGTAATGTTTAATACTGCAGCCTGAGGACTTCAGCACATATTCATATCCGGAAAATGTTGGCTCAAACAGGAGGGCTTTCTTTGGATCAAGCGCCTTACCCACTGCCATTATCATTTCTGACGCTCCGTTTCCAGCAAGGACACAGCTGCTGTCCACGCCCTCATAATCAGCAATGACTCTTCTTACATCTTCCTGCTCCTGATCCGGATATTTGCCGGCATTGTCAAGAGCCTTGAGCACTGCATCAATTATCTCCTTCGGTGTCCCTAAGGGATTCAGATTAACCGAAAAATCCATTGTTACGCGATTTCTATATATATCACCACCGTGAGACATGCTATCCTCCTCTATAGCTTTGCTGATTTCTACTATTAAATTTTACTATAATTCAGGTACATCTCACAGCAATAATAAGCAGTACAACGCAAAAAAATGCTGCTAACCCCTCTGTCACCAGCATAAGTATGTCTGCTCTCTTAACGTCCGCCTGCTCCGGTTTTCTGATCTCGTCACCTATAGTTTTCTTCTCTACCGGAATGCCGCCATACAGATGTGTTCCCCCAAGCTTCAGCCCCAGCGCGCCTGCGCATACACTTTCAGTCTGGGCCGAATTGGGAGAGCTGTGATTTAATCTGTCCCTTCGCCATATCTCTAAAGCTCTTTTCCCACAGTATTTTGTTGAAAAAAGACCTGCCAGGAAACTAGCCGCAATCATCAAAACTGCACTGAGTCTGGATGGAATAAAGTTAAAGACATCATCGGCCCTGGCCGCAAACCATCCAAAGTTCTCGTACTTCTCGTTCCTGTATCCGATCATTGAGTCCATTGTATTGACTGCCTTATAGGCCATACCAAGCACCGGGCCTCCAAGTGCCGTATATAAAAGCGGCGCTATGACACCATCGGAAGTATTCTCTGCAACAGTCTCAACTGCAGCCTTAATGATTTCCTCCTCGTCGAGGCAATCCGTATCTCTTCCGACTATCATGGATAGAGCATATCTGGCTGCCGGCACACCATTCACCTGTAACTCTTTGGTAACTCTCATGCTCTCCCGGCAAAGACTCCTGGC
>JAEEGL013329179.1_pt1 | contig 27676 bp, 25 predicted proteins | sample 9134231 | NCBI WGS metagenome assembly JAEEGL01 (sample SAMN16246548, study PRJNA631951) | gut metagenome | biome: gut microbiome; feature: rumen; material: fiber-attached | host: Bos | place: Iran: Karaj | collected 2018-10
GCAGCCACATAACATCAAAAATCAAACAAGACATCCCTGGGCTGTTCGATTTACTATTTACAAACTGCAAAAATAAAAAAATCCCGTAAGATATTCCTTCTTAAATAAGCCTCATCAGAATAATCCATACTCGGGATTGCCAAACCTCCACTGGGCTGGGTGCGCGGGCCACGGCCGACATGGGGGAGGGGCGCCCGCCATGTGCGGAAGGCCCTTGATGTCGGCCTTGAACTTTTGGTCCTTTTCTTTCAAGAGAAAAGGACAGGAAAACTCACCTTACCTCCACCAAACAATCATTCTTAGCAAACATCCTCCCATATCGAGGGACAAGCATAGAGGTATCAACAGGATTCCCTTTGACCCATTCAATGATAGCCTTGGGCAAATTCACCCAAGCCTCATAACTGAATGGAAAACCTCCGCCGAAACGATGATTCGATTGATGGGCTAATAGGCAGAAGAACGTTGAAAGAAAACCTTTCACCTTCTTACGAGCACTATGAAACAGAACATAGATGTAGATTTGCTTCCTTATGCCACCCCCACACGATGCCCCGCACAAATCTTCTTCCCTTTTCCCAATTCCATAATCTTCAACATAGATGCCTGTGCTTGTTGTCTATCCCCTCCCGGCAGCTTGGTGACTACCTTCACACCAGGGATGTATGAATCGCCAGTAAAAAAATAATGTCCAACCAAAAAAGAGAGACACGAAGGATGGTGACCTGGGGTGGCGACAACCTTCAAACCGATGCCGTTGAACAACTCTATTTCATCACTGTCGTGCAAAATGGAAACCTCTCCATGATACTCTATTTCATTGACAGTATCTTTATAATATGATAGATTGGCTTTCGACGAAACAAGCATCCTTTGACACTCATCCGAAACATAAACAACACATTCTGGATATGTCGCCTTCAGCTCGTTAATGCCCATGATGTGGTCATGATGCCCGTGGGTGATGAATACGCCACGTACCTGAGCGTCTTTAGGCAATAGGCTCTTCGCAACGGCGAAATCACTTATGTCAACGAGGTAATAGTCCTTACAAATTCCGTCGGAAAGGGCATAGACAATAGAATCCGTAACCTTTCCGACGGCAGATTTAACCGTGAGCATTATTCCATGAAATCGAGGATGTCACCTACTGTTTTGAATTCAAGTAGTTTTTCGCCAGTAAGTTTCTTGTTAAATTCATCATCCATCATGACTATAATGGTCAGTTTTGCCATAGAATCATAAGACTCGACATCTTCCAATTTCATGTCAGGAGTAAGTGTCCCGTTATCTATTTCGAGGACTTCCTCCAACATTGCGATTTTTTCTTCTTGTGTCATTTCTTCTAGGTTTTTATTGTTATACTTTATGATGTTAATTTTCCTCCATCCACAGGCAGACAAGTACCTGTTATCATACGACTCATGTCGCTCAGTAGGAATGCTATGGCATCAGCAATGTCTTGTGGTTGACATGTACCCAGATATTGTCGCATAGCATTGATTTTCTGTTCATCAGTTCCATCACGGTAATCAGCCGCTTCTTTTGCCATGGGGGTGTCTGTGGCTCCAGGAGCGACTGTGTTCAGTCGGATGCCTTTCGGTGCAAGCTCTTTGGCCAAACAACGTACGGCGCTGTTCATAGCCGACTTTGACGCACAATATGCTGTCTTGGTCGAGTTACCAATAAAGGCTCCCACAGCTGAGATTCCGACGATATTCATTCCAGGATTGTAAGCTCCTTTCTTGGTGAGACAACGTACAACTTCCACAAATGAAAAGAAGTTGATGTTCATCACTCGCAACATAAAATCGTATTTCGACATCTTCAATGGCCTCACCGCCCCAATTCCCGTTGTATGAACATAACCGTCAACGGGACCTTGTGCCTGAATCATTTGCGTCAAAAGCGGTTCAATACTTTCTACTGCACTGAAATCGCATACATAGTAAGCATGCCCATCGCCAGACAAACTAGCAAGAACCTCTTTTAGTTTTTCTTCCACTACATCAAGCAATATCATCCGGGCTCCAAGCGAAGCAAGAAGCTCAGCTGTAGCAGCTCCGATGCCACCAGCTCCAGCTAGTACGATGGTTTTTCCTGAAAAATCCATTACATTTTTCATGCCGTATATCCTCCGTCAATTACTATTGTGGTTCCGGTTATTGTTTTCACTGCATCGCTAAGAAGGAAAGCTACTGTCTCAGCAATCTCCTCGGCTTTTACTATTCCAAGCGGGGCTTGATTCTCATTAGAAGCTTCATCACCTCTCACTGCCAGCACATCTTGAATATGAGCTTTTTCTGCGTCAACATCAACAACACCTTTCTGTATCGTATTGATTCTTATGCCTTGTGGAGCTAATTCTACAGCAAGACAACGGACGGCAGCATCAAGGGCGGCTTTTGAAGCACAGAAAGCCATTTTGGCCTTCATAGCCCTAATACTGCTGATGCTGCTCATTGCCACAATGCTCGCTCCGTTGTTAAGCCCTTTGCTTTTCTTCAACGAACGAACCAACTCGACAAAAACACCATAGTTGTCGTTCATGATTTGATTCACCAGTTCAGGTTTGACAAACTGTAGTGGGCGGAAATCGCTGTGGACTACATTGAAAACCACTCCATCAAACGAGCCATGGTCTTTGACAAGTTTTTTGGTTTCGGTTTCAATTTCAGCAACATTCAGTTGACCAAACACCACTAAATCGCCGATTTCATCGGATTTTAGTTGTCGAAGAATCGCTTGATCAAGACCAGTCTCTCCGCCTACAAAGAGTATTCGCTTTCCACTTAAATCATACCTATTCATAAGAGGATGTTATTTCTTGGCTTTCAGTTCCTGCACTAGATTCCAGATGGACTCCGCAGAGTTGAAGTTCTCGGGGTCAAGTTCCGTGATACGAATTTGAACGTCAAAAGCATCGTCAAGCTCAGAGATGATGCTGACGACATCGAACGAATCAAGGATACCGTCGTCAATAAGTGATGTTTCGTTTTCAAAATCAACATCTGGACGAATGCCTCTAAGTATCTCTAATAGTTTTTCCATCATTATATTTATTTGGTTTTTAACATTGAAAAAGTTGTCTTTCCTGTAAATTTGAAACCTGCGTTTTGATACATTCTAACAGCTGGCTCGTTATTGCGCTGCACCCAAAGCATATATCGAGTTTTGTCGTCCACATGGTTGTTTTGGACAAATGTTTCCATAAGACCTGTTCCTACACCCATTCCTCTTGCTTCTGATATTACGGCCACATGCGAAATCCATGCCACACGGTTTTCAATAGTCTGGTGCAAGGCACCAAGAAAACCACCTTTTGAATCTTTGGCAATTATGATTTGTTTGTTTTCCAATAAAACTTCGAATTCCATGTCCAAAATATAATCGCCTGAGTATTTGTCGAAACTAGAATTGAACAACATACAGGCATCTTCCACTTCTTGTAAAGAATCGGCATAGTCAATGACTATTCCTGGAGAAATAAGTTTTCCTATTTTCAAATCCTTATAAACACCTGAGTATTGGTCTCTTTTCAAATTGGGTTTAAAACCATTTTTTCCAAAATACTCTACCTCGTCTCGAGGAAAAGTCGCTTCGCCTCGATACAAAATTTCAATAACATAATCTTCCTCATCCAAAACCATTTCTTCATCATAGTCGTTCAGATAATAATACACCCTAAAACAAGTATGCTTTTGGACTAACAGAAAAGCATTGTATTTGCCACAACTCTCATATAAAAGACCTTGATGTATAAGATTTTCCGCTTCTCGCTGAATATAATCATTGGTGGCACAATCTTTTTGGCCATATTGCTCCAAGATTTCCAAATAACGAGAATATGACTGTATTTTACTCGTTTTCATATCGTCTTTTCAGTTCTATTCGATCAATCTTACCATTCAAGTTATATGGCATCTGGGCCAAATGGTTCACCACCTCGGGGAACATATACACAGGGATGCGTTCCTTCACGAGGTTGATGATGTCCATCGGCTGACCGTCGGCAGTGGTATAATAAAGCACCAATTTGTCTTGCACTTGGTCGAAAATGCATGCGGCATTGGTCACACCTTCAATGGCGTTCACCGCCACCTCTATCTCTCCCAACTCAATACGGTTGCCTTTATGCTTCACTTGGAAGTCTTTGCGAGAAACAAATACCAAATTGCCACCCTCAGCAGGACGCACAAGGTCGCCCGTGCGATAGATGATGTCATTATATAGTGGATTGAGCGGGTTCTGAACAAATACTTCATCTGTCTTGGTCCGATTTCCATAGTAGCCCAAAGCAACACCACTACCACGTACACAAAGTTCACCCACCTCATCAACAGCAGCTTCGGTGTCATCATCTTTCAACACCAACACTTGCATATTGCGACATGCCTTGCCAATGGGGATATACTCGTTGTCGGCATACTGACGCGTCACATCAAAGTAAGTGCAATCAACGGTAATTTCTGTCGGACCATAAAGGTTCACGAAACGCACATTGGGTAGTTTCTCCTGCCAAGAGCGAAGCTGTTTGGCAGGCATAGCTTCACCAGCAAAGGTGACAAGGCGCAAATGCTCAGGCAAAGCTACATTTAGAATGTCACTATTACCCACCATCACAATGGCAGATGTAGCCCAAAGGATTGCGGTAATATGACGCTCATTAAGTAGTGGCATCAAATGTTTGGTAAAGGTGAAATACTTTTTTCCTATCACATTGAGTGTAGCACCACTTTTCAGACAGATACAGATATCCTTGACTGAACCATCAAAATAGAACGGTGTTTGGTTGCCCAAGGCATCCTTGTCTGTAAACTCAAAAGTTTCCACCAACCAGTCAGCCAAGTCTATCATACCTCTGTGACTGATGACCACCCCTTTGGGCACGCCCGTTGAGCCACTCGTGAAGATGCTATATACAGGATCGAGGTCGATCATCTGCTCCCGTATCTTGGCCAGCACCTCATCATCGGCAGGATGTTCCTTTGCCTCGTTGTAGAGGAAGCGAGGACTGGTGAACTCAATCTGGTCAAGGGTCTTCATATCAGCCTCAGTAGTAGCCACCGCCGCTATGGGTTTGCATACTTCGGCAATCAGGCGCACACGCTCATAAGGCATCTTGCAGTCGATTGGCACATAAAAATTACCACTTTCCACAATTCCCATAGCCCCTACAAGCCCCTCGATGCGACGGTCAACAAAGACCAACACCGCGCGGCGGATTGTGCTGTTAGTAGCCTGCGCGATAGAAGTTCCTATGCTTTCTGCTTGTTGAACCCACTGATTGAAAGTAAGACTCAACTTATCATCCGCCAAAGCCGTCTTTTCAGGCAACCGCCGAGCGGTCTTTTCCAAATATTCAAGAATATTTGTTGTCATTGTTTCTTCTTGTATAATTGATTAGGGTCTGTAATTAGGCCGTCTTCAAAGATGGCATCGTCCTCAAATATAGGCAGAATGTCATCCGTATTGATTTCAAACGAAGTAGCACCCAAAGAAATGCCGATACCAAAACCACAAGACATTACTTTCAAGGTCTTATGTTCATGGTTAGTACCATAGCGGTCGCAAAGCGACACAATAGCCGACGCACCGGACGTATTGCCATATCGGTCAAGCGTAATGGGCATTTTGTCGAAGTCGATCTTTGTTTTTTTGGCTATTTGCTTCAAGATATAAAGGTTAGCCTGATGGAAAGCAAAACAGTCATAATAATCGGGAGACGTACCAGTCTGAGCCCAAAAATCCTTTATGAGACGCGGCACATCGAAAATGGTGAAAGTGAAAACAGAAGTTCCTTGAATGAATGAATTCATTAATGTACGTGGATTGTCGTCCAAACACATTACCACTTCTTCTGAAGCATGGAGGTTACGATAACCGCCACCAGGAATAATCATGTATTTAAAGCCCGAACCGTCACTTCGTATCAAGGATTTGATTTGGTCGTTTTCATTATCCGTCTTCTTCAAAAGCATCACCGCACCGGCCTCTCCGAAAAGCATGGCCGAACTGCGGTCTTCAGGATAGACGGATTTTCCAGCCGTGTCACCCACAAAGAGCAAGGCTTTCTTTATATCACCAGTATTCATAATGGAAGCCACGGTCTGCATGCCAACCACAAGCGAAGAGCAACCCAAGCTGATATCGTAGCATACAGCTTCCTTGGGAATACCTAAGCGATATTGCAGGACAAATGCGGTGGCCGGACGACGATAATCCGGACTATGGCTTGAGAAGATGACCGCACCTATCTCCTCTGGTTTTACGCCTTTATGAGCCAACAACTCGTTTGCAGCTCTATAGCCCAGGTCACTACACGTTTGATGCTCTAATGTGCGATGTGAAGCTCGGACACCTGTCATCTCCATAAACTTTTCAACCTCTTCATCACCAAACAAGGGTTTATAGGTTTCCGTCTTCACCTCATTCTTGGGCACCGCACATGCTATGCCTGCTACTCTAATTCTATTATAGTTGAAAAAAGCCATAAGTATTAAAACTTTACTTTTGTAGCAGGGCATCCCATAACTTTATTGCCTGCCTTAATGTTTGTCATTACCATACTACCCATACAAATATAGGCATCGTCCCCAACCTTCAGCGATGGTGCTATCACAGCACTGGTGCTCACAAAGACTCGCTTACCCAACTTCACATGCCCACTTACGGCACAGTAGCCGCAGAGCGTCGAAAAATCGCCTATCTCTGCGTCATGGCCAACGCCACAACCTAATACGGTGACAAAATCACCAATTGTAACATTAGGAGACACTTTGGCTCGTGGTGTCACTACCAACCCTTCACCTATCTTACAATAATCACCAATGATGGATGTAGGATGAACCACCCTTGCAAAATGAGCTCCTTTTGCTTTCAACATAACCGATAATCTTTCCTTTAATATCGGCGAAGCAATGGCAAATACGAACTCCTCATTTTCAGACGGAACCCAGTCTTGGATGGTTCCCAAAATTTTGTAATCACATTCATATCCATCCAACGCTGTTAGGTCATCATCGAGAAAGCCCTTGATGTTCCATGTTGGAGTTACTTTGTTGATGTCTTTAATCCATTGCAACACTTCACGTCCGAAGCCTTGGGCTCCTAAGATAATTACATCTTTCATGTCGATAATAAGTTAATTGTTTCCAGTAAAAGTCGGCATCGTGGCCGATTGCCCAGATTTGGTATTAATATCGTCTCTAAATAGCACCTTTTTTATGGTGATGAAAATCACTTTTATATCTGTCCATAGCGTGCAATGATCGACATACCACACATCAAGCTTGAATTTCTCCGTCCAACTGATAGCATTACGTCCATGTACCTGAGCCCAACCCGTGATACCGGGTCGCACTTCATGCCGTCGTGCCTGTTCAGGGCTATACAGAGGCAGATACTGCACAAGTAATGGCCTTGGACCTATCAATGACATGTCGCCTTTTAGCACATTAAATATTTGGGGTAGTTCGTCTATGGAAGTTGAACGGACAAACTTTCCAACCTTGGTAATCCTTTCCTTGTCGGGCAGTAGTTTGCCATTGGCATCCCGTTTGTCGGTCATCGACTTAAACTTGATTACTTTAAAGATTTTGCCGTCCTTTCCAGGCCGCTCTTGGGTGAAAAACGCTCCCGCTCCTTTGTTGGCGAAATGCAGCCAAATGGCAATAATGGCAATAAACCAGCCTATCAGCAGCAACGCCACCAAGGCAATGATAAAATCAAATATCCTTTTAAAGAAATTCTTATACATATCTATGCCTGATATATTTTGTCCATCCCTTCCCAGATAATCTCACTCTTGAAATTCTGACCCCAAACCGGGCCGTTTTGGGCCAAATGGTCACGTAATTCATCATCATCTTTAAACCGTAGCATAGTTTCAACTAAAATATCTACATTCTTAGGTTGAACATTAATACCGTTGAAGCCATTACAAACCGCATCACAGACACCCGTTCCCGTGGAACCAATCACCGGCAAGCCCATATCAGCCGCTTGAACGACGACATTACCAAACCCTTCCCACCACGCAGGAAGCATGAAAACATCCATCACCGACAAATATAGTGGCACATCATCTGTACGACCCGGCAACACAATGCCTGGATGGTTCAACATTTTGTCATGAAGCGTCTTGTCGGATATCTGGGTGTCGTCCCAAGGACCCACAACAAAAAGACGAACATTGTTGTCATCCTCATAAACCCGACAAAAAGCTTCATACATCTCCTTGATACCTTTTCGGTCGATGATACGCCCAAGGAAACCATACACGAATTTGCCCTCCAAACCATATTGCCGTTTCAGTGCCCAAACATCCTCTTCCTTCACATTGTCCCGACTGAAATATGATGGGTCTATACCATTGCTGCTACCTTTGTTGATGACAACGCATTTGCTTTCCTTGAAAAGTTTGTCTTTAATACCCAAAGTCTTTACTGATGGGCTGATACAAATAATCTTTTGAGCACAAGCACCGCTAATCTTTTCGCATAACATCAACACTTTTTTCAGAAATCCATTTTCGTGTTCGTACCTAAATCCTCGGCATGTGTAAATCCGGTTAGGTACACGGCACCACCAAGCTGCCATCATACCCAATAGTCCCATCTTGGGGGTTCCTACATTAACAACATCTGGTCTTTCTTTGCGAAACAACCTAATTAAGGCCAACAAGGTTTTAATATCTTGCCAAAGTGAGATTTCACGTGCTATTGTTACATTCAATGGCTTGCAGTTTTCTCTTTTGCAATAGTCTAATGATTTCTCATCATGTTGCGTAAGTAGATACGCATCATAGCCATGCTCTGAGAAATACTTCAACTGACCTTTAAGTAGACCTATGCTTCCCGGTATGGTAATACCAACAACCAATTTCTTTTTTTTCTGTTCCATTATGTTAGTTTTTCTCTTTTCAAATTGATAAAAACCTTCAATTCTTCTGTAAGTACTCAATTACAGATTGGATTTGCTTGTCGTTTCCACCGTCTAGCACGTTCTCGTTCACCAATTTCACCCTTTGGGAACGACCTATACTAATCTCATCTTTATCATACTTGTTGTTCGAGAACACCTGAATGCCAGCCTGCCTTGCTTTTAAATTGAGCCACACGTCATCGGCGTAAAAACAGATGTCCTTGAAAACTTCCTTATTGAAAATATCTTGCGGCATAATGCCCGTCGGTATCAATGTTCCTGCGCCTGAGGTGAAGAAATAATCAGAAGAAGCCTGCTCTTTTCTGGAATTGTAATTGTGCATCCATTTCTTGTATGGATTAAGCTGCCCCTCTGAATATGTCATTTTGTGTACTCTTGTGGCACAGATGCTATTGGGGTGACGGTCAGCCATACCAACCAAATTCTCAAGCAACTGGTCGGGATAATAAAGATCATCATCCAACAGAACAATATCTGCGTTTTGGTACTCCTGAAGCACATAAAAGTACTTCTTGTGTGAGCGTAAGTCCTCATCCACCCAGCGGACAGTCAGCCCTTTTTCAACACACTTTTGCAACGATTCAGGCAACTGATGGTCGGGAAACTGTGGTGTGGCCAACCAAAGCACAATCTCATCTGCTTTCACCGTTTGGCGGAAGATGGTTTCGATGCAAACCCATATTTCATCAATCCTTGCAGGAAAAGAGGTCAAGGAGCAAACAAGTTTCCTCTGTCTGCTTTTTTCATTGTTGACTCCGCTTTCAACCGGGTTTTGGATAAACTGCTTTGGCAAAATCTTGTCCAGATGCCGTTTCACATACTTGCGCACGAACCTGTTCGCAGCTTTGCCCACAATACCTAATTGGTTGTCATCAACAAAGTTCCAATAGAATTTATACCAACGGTCCATTATTCTTTTCTCATTCTAATCAATTTCGCAGGATTGCCAGCAATGATGCTGCATTCGGGGAAAGACTTCGTTACCACTGAGCCAGCCCCAACGATTGTCCCTTTTGCAAGTTTCCCCACTTTCGGCAAAATAATGGTGCCTTGCCCAATCCAAACATCATCCTCGATGACAAACGGCGGATATTTTATAGAGCCTTGCGATATAATGGAAACATCTGTCCGGTCAAAGACATGAGAAGTGCCAAATATTGTGACATTGTTTCCCATCATCACATCCTTTCCTATTTTGATGTCTGGTGGTATCTTGGCATCCTTTCCAATGGAAGAGTGGTCGCCAATTTCAATGTCGAAACCTTTCCCAAAATGAGCTCCTTTCTCAACATTCACCCGCTTGCCCATCTTCTTGAATATCAATTTGCACACCATCCCTCTTGTCTTTTCAATGATTCGGCCAAAAACGGGGAATGTGGAATTGGGGAGATATCGGAAAAAGGAATAATACAGCAATACCCCCCCCCATCTAAATAACTGTCTCATAGTAATTTACAAAATAAAATCCAAAAACTCATCTCCTATCTTGTCCTTGTCAAGGCGTTGACGGATGCTGATGGCGTTTTGAGCCAGTTTGTTTCTCAAGGTTTCATCACCCATTAATGTTGAAAGCGCATGGGCGAGTCCGGCGATATCATTGTCCTTCAAAACAAGACCGTCAACCTCATGTGTAATCAGGTTTTCGGTCGGGACACCGTCGAAAGCAATGCAGGGCAAGGGTGAAGCCATGGCCTCGCACAAGGCATTGGGGAAGCCCTCACACCGTGAGGGGATGACAAAGATTTTGCTCTCAGCCAACAATTGATCAACATCTTTTCTCATGCCCAAAAATACCACACGCCTTGACATGCCCAGTTGTTCGGCTTGAACTTCTAACTGAGACCGCACAGGGCCGTCACCCACAAGGACCAAATTCCAATCTTCGTAGCCTTGCACTTGTGCAAAAGCCTCGATCAACCTATCAAATCCTTTCTCAAACGACAAACGTCCCACACCAATCACTTGGTTCTTCTTGTCCACATTGGGAAACACCTCAACATCCCTCAGCGAATTGGGAATCACTCTTAGGTTGATGTCGTCGCCAAACACCTTCCTTTTGTATTCAGCCGCCTGTTCGGTTTGTGCTATGATACCCGTCGCTTTTCGATAGGTGATTTTTTTCATAAAGTTCTTGAAACGGCCCAAATTCTGTTTCGGACTGATTCGGTCGGAGATGTATATCGGATAACCTAACCCTCTATTGGCCAACAGCGCAAGCGGGTTGATGATGTCGCCAAAAGACAGAATAGTGTCGGGCTTAAACTCTTTAAGTTGTTTCCTTACAAACTTGATGGTCCTATAATAATTCAGCAGTTTGTGGTGCGAAGAGGCGGTATGCACAAACGAGGGTTCCCTGAAAACCACATTGGAATCCAATTCATAGAAATGCTTACCCGCCCGACAAGCGATATAAATCACCTTATGTCCGCGCTTCACAAAATGCGTGGAAAGTGTGGTCAAAGCCCGTTCTATCCCGCCACCCTGTAGCGACGGAGCCACAATGCATATCGTTTTACTTTCCATTGATCAAATCTCCCAATTGGTCACTTGACATAAATTCCACATCGGGCCAGTTTTCTTTTATCGTTGTTAGCAAAGTCTTGAATTGCTTCAAGTTTTTATCTCTGTATTCGGTGTCCAAAGCACCAATATAATTCAGTCGGTGACTGCTAATGACAGCTGGTTTGTGGCACTTGAAAGCCAACGCCACCCGCCCAAGGCACTCATCTACTCCATTTTCGATGCCACCTTTGTATGGCTCAAAAAAAGCGTTGCGTATCAGATACAATTGGCCGTGCCTGTTTTTTTGTCCCAAATAATGATACTTGGTTTTACACTTTAGCGGTTCGTCACTAACAGGTATCTGTTGTAAAGACAACCCCTGCAAATAGTTGATTCCATTGGCTTTTAAGACAGATTCCAACTCTTTTTTCCAAATGTAACATGGTGCGATGAATGACTTCGACCGATAGCCATACATCTGTTCAAACAGACGGCAAGCCTCTTCCACAATTTTAGCTTCTTCGGCAAACAAACTGGCATTGGCAAAGGCATCCATATAACGCTCTTTTACCTTGGGCGAAGCTTTCTTGGTGAGGCTGAAATGCCTTTGGTTGAAACACAAACGTGAAATTTCATCACCATCTTGTAAGGCTTTCATCCAACGGATGACATTCAGGTGTTCCCTGCCATGGAGCTGAGGGTGCCAAACACCTTCCGCCATGCCTTGCTTGATTAACTCATAGCTGTTCTCGCATCCTGGCTGGTGTTTATACGAGTCCGTAGTAAGTTCATAACTATATGAAGAGAAGCCATTCGTTTCTATTTTGTCAAAATCCGGGTTGGCCACCACACAATCAGCCGTCATCATAGCTGGATGCCCTTTTCGATCTTTCACCGATTGCAGCACCTCAAACAATGCTGTCAAATCCTCGCCGCGTTCAAGTGAGTCGTATCTGGAAAATAGATCTTTATCTACGCTAAAACCATCATGCAGCAATTGCTCATACACCTCTTTCGAAGGCATACGGATGCTACCCCAGTCGTCGCTTTCGATGACCACGATATGCCGTTTGGTGCGCCAACCGGGAAGTTGCTGTAATGCATGTATCAAATCACTCATCTATCGGAAGCTTTATCCAATCGCCAAGGATTTTGTTGTATTTGTCCGGAACAAACTCGCAATAACCTCCTGCTTCATAGAAGGTAAGCTCTCCAACCAGTATTTTTTCTTCGATTTCATAAAAGTCAACTCTAAGATGGTATGTGTCCTTGGCAAGTGCTCGACATAGTTCTTTCATTTTGTCAAAGTTCACAGGCAAATCTGGTTGTTTGACCGGATTGTTGGGATAATGAGCATCTTGCATTTCCAAATGGTTGCCGTCCATATCAAAGAAATCTTGCTTTGTCGGCAAAATACCCCCTTTATCTGATGTAATATAAAGTACTTTAGGTTCGCCATTAAAGCAATAAAACTTGAAATCGCGCAAATAAGGACAAGTGGGGTCTTCAAGCAATGGTTCTCCAATGATACGATGTTTTAAACCTTTGTAAGGCCACTCCCTGGAATATAGATAATAGTCACGATTCCAATTAACATAAAGGCGTTTTTTAATAGCTTCCTTTTGAATAGCAGATTTATCCTTACAAATATAGAAACTTGCACTATCAAAAGTACCTTTTAGAATAAACTTCTCGGGCAACGTTTCAAAATCAATTTCATCAAAAGAGTTCCAAACTCCTATTGTGGGGATATTATATTCATCGCCCACGGTGTTTGCAATATATTTCTTTGCATCATATTTATCCACCATTTGATGATAGATTTCTTTTCTATCATATAGTTTTAGCCATTGCAGTTTCTCACTAAACAATTCCGGCTTTTTTAAATGGAGTGTTTTACCCAAAACAAAACGGTGTTCCAACCTCACATACAACTTATCATTGCAAATAAGAGGAGAACATTTGTGCAAGATGACATTGGGAATATTCATGTTGATAATTAGTTTTTATTGTGTTTCTTTACAGACTCTATTACTTCATCCGTAAACACTCCAAAAACGGGTCCTGTCGTGAATTGATATAACCAGGGAGAACACATGTCAACATTAAATTCAATAAGCTTTGGATTCCCTTCTTTATCAATCATAACATCCAAATCCAAAGTCCTATTGTGACATATTTTTTCCCCTACACTTTTCGAGAACTCCATGACTTTTTCAAATTCTGGAACAACAAATCTTTGGTTTCTAAAATCTATACCATTAAACTCTGGATACTTATTGCCATATTGATCAAAAACACAATCGTTGGCAAAAGACCCATCGTGGTTAATTCCAATATATTTTCCTCCAGCGTGGCAATTATCCACCAAAGCGTTATTTGCTCCTATTCGAAAAACTATTCCCAACACATGTACAATGTCATCACGCACAGACTTGTATGTAAACACCCTAAATGTATTTACGGAACTTGGATTAAACCAAGCGGTGAATTCCGATTGTTCAAGACATTCTTGTATTACAAAATCGCTGTTTGAATAAATCGCTGCAATGGTTGGTAATGAAAATGGGACATTGTGGTTCACGGGGTTGAATGATAATCCTTTTTTTTCAAAAACAAGAATGTGATCACCGTTACCGGTATTTATTGTAGGTTTGACGATAATTTTTTCAACTTCGCAGCATAAGGCTGATAAATCTATGTCATTCGGTTGACGTATAACATCATACCTTTCATTATAACACATTCCGTGTATGTTTCTAAAAAATGATTTTGCAAGATAACTTTGAGGCAATAATTTGTCATACATGTTTTTGTCATTATAGAACGGCAAAAATGACTTAGGATGAAAAACAGGTTCTATGATATGCCTCATCACGTATTCTGGGACAATATTGATATCTTGTCCAATGAATTGTGAAAACAACCTATAGTCTAAAGTTGAAACATATTTGGATATAGTATGCCATTTGGCTAAGTATTCTCTTTCGCCTTCAACATAATGATCAATGGCAACAGAAGAATGTGCTGCAATCTGCTTATACTCTTGTTCCAACAGATTAAACCTGTGTTTTTGTCTAAGACTCTCAACTGTTCTGAAAACAGTGTTTTTGATACTATTGACACCCATAATTTAGTATTTATTTGGTCATCTCTTCATATAACTGCTCACTATTCACAAACTCAACATCAGGCCAAAGCTTCACAATTTCATCAAGCAGACGTTTCAGTTCTTTCAAAGTGTAGCCTCTGTTCTCCTCATCAATGCTACCTATATAATTCACACGGTGAGAATCAATGACGGCAGGCTTACCCCAACGGAAAGCTATCTTTATTTCCGAAAGACATCTGTCCACCCAATCTATGTTGTGATTTCTGGAGGGTTCAAATTTGCAATTGCGGCGATACACCCGCATATCATTTACACCTTTAGCTCCCCAATATTTATTAGTGACTTTGTAGGAACCATTACCATCAGGAGAGTAGTATTGTCCACCTCGTAAACGGATGCCTTCTTGCGATGAAAAATCAATCAATTCTTGGCATGCGTATCCACATGGAGCACACAATGCCAAAGATTTGTAACCATATAGTTTTTCGAAAATTTGTAATCCTTCTCGAATGATTTCTTTCAATTGTGGCAACTCATCTTCTGAATCATAGTCAAAAGCATTGTAATAATCTAAATTAGGAGGCAGACAGCCCCAATGAAAAGCCCTTGATGAAAACTCAAGTCGAACTAATTTATCATTACTTTGCAAGGCTTTTATCCAGCGATTAATCTGTATGTGTTCTCTTCCATGGGATTGCGGATACCAAATCCCCGATAGCATCCCCTCTTTGATTGTTTCAAACGATTTTTCTGTGTGAGAAAAGCGTCGATAAGTTTCCACAAACGGTTCGTAAACATATTTATTGAAACCATTGGCCTCGATGGCTTCATAGTTGGGATTGGCCACAACAGCAAAAGGTTCCATTATTGCATGATGTCCTTGGCTGTCTTTTACAGAAGACAGCACCTCGAACAACAAGGCTAAATCCTCGCTTGATTCCAATGAATCATATTTGTCGAAAAAATAGCCTTCGCCAGCCCCATGTAAACGAAGTGTTTCATATACGGATTTCGATGGCATCCTGATGGCTCCCCAGTCGTCACTTTCGATCAAAAGCAGTTTCCTTTTCGAGCGCCAACCTATGGCATTGATATAGTTTTTGGCAAGTTTATTACGAAAAGACAATTCTTGTGCGTACATGTTAGTTTATAAATTACTATACTTACAAAGATTAAGAAACTTGTTTGCCACATTTACAATGTTGTATTGTTCAATGTCAGCCACCACATATTGCCTCGAATAGTTTCCATCTAGAAAATCATCAATCAAAATAGGGTCAAATGATTGTGGATTTATATTTAAGATAGGCCTTTTCGTGAGCCCATAGTCTATCAATTTGCTAGGTAATTGGTTCTTGGAAACATTCCCAATATTGATCAAAAAGTCCATACCGCTTAACTTTTCCAACAATTCCAATCTTGGGATATAACCATATACTTCCAATTTGTCGCCAAGTGCCACTTTGTACGGATTCACCAAATGCTGCTTTGTTGTGTAAACAATGAATTTAAAATCCTTGTTCACCTCACACAAGTAGTCTAGCAATGGTTTGGGGTCACGAACCTTGGGGATTAGATTACCGCTAAAAGCAAATGTCGGAATCTGGTTGGGAACATATTCTTGAAGTTTGACTTCCGAAAAATCAAAAGCCTGAGGTATTATACGAATTTTGCTCTTAAACTCAGGGTAATATGCGCCCAGGGCGCTTTCAACAGGAACGGCAATATAATCGCACTCACGGCCCCAGCGTTTTTCTTGTTTTGCAAAATAAAACGGATGCTTGTATTGACTTGTGCCACAAAACATATACGGGTCGCCACAATCGGCCACCCAGGTCTTAGCCAACTTATTACCTTTGGCATACATTTTTCCGACAGCCCAATGGATGGGGTGGGGCATCGCTATAGTAACAAGCAAATCATAACCACTTTCTCCTTTTAAGGCTTTCGGCAAACTTTTCAGCAAATATATATCCGGGTATTCCAAAAACTGACCAAGGAGTCTATTCCATATTCTTCTCGGTAAGTTATTATTTGGATTTTGTCTCTTTTCTTTGTAATAACAAACGTGGATGGGATACTCACACAAAAACGCCGACAAATCACAGTCGTTGGATGGAATGTAAACTGTTACATCATGACCCAATTTGCAAAACCTTTTGGCTAACTCGGTTGTCCTGAATGATCGAGGCGAATTGCCCGGATAAAAAGCACCGGAAATGATTAATATTTTCATTTAGATTAATCGTTTTATGAAATCCATTATCGGAACATTGTTTTCCCAGAAAAACACGGTTACAAAGTTACCCAACAAGACGGTAATACTAAAGTAGTCAAAGATTTTTCTAATCTCAAATACAAATGGAAGCAGCAAGAAAAACAGACTTATTATGACAAATTGTCTAAATTTGTCGGATTTTGGAATCGACATAGCCACAAGCAAGATAAGTGGCACCTTGAACATTTGCGAAAGCAGTTGGAAACGGCCTCCGCTGGGAATCAAAGCCATAATATTCGCAAAACCACCCAAAAGCAAGGCAAATACATACAAATGCATCAAACCTCTGTTTTTCTTAAAGTTCCTTTTAAGGCAAGGCAATAAAGCCAACAACAACAAATTGTAGCACCAGTGCGTCACATTACCCGATGCAGCCACATACCAGTTATTCAAAGCTCGTGCATCGGCACGATTTGAGGCATAATCTTCGTTCGTATAACCTCCAATGTGTTCTTCATAGGCTTCGGGAGAATACTCAGCAAGCATACCTCCCACGGCGTTCAAATTTATAGTATTGACAAATAAAGTCACTACAAAGAAAACAAGTGCTATTGTTAGAAAAAATGAATTTTGGGTTTTCCATTGATAAGGGAGCAAAAACCATACAACGGCAAAAATGGCCACATAAAGGAAAGAAAAGTGAATCAAAGGTGTCAGCAAGACCCACCATAATTTTGACCTATCCTTTGTCAACAGATATGGCATCATACCATACACAAACACATGCAATGCCGTCCACATACGGACACCATTGATTTGTGTGATAGGGCATATTAAAAAATAAAGCGTGACAATAATGAAAAGACTTCCAAATTTCTTTTTGGGCAGTTTTTCCAAAATATACCAAATATTTCGAGAATAGAAAAAGCCAAAAACGAAGGCAAAAGTGGCAAATAAGACATGACCGTTATTTGTAAAGCGCGAGATAAGATAAGTTATCAATGGCTGGTATAAGTCCATTGTAACTCCATCATCTCTTAGATAATTAGACAAAATACTTAAAATGGATACGTTTGAATTACTATACATATCCATCAGACGCAACACGTAGCGACCTCCATCACCACCTTCACCCAAAGCACTTCCTTCAGGCAAATAAATCATCACGGCGCCCAAATAGACACAAGCAAGCCAAAAAGTGTTCTTTGCCCATTTTTCCCGCCAATGACTCAAAGTATAGATTAAACCACCAAAAGGAAAAACTAGGGTTAGGATAAATGCTGTGGTCCTATTTCTTTTATTTCTAATTTGCATTATTAATCATGAAATTGAAATACTTGTTTTGTCTCAAATGCTTCTTTGCGAACTTTTCAAAATCTTCTTTTGGAACAAACCCATAATATTCTTCCTCGTACTTTGTTGGCACAAATCTCTCCTTATCCAATTCCTTAATGAGTTTCGCTGGATTGCCACCTATTACGCAATAGCCATTAGGGAAACTCTTGGTTACCACACTACCTGCACCAACAACCGTGCGTGGTCCTAGGTGAACGCCAGGCATAATCACAGCATTCATACCTATCCAACAATAGTCATCAATACAAACTTCCTTATTATCATGAACCATATGGTTATACAACCCATGATTCCCACTTATTATCCCAATATTTGTTGCAAAACGGACATAATTCCCTATCCTGATACCACCATTACCTTGGATATAGCATCCAGGGCGAGTACCTGCATTTGAATTAATACCCACAAAAATATTGTTTGGATGGGTAACTTCACTATTATTATGAACAGGCCAATATACTCTTTTATTTCGATGAAACCAAAAGCTTAACCATTGTCTAAATACAACTCTATTTGATTGAGATTTGGAAAATTGATGAAATCTCTTTAAAGAAGGAAAGAAAAAGTAAACTATTATTCTTATTATGTTTTTCATGTCTTTTTGATTAAAGGTTTAATCAATCCAAGATAATCCATTTTCATAAGGATGCTATAGCCATAAAACAAGCCCCCATAAACAACAAGACTAACTATCAATACTATCAAGTTGTTCAGATGACACAAATCCATCAACAACCATCTTTCGACTAATAACAAAATGGCAGAAGGAATCAAAATCTGTCCAATCAATTTGAGAGGAAACAATTGATGAAACTTTACACCAAAGAATTTTGTAACCATAAATAACATTGCAAAAATCTTTCCCACGTGACACAACACGGAAATCCAACTTATGGCATAGGGAGAATGTATTGTTTTTACACTGATGAACTCGAGGGCAACAACAACGATGGCTGTCACCATATGTACACGAGAGTAATATTTTACTTTACCAATGTTAATAATAAGGGGGCCATATACAATAAGCGTAAAGAAATTCGCAATCAATTTTATCCTGAAATAGTTATCCGAGGTCACATATTTCTGTCCATACAACACCGCCATTGCAACATCGGCAAAAACCATACAATATATGACAATCGGATAAATGAGTTTTGCCGTTTTTTCAAACACACTCATCCATAATGGATAAATTTCCTTTTTGGGATCCACTTTCTCATGACTCATCCTAGAAAAAATCGGTGACAAAACCGTCGCACATGCTCCCGTAATCATTCCGACAAAAGGCAACTCCATTGACCCATTGGAAAAATCAGCAAATACTTCATTGCCAAAATAACGGCTAACAAAGAACTGGTCGGCTGAAGAAATAATAATGCCCCACAAACTAGCAGTTAGCAATGGTATGGAAAACTTAAATATATCTTTGAAGGTTATAGGACATTTTTCATTACCTTCTTTTCTAACAGGATAATACTTAAGATACAAAGCTAATAGGAATGTCACATATGATGCAACAACAAACCCCCACAAAGCTTCAACATAACCTAAATCCCAAATCATAACTGGCAAAGCCACACATAAAAGCTTGAATACGTTGGTCAGTATGTTATACAATGCTATGAATTTGGTCTGCTTAAACGTAGCCAATATACCCTCCAAGCCCATAGTTGGGAGCATAAGAAATGGAACAATGGCAAATACTCGCAAAGCTTTTGTCAGGTCAGGATTTTTAAGGAAGTCAGCTATCTGCGGAGCAAACACAAACAACAGCAATGAGAAAATACTTCCCAATAAGAAAAACAAATTGGTTATTTTGCGGATAAGACTTTTCGATTGCGACAACTCAATCCTAGGCAAAAAATAGGTGAACGCTCTAGGCAAACCAAGAGTGAAAATGGTTAGCAATGTACTATACACATACATCACCTGCTTGTAAGTGCCATAATCCGCCTTGTTGAAATAACGGCTGAGAATCATGGAACTTACAATGGTGAAACCGAAGGAACAAAGGCTTCCTACGGCCACCCAGGCGGCTTGTTTGGTGTTGTTGGTTTGGGGCATTTTGTTGTATTATTGACTAACAGAAACTATGGCCATAGAGGCCCTTATCACCTACTGCATTCTGAGTCACAGACTGCGCATAAGCCTAGATAGCCTTGTGCTGGATTCTGTGTATTTTAATTTTCATTTATCACTTGCTCTAACCATGTCATTGCTTCTCGAAAAAGATTAAAGCTATTCTCATCTATTTTCTTTGCATGTGCATCCGAGCGGCCATAAGCAGAGATTATCTTAGTCTTAGCGGAGAAAATCTCTACATCCTCTCCTATGAGATTTCTGAAACACTGCTCATAATTGGCAATAATAACCTTGAATAATGTGCTAAGATAGATATTTACCTTATTGGGATCGAAGAAATCTGCGTATTTTTCTTCGCGGAGTCGCTTTATTCTCTCTTTATTACTTGCGTCATCACCAATTAGGGCTGACTTTATCTTATTGGTCGCCTCATCTAACCCTAACCCTGACTTTAACTGTATTCTAACAAAACTCCGGAGCTTCGGTTCTATACGATTTCTTCTCTCACTAATTTCAGCTAGTTTCTCCGCCTGTGTTAAATGTAAACGCTGATATTTAGTCTTATTTCGCAGATAGTCACCTATTGCTTCTATCTTAAAGGTATAGCCGTCGTGCTCGGAGTTTTCTCCAATAATTCCATAATGCAGAAGATGGGAGGTATAAGCGCTGTCCTGTTGAGCAAATCCCAAGAATGACTCAACATCGCCCATGGCAAGGAACGTAAGCATGTCATATTCATCTGGATAATCACTTACAAGCACGTTGAGCACCATCTCTGCATATTTATTGAAGCCAGAACTAGATTTATAGAAGCTGTCTTTGGTTTTGATATACAAAGGCTTGTCAATACTGAAAGGACGAGCCTCTTGAACGCATTTATGCAGATAGCTACACATCTGCCGCATAAGTAGTGGATGCCCGCCAAAATCTTCGACCAAATGGCTGCAAATGGTCTCTGGAAATTCAAGCCCCATATAGCCGCCTAAACGCTGAACCATTTCAGATGTCTGTTCAAAGGTAAATGGTTCAATGAACGTGGGATTGAACTGCTCAAAAAGCGGGTTATCTACCTTGTCAATTCTTGACTGTTCCACACAATGTGGATTTGTACCTGCAATCAAGTATGTGAATACATTGTCTTTGCGCAATTGCTGATAGGCACTTCTGACAACTTGCCAAAACTTGATAAAGTATTCTCCTCTTTTCCATCCGGGAGACATAGAGGTATCGAATGTTATATGCTCTATTTCATCAAAAATAAGCAATATTCTGCGCTTACCATTTTGCCTAAAAATGCTGTATATGTCTTCTTTAAATAACTCAGAAACAAAACCATCTTCATACTCTTCTAGAGTATGTATTTTAGCTTTTGCCACATTGCAAGTATCCCTTAGTGAAGAGATAGCGAAATACAAGGCTTTCTTCCAGTCATAAAGATGCAGTGTTTGGCAGTCAATAAATTGAGATACGGAACTCTTTTTGTTTAGCACACGCTCTACACCATAAAGAATAGAGGTTTTTCCTGTCTTTCGAAGTCCGAATATTCCTTGATTTTGAGATGACAGGTGTTTATTGACAATTTCGTGTATCAAGTCTGTACGTCCAAAGAAATATAGATCGGTCTTCAGAGCATCTTGAATGTCAAAAAGATCTCTCTGATAGAATAGCTGGCGAAACCGGTTGGGAATAAACTCATCGTCATCAGTACCAAGGAGTTCAGAATAGGTAAAAGGAATAATAACCCTTGATTCTTGATTACTCTTAAGAAAGGTAGATATTTTCTTGCTTACCTCATCGTCTTTACTGATGATAATGTAACATATTTCTTCTAATCTCAATTCTTGAATATTCAGTTCATCCACTGCATCAAGACTACGAGGTTCAAAAGATTTATAATTGCTAAAAACCACCACCACCTCACGGTAAAGATTAAAAGCTATGCTAATCTGCTTAGTGGGTTTAATCAGTACCGTATTATAATTACTACCTGCAACGCTTATCCTTTCAACGCGAGTGACATACCAATACTTTCGTGAAAATAAATCCACGATACTGGACTCTTCCTCGTTTAAGAAATGAAGATTAGTGTCTTTGTTAACTCCTGGTGTTGTGTTATTCTGAATATGTTCCATGATCTATATAGTATCTGTGTGTATTGTTTATCAAAAATCTATCAAATCTTCAACATCCTTGGCTAAGATTGGAGGATTCTTCATCAAATAATAAAAGCCTGCCATCACCGCCCTAGAACGGTCAAACAAGATATATTTCTGAAATCCATCAAAAACTTTCTGACTGCGATCCACATAGAAATCTTGTGGATGGTTTTTCACCACGTAATTAAAGATGTCTGTAGTGACTATCTCTAAGAACTTGCCACAGGAATTAGAGCCATTTACTTTCTGCAAAGTAAGATGTGTTGGGGGAAGTATGGAGAACCATTGTTTTGATCTTGGCTCTTCATGTAGATTCAACAACAATAGTAACAATTGATGCAACGGGTCGGAAGAGAAGTTCAGGTCCGACGCTTTTCTGCCCTCGATTACATCCAATAGATAGATGGCCAATTGGCAATCGTCCGGGCTTGCAGAGATGAAGTCACTGATGATTGAAACCAGCGAACTTTCATCGAACGGCAAGTTGTTTATCTTTCTATCCAAGCGGTATAACAACAAATAAAGCATGGACACTGTAAATATTGCCTCTTCTGGATGAATAACCACTTCTTTATATTCCCTTACGGCTTTTGTGCTTTGCGTTATTATATAGCTAACATCATCCCAACGATTGTTCAGCAACAGCTCTGGAATACATTTCAGAAAAAGCGTAGAGTACTGCGGTTGTGTTTTAATCACATTATCTTTGAACAGATTCATGCACTTATCAAACAATGACAGTGAATAGCCATTACCCCATAAGCATGCCGTCTGAAGCTCATATAGGTAGAATGTTGTTGAGAGTACACGGAAATCGGAATATTCGTCTTTTAACTTGTCATTCAAAAGGATGAACATTGCCGGTACGGGCACAGCGAAATTTCCTTCCTTGGGCAAGCCATACAATTCGCCATAATAATGCGTCACCATCACAGACAACTTCACCCAGAAGACTTTATCAGAATCTATGATGTTATCACGGCATGACCACAAATAATCATATACCTTCTGAATATAGGCAACGGATTTTTCTTTCTCATTGTTCTGCCAATAGGCTATAGCCAACTCGCCATACAACACTGCCCGCTCAGACTCAACGTAGAATTTCTCGAACGATTCATGGTTGACAAGCTTTTCCAATACAACAACAGACTCCAGTATGTCCTTCTGAGAGCGGATGGCTGCATAGTAAACATACGCATATAGAACGTTGATGGCACTTAACTCTATCTTACTTACTTCCTGAACCTGTTTAAAGTACGTTGCCGCAGTGTCTTTATCGTCATTATTGTAGTAGAGGACGCCCATAGCATAGTTCAGCATCAGTTTACCATACTCTTCTGCGAGATAATGGGACTGGCTAAAGACTTGCACGGCTTCTTTATTCAGTTGTTTACTGCCGTAACAGAAAATCAGGTTAGCCTCAGCGGAGACAATAAACGGCCACAGATGACTGGCATCCTCTTCTGCTTTCGCTATGACTGACTTAAGAGCTGCTTCTGCATCATCATTAGAACATGCCGTGTAGATATTGCTAACTGCCTTGTTGCACATTTCCTCCGCAAAATCGTATGCGGGATAGCTTTGCTTCTGATAGAGTTCAATCCAGGCAAATAGCTCATCCGTTGTCGTAACCTTGAACAGTGTCATCCAAAGCGAATCCGGCATCAATACGTTCAACTCAGGCCTTGCTGGAATTGCTTTCGCTGCATCCAGATAATGCAGCGCCTTATCAACCATTCCCTTGGCACCATAGAAATAGTGGAGCACCTGATAAGAGAAACAGAGCAGGTTGGAGTCAATAGTGCCCTCGTTAACAATTTTCTCCAAATCCTTAACAGGATAGTCCTTCTCACTTTCCAACGGCGAACAAAAGAAAAGAATCTGCTGAATGCGGATAAGAATTTTGATTTCGTTGCTCATTCCAAAAGGGAGCGGCAAATCAATCCATATCCCAGAAAACATTCCCAAGGACGATGCTTTGACATTAAGGCTCGTAAGGCAGGAGATATAGAAGAATCCTGCACGGTCATATTCACGACCATCGAGCAAGTACCCTAATACTCTCATCACATCCAACTCGTTAAGCTCTTTCCGAGAGATAATCTGCTCAGCAAGCCAAATATTGCAGTTATAACGTTCCTGCTGCAAAAGGTCGGGGGTCAACATCTTTGAGAATGATGACGTTACCACAAACTCGCCTTTGCCATCATCAGTAATCGCAATGTCCTTCAAATCATCGAAGCAGGAATCGGGCAAAACGATAGACGGTTCTATGGAAGCCAGATGACGGCTTGTCTCACGACTAAATGGAGCCTTTATAAGTAGCAGACGATTGAGCAGTTTTACGGCATCTCTATTGGGTATTATCTGTTTCAGGATGCTACGGAACTTGTCTTTCAAAGTTGAATCTGGAGAGAAACCAAACAAAGCAAAGAGAGCCTTCGCATCATTGGGCCAACCCTTTAGTTCTAGCATCTGAATCATCAAGAGGGCTATCATTGGGTTGCCCCCACTTAATGACGTAATGGTGATAGAGAGTACCTTTGAGGATTGTGGTATCAATTCTTCAACCTCTGACGCATCCAAGGACGGGACTACCATTTCTTCCACACCTATTTTGTCAATCACATACTGCGAAAAGGTTTGACGACCATTCAACAGGAACAACCAATTTGATTTGTCTTGTTTGATAATGTACTGGCACAAATCAACGATAATAGCCTCATCATGATAGGCCAAGCCATCAATTACGAACATAGTCTTCTTGGCTGTATCATACCGCTTAACAATATCCTTGATGCTAAGAATGCTTTGGTAGCCAACAGGAATACGTACCCTCTCATAATCTTGAAATTCGTGTGCTACTAGACAGGAAAGAACCGACTTGCCCATCTTGTAGCCTCCATAGAGATAAATGGCTCCCTGGCTGATGAGCTTTGTTTTGATGTCAGTGACGAGTTTTGTACGGCTGAAATGCTTATCAGGGATAGGACAATCGTAATCTCCGGTCATACTGTCGGTGATATTCAGTGTATAACCGGTCCTGGTTGCGATGTCTTGGACAGTAGACATTATTTTCTCTCCCTGTTCCTTGATTTTATGAACTTCACGAATCTGTTCATTCATCAAGTCAAGGGTTTGCTGAGAATTAACACATAGTTGCTGCCCGTAGAGTTTTATTATTCTAATGAGGAAGAATGGCTTCTTGGCCAACTCCTTTTGGAGGTCTGCTACTATCTTAGCATCACTGCTACCTTCGGCAAATGTATGTTCCTTAGATAGCAGTTCTGTTTTGAGGGCAGCAAGGTACTTCTGATTGTCGTGTATCCATATATAATCAGCTATTTCACTATTCTTGACATTCTTACTTATGACTTTCTTCAGGCAATCTCTCAACAATTCTTCCTCGTCCTTGTTCCCCTTCAGTTTGGAGAACAGGTCCCCACCTCCACTCAACACGAGTGAAGAAAAGAAGTTGATAAGCACACCCTGACAGAACTCTTTCAGAGTCCAGTTAGAAAAAATGCTTATTATGAAAGCCCAGAAAGCTGCCATAACTTAACTTTCTTTTTTGTCTTGTCCATACGATTCAGGAATACCACTCGCATAACATATTATCCTTCGCATAGTATAGTGCTTTTTTTAAGTGTAGAGGTTAAGGGATAAAGTACAAGGTAAAAATCATTTGAACAAAATGAGAGTTTTAGGCTTTAATCTCCTCTGATTTGCCCTGGATTGAATCTGGACCACCCTTCCTCCAAATCACCACTCTGAAATCCTCTTCCGACACCAAAATACTAGCCCAAACGGAAATCGACGGGAACAACATTCATCCTAGTATTGACATGAACCAACTCAGACGCAAGCTGAGCAACTTTCCTTAAATATGATACACCCCCTCCAATGGGCAAATATTATGGCAATCCAAAATCACCTTACCTTTCAACTTGTCCCAGTTCTGCTTAATATGGTCGTGCTTCACCATAATGACTACCATGTCCACCTCTTTGAGAAACTGGTCGAAATCTAGAATCTGGTTAGGCACGATTTCCTTGTCGGTGAAGAAGGGATCGAAGCTCTTCAGAGGACGGGCGAGATGGCGTTCCTGAATGTCGAGCATTTGAAGGGTCGGACTTTCACGCACATCATCCACATTCTCCTTGTAGGTGATACCATAGAGACCCACACGGCGATTATCGGTGATATTGTGTGCCTTCATAATTTCGTAAATGCGCTCCAGCACAAACACGGGTTGTGTATCATTGGTCTTCATGCTCTCATCTATAACTTTGGCCAGTTGTGGATAGTCTCCCACAAGGAACCACGGATCAACCGAGATGCAATGGCCGCCCACACCAGGACCAGGTTGCAAGATATTGACACGTGGATGCATGTTACAAATGCGAATGATTTCATACACGTCCATATTGTCGTGGCGGCAGATGCGGCTCAGCTCGTTGGCAAAGGCGATGTTCACGGCACGATAGGTGTTCTCCACCACCTTAGTCATCTCAGCCGTGCGGATGTCGGTCACCACAATCTCCCCTTGGCAGAAAGATGCGTAATATTGCTTCACCTTTTCACCAATCTCGCGGCTGTCGGCACCAATAGTGCGGTTGTTGTGGAGCAACTCATAGACCATGTTACCAGGAATGATGCGCTCGGGAGCATGGACGAGATTGATGTCCTTGCCAATCTTAAAGCCGTTGGCCTCGATGACGGGGCGCACGAACTTGTCGATGGTGCCCGGGCTCACGGTACTCTCAATCACCACAGTTGCGCCCTTCGGACACACCTTCATCACGTCCTTGACGGCAGCAACCACATAACAAGCATCAACTTTCTTGCTGAACTTGTCGTATGGCGTTGGCACGCTAACGATGTACATGTCAGTCTTTTGGTATTCCGTCGTAAACTTGATGCCCGCCTTCAAAGCGTCTTGGAAAAGTTCATCCAGGCCGTCTTCCTTGAAAGTGGTCTTGCCAGCGTTTAATGTCGCTACAAGCTCCTTGTTATAGTCTGTTCCGATAACTTCCACGCCATGGGAGGCCATCATAAGGGCTGTGGGAAGGCCGATGTAGCCCAGTCCGATTACATTAATCATAATAGTTAATTGATAATTGATAATTGATAATTGACAATGGATAATTAGTTGATTTCGTAGCGGTCAACGGGTTCTCCGTTTAGCACTCGTACGATACGATTACAAGCGTTGCCATCACCATAAGGATTGACGGCGTGAGACATTTTTTCGTATGCTTCGGTATCGACAAGCAAAGTGCTCACTTCGGAAACAATCAA
>JAEEGL012438839.1_pt1 | contig 27675 bp, 18 predicted proteins | sample 9134231 | NCBI WGS metagenome assembly JAEEGL01 (sample SAMN16246548, study PRJNA631951) | gut metagenome | biome: gut microbiome; feature: rumen; material: fiber-attached | host: Bos | place: Iran: Karaj | collected 2018-10
CACATCATTCAACTGCTGATCTGTTATATAAACCGAGCAACTATCGGTAGCATATTGCCGTTGCCTTGAATGGTCAAACAATGAACCTTGGCCGTCAATCCAATTGCCGTCACCAGAACCAAATCCCCAATATCCCGAACGGGGCACATAAACAAACGCATGTCCTGTGGGACTAACATGGCCATTTCCTGTTTCCATGCCTTTTCCCCAGGCATAGAATGTCATTTTATTACGAGCAGGGGCTTCTATATAGTCCCAAACCGCCTGTTGCGTGTTATACACAGAACCGGGGGCGTTCAATACATACGGCGTAATTCTGCCTCGTCTTCCCGATGGGCTCGAACGATGATGCGCAGCACAATAAGCCAAAATTGAAATGGAGCTGGTTTGTAGTGGGGGTAACGATACGTTGTAATGTTTTGTGACAACAATATTTTGTACATTTTCTGTTTCTGACTCTATCATAGTCCCTTGCCTGATGGTCACATCCAATGGGATTCCTGTGTTATTAGTCAAAACGATATTTACATCAAAATGCTCATCAAATATCGATGGCGTACTGTTTATTACACAAGACCTCAAAATGACCTCTTTTTTCATTATCCGACTGAATATGCATGGAGGTATTGTATCAATATGGATTTTCAGAATGTGCATAGGTTGTATTTTGAAAATACGATCCTGACCATTATCGCGCGAATAGGGAATACCCGCAGCATCAGCGGACATTTCGGCAATTAGTTTTGCCCCGCCCAAGCCTTCTATATCGCTATTTCTATATAATTGGGGCTGAGATTGATATAAAGCTTGCTCGAAACTAACTCCTGCTGGCACAAATAGCCTTTCTGGTACATAATCCTCAACTGCTGGATGATCTTCCCATTCTTCATCTTCTTCCCAACTCTCATACTCTGTGTTTTGACCATATTCTTCTTTAGTTTGCATTTCTTCGTCAGAATCATATTGTTCGAATGGATTACCAGGTTTTAACTTTTGTTCACAGCCAACAGATAGTATCAGGGGCAAAAGCAGAATAACCAACAATTTGATTCCCAAAATCCTTAATGACACTTTAATTCTCTTATCCATTTTCAATCGGTTTCTGTAAACGAATCAGTTTCTTATCGAATAGTTAATGCTATAAAAATATTGATAATAACTTGTCCCATAATCAGATTTGCCTTTTGAACATGACCCCAAAATTTGTAATGAGTTGTTTTTGTAATTACTATACTCACTACTAGTGGAACTGTGATAGCTAAGTGAGATGCCGTTTGCTTCTTTGATAGCAAGATAGTATTTTGAGTAATCACTCAGCACAAAATTGTTGGGACTTATTTTATTCCATTGGTTGGCATATACATAAACTTGGCACGATGAAACCAAAGTGCCATAAGAGTTATACAATCCTATCGTAATATATCCAGAGTTATTAGGATGTACATAAAAATAGTTTATTTTAAGCGGTTTTGTGGCATATAACCATTGGGCATAAGTATTATCATGTCCACCAATAGAATGACTAGTGGAAGGACCAAGGGTATAGGAACTACCACTATAATTACTGGAAAGTTGTCTTCTCAAATCAGATACTGTTCTTTCTAATTCTGAGTTTCGATTATTTAATTGATTAATTGTCTGTTCCATAGACTCATTTGAAGCAACCAGTTCATCCTTTTCGTTCTTAAAATTCTTATAATCTTCACGCAATTGCTTCCAATTGTTATTGGCAGTCCTCAATGATTCATTAGTTTCGTTGAGCGACATGGTGAGATTAGTTGAGTCAACCTGTAGTCTATTACGATGTCGTTCAAGTCGTTCGATTTCGCCATTTTTTCGCTGTATGATTTCATTTTTACTGTTTATTTGGGTTACAAATACGATAACTCCAAAAACTATAAGTAATAAAAGAATTAATACTATAGTAAACTGCTTCTTTTGACGATTTAGTTTTGTGTTTTCTTCTTTTAGGTTAACTATCTCATTTTGAAGTCTTTTAATATTTCCGTCTTGTGTTTTTAATTTTGCCGCATATCCTTTCAATGATTCTGAATCGTAATTCTCTCCTTTTATCACACGAATGTTTGAATAATCATTGATCGCAGCTTGAATAAAAGCTGTTTCATCATTAGCATAAGATTTCCATTCTGATGTGGATATTGAATAATTCACAGGCGGAAGTTTTTCTATACACTTCCCCAAAGACGAAAGTTTTCCATTAAGATAATCGGCAATACGCTGCAATTCATCCGTATTAGTGTATAATTGGTTCACTTTTGTGGAAAGACTACCGTTATCAGTAAACTCGAGCAGTTCTCCTTTAACAACTATGTTTGTGATTGTATCCTCAAAAACATTGAACAAACATGCAAAATCCCTAATTATAATATCATTAAACACATAGCACAGCCCAATGTATGTGTTGGTGGACTGAGAAATCTCCCGCAAATAAATATAATATGTCAACGCACCTTCTCGATGATAGACGATTTCTGATATCCCTTTTCTGGATTTTGAAATAGACTTGAACAAACTTCGAGTATAATCATCTGGATGTTGAGAATATCCATCAGCAAAACTTCCAAATATATATATGCCTGCTTTCATTATTTAAGAATTAACAAGTCGCCACAGGCTGGTGGCGACTTGACACATTTGTCGCTTATTTCAGATAGAATTTGATTACTTTGGCATCATCGTCAACAATAAACGATTCCACATTTTTCAAAGCTCCATTACCGAGCAACAAGGGGGCTGATTCGTTTTCAGAGATTGTAGCTAATACATTATTGCAAACATAATCACCGATTTGCAGTTTTCTAAGGAGTACTAAAGCCTCTTCAACGACACTTCCGTCTGCAATTTGCGCTTGAGTGATACCAATCACATCATTCTCCGAGATATAACCATGTTTTATTAATGTGGCAAGTTCTAGAATGGAGATTGAAACGTCAGAGCAACCAGTGTCAAAAATCATCGGGAACTCTGTACAATCATTTATTTTGACTTGAACGGTACGAACTCCTCCTTGATTCTTAAAAGGGACTTCCACTACATTGCCATAATATTCGTCTGGCGAATAACTAATACTTGACAAAGGTTCTGGTCTTATTCTACCCCCACCGCAAGACGGCAATAATAAGACAAAAACTGATGAAAGCACTAAAATATTATATCTAATCATCTGCCTTGAAATCATAAGTACTTACAACAGGTTCTCCTTTATTGGGGGTATATGTTGCAGTTGCTGTTTTTTTGCCATTATCTATTACTTTTACAACTAACGAATTATCTGTAACCTTTCCCTTCTGCGGTTCAAATCCACTAAAAGACCACTTACCGTTACCTTCATACCCAGAAACTGAAAAAGTATATTCTTGTCCAACTTCCACTTCTGTAACTTCTGGAGACACAACTATACTAATAGAGTTATTAGCCGCTGGCTTTTTTTCAACTTGAAAGGTTCGAGGAGAACAAGAGCAATTCTCCGATTGATACTCTAATGTTACAGGACCTTTCCCATTCGGTTTAATAGTTATTGTCAAATCAGATTCTTTTCCTTTTGTTATCACAGCATTCGTCAGTGTATAAGTACCATTTCCATTAAAAACACATTTGTCGTGTTTACCATCTGGCATTAACTCTTTAATCTTAAGCACATATTCACTGTCTTCATATAATGGATCTCCAGTTTTGTTATAAGGAGAAACATCTATTCGGAGATTTTTTTTCGTAACAGGAGGCAGCTCAGGCGGAGTAGACGGTTGATTATCTAATTGCTTGCGCAAATCTGAAATGGTTGCATCTTTTAACGCAATTGCTTTTTCCAGTTCTGAATTTGTCTGAGATAGCTCGGCTATTTTATCATCCAAAGTTTTCGTGTCAGCACCTTTTTGTGGCTTTGCAAACAACAAGAGAGCAATTACTATGGCAGACAAAACACAACCAATAATACCAATAATGAAGTTTTTGAATCCGTATGACGGCATTGGAGGATTCCTTTGAGAATCATGAACATGAAAGTATTCCGCTAAATTATTGATTGGTTCCTTTATCCCAGAAATCATCTGTGATAGTTGCAGGTTTTTCTTGTTTTGTAAATTCTCTGTTTCTTTTCGCTTAACTTCTGCTTGAAGAGTTTCTATTTTGGCCTGTTGGGAATTTATCACCTCATCTTTTTCCGCTAATTTTTTGTCTTTTTCAGCAACTATGCCACCTCCCTTCCCTTCGACTTCCTGAATCTTTTTTTCATACTCTTTGGCCAGATTTAATTTGTAGTCTGGCGACAACACTACCTTGGAGTATTTTTTAAGAGCAGCCAACATAGCATTCTCGGTAATATCAGCAATATTACATGAAGCAGCAGTCGTGATAGGATGAATAAAACTGGCATCAAGATCAACAAATTTGGAAAAAACGCAACTGTTTTGAATCATTTGAATCAGTCCCCTCTGTAATTGTTCTAATTCTGACTTTTTTGCAGCAAAACTCGGTGCCATGTATTCATACGATTCTCCAGAAGGCTTGAGAAGTGATCCTACAACATACTTTTTGAATACCATCTCAAGCATATTATACATATGTATAACATCCTGATAGTATTTATCTATCCGCAATGTAAGCCCAAAATATGAGCCAGGACGCCCACCATACCCTAGCATACCTTTATAACGCAAGTAGGTATAGTAAGTATAATAGGCGTTCCCCAACTCTTTGGTTTCAATCACGAATTTAACTGATTCTGATGAATTGTCATAGAACAAATCTACATGGGATTGCTCTTCTTTTATCCCATAACAACCTTGTCCTTCTGGGACACCATGAACTAAAACCTCAATATCCATGACATCATCCTCTTACTTTATCCAAAATGATTTTCCACAACTTGCGCGGAAAAGCTTCTGGTCCTGGTTGAAATTTGACTTTCTTATTTTCCGTTCGAGAATAGTCGCCTGTTTGAAATGGACAAAACTCAAAATTATAAGGAGTAAACCAACGAATAATTGGTACGGTATTTTTAAACTTATCAAAAAGGTTTGGATAACGCGAATTAATGTCACCTCGCGCTTCTTTTATATTCACATGGCCATCACCATCAATTAAAAAGTTCGACTTATCAATTTTATTGAATACAATTATGACTTTATCCTGCTTTTTCATTTTCTTCTTCAATTTATCCATCCTAGTAACATAGTTCTTACGGTCTTCTGTTTCTCCCCATTTGGGTTCAACAAAAATCGCCCAAATTTTACGATTCTTACCTGATGTTATTGTATTAAAATAGCCAGGAAATGCACTCAAAGGAGATTCGGGATTGAAATAATACTCACCAGGAGCTTCAAGAATTTGACAGATAGTTTTGCTGTTTTTACTAACCTTAACAAGCATAAAACTAATTTTGCTAGTAGATTGAGCAGCATCATTCTGATTCATCATCATATTAAAGTTCTCACAAATCTCAGAATAGTTAGTATCGTATGTAGGACGGAACTCGCTAACAGGTTCAACTGTATATTCTTTATCCATCAAATAGCGTGTCAATCGAACCAAAGTCATCGTTTTACCACATTGTGGTGGTCCAAATAACACGACTATAGGTGCCTTCGTATCAGCTATTTCCACACTAATTTGATTTGGGTCTTTCAACTCTTCAGGAGACAGTCCTTTAATTCTATCACTTGGAAGTTGTACAGTTTCTTCTTCAGAATCCTCGATTGAATCTGTATGAACATCAATTGGTTCTGTACCATTAGGGGTGACTTGGATTGGGGCGGTTTGTTCTTCGCCCATTTTATACTCTGCCATAGTTATATTTTTTAAAGTTAAACTTAATTTTTATTACTCTTCTTTTTTAAAAGCTATACTAAAGAAAGCGAATGCGGCAATGTCAACAATGACAGCCAAAAGAATCCAGTACCATAAAGTATAATCAGTGTTTTTGAATTTTCCTTTGAAATAGTCTCCCCATACCTTTGTCACTTTCACAAGGCGGTCGGAACGATATATGTTCTCATTGTAAGTATACAAACCATCAAACTGGGACTCCAATTCGGCATAAGCTTGTCCTATCACAATTCGAGCGTTTTTCAAAACAGCTTCTTTATCATATTGAGGATCATCTAACTGATTAAGTGTTGTCTTGATGGCACGGCGAATAGGATCTACACCTGCCATCTGTTTTTGAAAATTCTCCATTTTTTCTGCAACTTTTGCATCATGATGCTGTTTTTTTATGTCCAATTGTTGCCTAATCTCATTGTCATAATACTTACATACTTTGTTCAACTCATCTTGCGTTGTATTACGAGCATAAATCCTCGCAATAGTACCAGTTTGCAAGCCCAATAAGGCCTCTGCGTCTGCGACTCTAGCTTCTGTTTTTGCAGCAGTACCTGGATTTTGGAAATCCGTAATTTCTCTTTTTATCCCTGCTATTGCATTCTCAACATCCTCGGAAAACTTATTCCATTCAGCATCATATGACTCCCGAAAGGTTAATTCATTTGACAATTTTCCAAGTTCAACATCAACATGTTTCAATTCTTTTAAAGCCGAGGTTTTTGCCATTTGCTTATAGAAGAAAGTATGTGAGTTGGTAGGCATACTAAAAAGTATCCACAACAAAACTACTCCTAACAAACCTATTACGAATTTTACCGTCCTATGCTCCACATAAATGTTCTGATTGAAAGAATCAATAACCATCTTGAAGCAGATGGAGGTTAGCACATAAAGACCTACAACAGCAATCCAAAATACCCATTTAGGGATTTGTGCATTTTCCAAAGTAAGGAAAAGCGATTCTGTTGTTGACCAACAACTGACAGCTGCAAATGCCACAAAAGCTACCAGTGCAAAAATCTTTAGGAATTTGTTTTCACCCATAACGATTAAATTAGATTAACATGCCTACTCTTTGATGGGATTTTCGGCAAACTCCCATTTTTCCGCCAAATACCCGAACACGGAATGAAACATTTCAACTTTTTCGCTACATACCATAAAAAAAGCGGGGTATCTGTTGCTGCTGTCCCACTCTTTAGGTCCTGGAAAAACCTGCACAACGAACAAGCAGTAAGATACCCACGCTTTACAGCGGGGCATCTGCTTCTGCTTTGTTTTTGCTTGTGCTTATTGAATTTTCCAGGTTCAAAGAGTACAAAAACAAGCTCGGCAAACGCCTTCTTTACAATATGTCTCCCACAATGCAACATCCTTCCCATGAAGGGATGTTGCATGTAGAAAGCAAAGGTATGAAATAATTTTAGAAGTCCAAGGTTTTTTCTTTATTTTTTTCAGAAAAAACAAAGGGCATTAATAAAACAAGGAAAATTAAAGTTTTAAATATTTAAAAAAACATCCAGCGATAGCGCATCAATAAATGGATAAACTTCCAGCTTCAAAACACCTTCTTTGTGAAAAAACTAATCTCCTCAGGAGCGACCCCCTTCAACTGCAAAAGGGTGATCTTGTATGGCGAGTCCGTCCTGTGAGTGACAGGCTCGTTGCTGAAGTTGCGACTGCAAGCCTCCTCCCACTGCTTTCGGTCACGGTCCATCTCTGCACACAAAAACATCATCTTACAATGGGTGTTGATGCCTTCCACATTGGCAGGCATTGGATTCAACCTCACAAACGGCATGGACTTATAATCCATCTGACGTAACAAAGCGTCCATATCCACATAATCACTACTCACGTATGGATAACTTTCATTGCCAGTCACATACTTGAAAATAGAGAAACCTGAGATGGCATCGAAAAGCAAACTCACAAGTCGTTTCTTGAGGTCGTTCTTAAAAGCGACGACATCTTCCTCCTTGACATGATATCGGTCTTTGAACATACGGCTCAGCTCAAGTCCATCGGTGAGCTTTTCCTTGTTTTGCTCGAAATAATGATCCAAACACGGATCGGAGATTAAAGTCAAAAACGGGTCACGAGCCATGGGAGACAGCTGCAAAGATTCGTTTTCCTGCTCCCTCCAAACTTTCAGGTTGCCCACATAGGAACGAAGCCCATTGTACTTTGAATGCAGGTTGCGTCCCAATTTATAAAGCGAATCAATGATCATTCCTGCTAAATGGGTTTTTAAATGCGTTATCTCTTTTTCTCGCTGACGTTTGGCAATCTCCTGCGAGAGACGCTCCAACTGATCCTTATAGTCGAGATCTATGTTCTGACGCTTGCGCTTGCGATAACGCATGACCAGCCAGAACGCCACACTGACAAGAGCCACACCGGCATAGATCCACAAACTGGGCTTTGCCGCCAAGGGTGCCAGCGACTTAATCACCGCACAGACAATGACAAAACTCAGCACTACCACTGCGATGAAACCCCAGAACCACCAGCGCAAACGCCTACTTTCCTTGTCGAAGGCCGCCAGCGCCTGAAGACGTTCTTTATGCAGCTTTTCTTTTTTCTTAGTCAGGTCACGGCACTCCCACTCCAGCAGCTCTTGTGTGCCTTCGCAAAGGGTTTCCCTCACCCCGTTGTTGCCCAGATGCTGGAACAGCTCGTTGAACAGACGGCTGCGGTATTTCAGCTCCTTGGAAAGCTTCTGAAGTTTCAATTTCTCTTCGCGAATCAAGTTGGTCAGGATCTTCGTTTTGATGTTGGAATCCGTCAAGTCAAATGACACAATGGCCTTCTGGTCGGCATCCTTCACCTGCAACTGGGTGTTACTGATCTCGGTGATGATGCAAGCCCCAAGCAGCAGGTCCTCTTCCTCAAAATAACTGTATGGAATATAACAATAACCCTTCTCACCAAACCCCACTCCCCATGAGTTCCTGACCACGAACAAACGGGCATCGTCGTTATAGCCACACACCACCATAGTATGCACTCCCGACTTCTCATGCTGCACTTCTTCCTCGTTGGGAAGGTGGATGAAGCCATTCTGTGGATCGAAAGAATTATAAATCCGAAGGGTGACTGCCACTGGATAGCCCTCGTAAACCGCCGATTTGATGTCGTGCGAATCCTTTTTTACCGTCTTGGCACAGACCACCTTGCGTGTCAAGGCATCGTTATATGCCTCGATGGGAGGATCTTCTGAGAGGTTGACGGGATCGTATGGGAAAAGATTCTCCTGACACACTCCTTGTTCCTTCATCGTCTTGATGATGTCGGAAAGCGAGCTTCCAGTGTCAAGCCCAGCAGCTCCTCCAGCTTTTCGAGCGTTGAAATAAACGAAACGCTCGCTAAGATCGATGCCGGGCTGATGGTTCTTCTTCAAGATCATCTCAAAGATGCTGACCAGCGCGAATGCCGAACATGCCCCCATCTCCCCCTGGTCTTTGATCCGTGTAAAGTCCTTGCGAAGGTCAACAGAGGCGGCGACGGACGAAACCGGATGATACTCCTCCTCCAAATCCATCTCCTTGGCCTCGCCCTGCAAACGGTAGGTGCGTCCCTCAAAGACAAAGCCGTCGTTAGTGAGCCGCTTGAAGCTCTCCTTGTGGTCTTGGCGTTGCACATCCAGCCCCTCCAACTCGATGGATTTTTGACGGATATAGTTGGTGGATTCACGCATGGCCACCTTGGTTGCTTTCAAGTCATCGAGAAGCTCACTGGCCGTGCGCATACGATTATGGTCAGGGGTCAACACAGCATACTCACGAATCCTTCCCTGCTCATCGTCGTCACAGTCCATGGTGCTGATGCGGTTGTGCTCCTCCACAAAAAGATCAAGCACTTCCCTACTGCAGTCGTCAATGACCAACTGATGTTTGTTGAACATATACCCTGTCAACAGGTCATCGTCTTCCCCAAGAAGTTGTGCTAGGGTGGCCTTCTTTTCAGGAAGCGACAACTCCGGGTCGTCAATATATGCCTGAAACTCCTGCGTCAAACGGTCGATCTCGGCATTAAGCGCAGGACCTATCTGACTGATAATCTCCGTGTGGTTCAAATGGTTGTTTAGCCTTGGCGAGATTTCCTTGTTATAGAATTTGGAAAAGACATCCACATGCTGGCTCAAGATGCTCTGGACAATTTGCGAGACCTTGTTCACATCGACCTCGTTTTGCGAGACTTTCTCACGGTCAAGGATATACGCATACGACCTGTGAAGCAGATATTGAACAAAGTAATACTTATCGAAGCTCAGCACGGAAAGTCCCAAAGCGTAAATAGGACGACTCGGATCCATAGCTGAAGGCTGGAACATCTCAGGATAATGCTTCACCGACAGCAACGCATATTCCCCGGCAATGCGGGTGAACGAATCCTCGTCAAGGTTCAGTGAGGCACCTTCCATGTTGCAGTTTTGGAGCATCACCAACGAGCCGAGCGAGGCGTATGGCTTTCTGGCGTTCAAGATCTGCCCCAGCACATCCTTGGAGCATTCCATATAAGTGGTGACTTTCTCTGGAAGTTTGCTCTCTTTCGGCTCAAACAGAAACGCCGTGTCATACGGGAGAAGGAACAAATCCATACGGTAGCTTTGGGGAATCGCCTCGATGGCTTCCAAAAACTCTTTGACGACCAGCCAATACTCTTTCTGATACAACGGGACATAGACACATAAATGCAGGCTGGAACTGTCGCCAGGACGGTTGATGGTGATGCTCTCGTTATACAATTGCCTAAAGAAACCTTTAAGATATTCGGAGCGATTGGACGCAAGCACCTCATACGACTTCACGAGCTGCATCTCAAACATCTCGTCGATGCCTGCCACAAACACTTGTTCATCAGTGGGAACCCGTGTTACCTCTTGAAAAACAGCGTCTTTCCCGGGATTCAAGTCGGGAAAGAGAAACAATCTGAAATAATCATTGAGCTTCTCGTCTCCATACTTCAAAACATATTGTTTGATATGGGTCACCACCGACGCCGAGTCAGCGCCCAACATGATATGCGTTGTATGTCTCATGTTGCCTTACAGCTTCGTTCTTACATGGGTCAATTCATTGGTAATCAGCTCACGGATCTTCTCAAAGCCCTTTCTCTTGACCTCATCCTTGGTCATATTAATCTGTGAGAACTTCTCATAATAGTTTGCCTTGACATCAGCAATGGTAGCCTTGATTGCCGTAGAGCCTTTGCTCTCGGAAAGGTTATCAAGGAACTCGGTGAATTCTTTTCGTACCGATGTCTTAAAGGTTCGGAAGGTATTAAATGCCTCGTCACGGTATTCGCCCAGTTTGACCCAAAAGTCATCCAGGGCATCGCCATGTTCCGTACTCTTGAAATAGTAAACTCCATCCTCATTCTTCACCAGGCCGAAAATCAAGCCTTTTACCCATAGGTCGAGTAAGTCTTCGTCGCTTGTTTTCTTAGGATACAGGCTATAATCCTCACGTTGCATTCGGGTTTCCAAAATAGCGTCATAATGGCAATCGACACGGCACAAGTCGTATTCTTTCTTGTATTCTGACAGAGAGGAAAGCGTATAGGCCGGGACGACACCCACTTGTCGATACACAATGACACGGTCGTTAAGGCCGATGCTGGCAAAGTCAACATCCATAGTGCCAGTGAGTTTGCTTTTGAAATAGCCGTTCTTATAGAGGCGGCTGGTGAGCTTGTTGGGCACTCCAACGAAGAAACTGTCCTGAGGACGCTCTTTGGGCATGTATCCACGGTAGTCATAACGGAACAGAGGCATGGCCTTCTCAATCGCCACACGCACCATGCGATCGAACTCATCTTGTGGCATCTTGTCAAGGATGTCGTCAATGCCTGTCTCTCTCCAATTGCGGGCGGTATGCAGCTGTCGGGTATAGTTCAAGATCACATCCTCGATTTCGTCATTGGAAAGCTCGGTGAAGCCAAACACTTTGCTTTCTTGGCGGAGACCTTTAACAAACTCGGGGATTTGGATTTCATCGGCCACCACCCCTACCGAATTCAATGAATTCTGCGCCAAGTCAATCTGGAAGGTAGCAGGGGCCTTGCCAACGTTATTCTGGATACGGGCCAACTTAGTGGACAAATCACGGTTCACCGCTTTTAAGCTCTCAGCGATCAGGCTGACTTTTCTCTTGGCTTCTGCCAAAATGCCTTTGATGTTATTAAACACGGTGATGGCTGCTGTCCTACGGATGATCTCCAACTTGCACGAACATAAGGATCGGCATGCGTCAGACACATCGTTTGCCAAATCCTCCAGCTTGTTTTTGTTCTTGAAGAACTTGTTGTCATACTCGCTCAAGTCGGCGCAAGCGGTATCCAGCGACGATTGAAGCATAGGTTCACGGGAAAGGAAGTCTTCTTTTTCTTTGTTCATCTCGTCCAAGAAGATATCCACTTGATCTCCAATAGCTTCCAACACGTTTTCGACAGTGGAGACTCCGCATTCCTGGTTGATGTGTTCCATGATGAGCTTGCGCAATTCAATCCGCACCTTGGAGGTTAACGCGTTGATCTTGTTGTTTATCTCCTCATCTTTGACTTTGTTGATGTTGAGGTTCTGCTCCACCTCAGGTTTCGGATTGCCAAAGTCGTTAACCGTGAGATCATATTTGGGTATCTTGTCGCAGATGTAATCAATCACGTGATCATAGTTGTTGTTCTCACGGATATTGACGTTGGGGCTGTCGATCCAGTTGTTGGCGATCAGGTTCGCATCCTGGCAGCTGTTGAAGAAGCGTTCGATGAGGTTTTTAGCGGCTTTGATGGAATAGATGTCGCTGAGGTCTTGGCCGCGGTAGATGATCTCACAGACCCCCATGCCAGCGGCCCAAGCTTTCTTGTTTTCGATATCCATCATGCCCGCGCGGATGTTCTTTTCAATATTGTCAGCCACGGAAGCAGAGGCCGAAGAAAGCTCGCCGGCAGCCGTTACCAAGGCCAGGCTGATCATCTCCGCCAGCTCATCGACATGACTGTAGATGTCCAACCGCTCATTCTTGTTATCAATGAATATCACGGAGTTAAACGGGGTCCCTGTGATGGAATAGTCGCTTTGGATATATTCCAGTTTCACAGGTTTACTGGTGATTCCTTGGTGCATCAGATAGTCCAGGTCCACGATAGCGCCGTAAGCGTTGGGGGCAACGTTAGCCATTCCAAAGTTGGACATTCGTTTAAACACGTCGGGCAAGACGGCATAGCCAGTCAACTTGCAGTTAGGCGCCTTTTCCTTTAGGAGGTAAGCCATATTAATAAAAGTGCCGCTTCCAGTGCCGCCACACAACGAGAATACCAGGTGAATCTCGGTGTGAGAGTCAAGCAGTTCATATCTCTCATTGTTCACGATATGGGCATCGGCGATTTTCGAAATAGATGCTTCCACCTTATCGCATATATTCATGTAATTCACCGTAAAGGCGAACCTGCCACTGGTTCTAATCTGCCCCGCCCCACGATCCATGTGTGTCAGGTCGTTCACGTTACGTTCCGAGATCCATGAGAAACGGTCTTTATAGACATTGTAAATCGGACGTGCATCCGGGACTAAGATCGGCATCTGTTCTTTAGGATCGAGATAAATATCCTCTCCCTGGTTGGATTTGATAGGTTTCTTATAAGCGCCACCATCGGTGTCAATACCGAGGAAACCAATCATCGGAGGAACTTCTCCGTAGGTGTCAATAAACATCTTCTTAGTGTGAAGAAGAGCGTTCATGCCCGTACCGCCAAGACCGACATACAGACAGCGTTTTATTTTTGTTGCCATAGCTTATTATGATATTTTAATTTTTGTCTTTGTTCCAGTTGTCATATTTTGGATAGTGTACTCTTGATTCTGTTTCAACACACGCGCTTCAGCCATATATTCTTTGGGACAGCGAAGGCGCACACTTGTCCTATCCTTCGGTTCCAACACCACCTCTTTCGTCCAGCATGAATAGACTTCATAAAGTATTTTGCCAGTAAATATTTTGTTTAGGAACGGCTGTTTCTGTGCTTTGTCGGTGAGAATGAGTTTGCGGTACCCACGGAGGCGTTTAAGACTGTTATAGGGAACAGGATCCGTCAGTTGAATCTTGCCCACACGGAAAGTGGGATAAAAGATTGGTTTCATCACTAACATCCATACCAACAACAAGATAGCGAGCAGTATTGCTATAAGCAGCGTGGACTCCGCCAAGGGGTTCATGACTTTTTTCTTCTCGACCTCAATCTCCATCAACGAAGACGAGTTGGCGTTAAAGGAGTCAGGATCCATGTCGTTGATACGATCCAAGCCGCCATCATCCACAGGCTTGAAAAACCAATGATGCACCTTGTTTTCCGCCTCTGGCTTAAAGACGATGCCTACTCTCAGTTGATCGGCACTCGGTTGCACTTCGATGACGTTGTCCTTGCATTTTTTTCCATCTACAAACACCTCCATCTCTTGTTCTGTTACAGGCAACATCTTGCCCGAGTCAGTCTTCTTGTAAAGGCCGAGTTTAAGTGGTTTGGACATGTAGTTTTGCGCATCTTGGTTGAAATCAAATTCCATCGTGCGGTACAAAGTATCAGGAACATGTTTCTTCCAAAGGAACTTTTCGTAATAGTTTTCTTTTCCCCAACGAGTCGGGACATTGTCATCGGCTTTCTTTTCGCAAGATGCCAAAAGCATCAATAAAGAAAATACCGACAGTATAATTGTTTTTTTAAAGCACATGGAACTTCACGGTTTTTTCAGGTTTGTTAATCAACTCCAAAGTCGTGGGAGTATCTTTGACTTGAGTCATTGAATATGGATATTTTTCCATTCCCTTAGCGGGTTCAGAATAAAGCTTAATAGTTTCGTTTTCTTCAACGGGAAGCATATTCATCATTTGTTTATCTAAATATTCGGGAGTAACTGTCACTGAATAGTTCTCGCTCAATTCCACCACCTGATCCACACTTAAATAAGCATTCTTTTCTGACCAAACATGAATCTTGTAACCCTGTTGAATATGACCACTGCCGTTATGGTTGTATTTGATATTAATCTCTCTATTATTCTTTTCCATGGTCTCACGAATGTCTATTGCTATACGCTGTTGAGGCGTAAGCAATAATGTGGACACGTTGGTGCCACCCATGTTAGCCACGTCAACCACAGGAAAGCGACATGGATTAATCTTTTCCAATACCAAACGACCATCAACAGCCTGAGGAGTTAGCATTATATAGAATCCATAAGCGTCTTTTTCTTGTGCAATTGGACACCAACGGGCCAGCAAAGCCTCATATTCATTTTGATGTTCATCAGGAATACCATCCGTCATTAGTTTTAAAATATCCACCTTGTCTGAAGACAAAACCTTATCAACCACATATTGCAACGGTTCATACAAACAAGTCCATGTAGAACCTCTTTTGCCCTTAGCAGGAACAATCTTCCCATCCTGTTTAGTAAAAAGAGGTATCTTATAGGCGGTAATTTTGTTAATCAGTGTTTTCTTTCCACTTTCCGTTGCATATTCCCTCCATTCATCAAGTGCTTGGTGCTGGAAAGGAATGACAACTATTTCCGTCCGGTCATCACTGATTGATTCAATATCAGCAATAATTGCTCCCTTCACTTCATTCCAAATATTAGGGGTATGGGAGCCATCATTCATGATTGCTTTGCCCTGCATAGAAAGAGTTACATCCCACAGATAGGTCTGGCGCACATCTTTTACTACGCTGGTTTGGGCATATAACGACATCCACATCAACAAAAAAGCACATGTAAATAATAGTTTTTTCACAACTTTTTATTTTCTCCGCCAAATACCCAAACACGGAATGAAACATTTCCTTTTTTGTTCGCTACATACAAAAGAAAGGCGGGGTATCTGATTGCTGCTTCGTCCTTTGCTTTTAGATCCCGAGAAACCCTACCAAACGAACAAGCAGTACAAATACCCACGACGAAGGATATATCAGGTTGTGACAATCCGTGCGTGGCATCTGTCCCCGTCTTGCCTTTGATTTGGCTGTCGAATTCCTTAGGTTCAAAGCAACCAAAAAACAAGCGTGGCAAACGCCTTCTTTACAATATGTCTCCCCTACCAACATGCCCTTCTCAGGACTATTTGGCAAGAGTGATGCAAAGATAAAAATAAAAATAGATTAACAAAGGGGTTTTAGCCTATTTTTATCACAAAAAGATCCCACCAACAACAAATGCAACAATAAAGAATATCTATATCTGTCTTTTTCTTGTGTTTTTTCATAACAAATTTGAAATCAGAATATTATTTAATAATTTATGATTTGAAACCTGCTGAAATAAGTTTTTTTTCTCTCGTTTCAGCAATTTTCAATATTGAAAGTTGCTGAAACGAGATTTATTTTTACCTTTGCAGCAGGATACAAATGAGCCAGTCACATGAAAAAGAAAGAAAAAATGATTGGTAGAGAACAGGAAACCAAACTGTTAAAAGAATACATAAACTCCAACCGCTCGGAGTTTATCGCTGTCTATGGAAGAAGACGTGTAGGAAAGACTTTCTTCATCCGGCAAATCGTCGGAGAAAAAGCGTGTTTCGCCCTCACCGGCATGGAAAACGCCAACATGAAAGACCAGCTCACCAACTTCTTCTTCACCTTGAGAAGAGTGTTCCCGGAAGCCACCCAGCCCAAGTCGTGGATCGAAGCCTTTGACGAACTGGAGACTTATCTGGAACGCCGCCCCAAAGGCAAAAGAATCATCGTCATCGACGAACTGCCCTGGCTGGACACCGTCCGTTCCAAGTTTATCTCAGCCCTGGAGCTGTTCTGGAACGCTTGGGCATCAGCACGCAACGATATTAAGCTCATCGTATGCGGTTCTGCCACCTCATGGATGATCGACAAGATCATCAACAACCGCGGAGGACTGCACAACCGAAGAACACACCAAATCTATATCGCTCCATTCACCCTCAACGAGAGCCGACGCTACTTCAAAGCATACGGCTTCGGCTACCGACAAAAAGAAATCGCAGAATGCCAGATGGTGATGGGAGGCGTGGCTTACTACTACTCGCTGATGAGACCTGAGGAAAGCGTGGCCCAAAACATCGACCGGCTGTTCTTCACCGAAAACGGGGAACTCCAAAATGAATTCAACAACCTTTACCATTCACTGTTTAAAAAGGCTGGAAACCATATTGACATTGTCACGAATATGGCATCCAAAGCCAAAGGGATGACCCGCAAGGAGATCCTACAGGCGACTAAACTGAATAATAACAAGAAGTTTACAAAGACTCTTGAAGAACTCGAGAAATGCGGCTTCATTCGAACTTATATCCCCTTCGGAGAAACAAAACGGGATACACTCTTCCAACTGACCGACGCATTTACGCTGTTCCACTTTCATTTCTTCATCGCGAACAAATACCAAGACGAAGCATTTTGGACGCACTCCCTCAACAGTACCCGCTATCGCGCCTGGAGCGGATACGCCTTCGAGATCCTCTGTCTGAATCACATCAAACAAATCAAAAAAGCGCTGGGCATCTTAGGTATCCAAAGCAGAGCTTGTTCTTGGGTGGGGAAAAACAGCGGCGACAAAGGTGCTCAAATTGACCTCGTCATCGACCGCGCTGACCAAACTGTCAACATCTGCGAGATGAAATTCTCCCGGGCAGCCTATGAAATCACAAAATCTGATGACGCAAATCTTGAGAACAAACTCAACACCTTCTTGGAACAAACCAACACAAAAAAGTCATTGATGATAACGATGGTTACAAGCTTTGGAATTAAAGCTAATAAATATAGCGGAAACATTCAAAATCAAGTAATTATGGATGATTTATTTAATTGAAAACTGCTGAAACGACTTTGATTTACATCGTTTCAGCAACTTTCAAATCTATTTTTATTACCTACAGCACACTTAGACCTCACCCTCTGCCCCCATCTCTATTGTGGAGAGGTGGATCGTATTACTTTTAATTTGTTCTTTTCATCAAGCTATAAAAAACTAAAATATTTAAAATCAAGTAATTATTGAAATTTTTATAAATTGAAAACTGCTGAAATACATTTTAAAAAGATCGTTTCAGCAACTTTCAAATTTATTTTTCATGCAAAAGCCTTAGGTTTCACTTCCCGACTCCCTCTCCAGGAGAGGGGGAGCGTACTGCCCTGGACTTGTTCTACCAAGATATTATCCCTAACTGGTCCTCTAACCTTTAACTTGTTTTGCCGAGGAAAAAAGTCATAGAATCACTCAAAAATTTATTCTTTTTTTTAGACTATATAATATATCTAAAATATTTAAAATCAAGTGATTATTTAAATTAAATTAAATTGAAAACTGCTGAAACGCCATTAAAAATTCTCGTTTCAGCAACTTTAAAATCAGTTTCATCGCTTCAAAACCCATTCCAATAGAGGTAAAGTAGGAACCTTCTAACTTGGTTTTGTCCTACCCAAAGAAAAAAACGTCTTGTTCTACCGAGATAAAACCTCCAACTGGTCATCTCTACCCTTCAACCTCCATCGCCTTCAACCTCGTCATCTCGTCCCTGTACGCGGCAGCGGCAATGAAATCCATCTCCTTGACGGCCTTCTCCATGTTTTTCTTGGCCTCCATGATGGCTTTCTCGACCTGCTTCTTGGTCTTGTACTCCACCTGCTCGGCGACTGCATTGACCACACGCTCTTCCTGCTGTGAATATGCAATCCCCTTTCGACCCGTGGCTTCCGACAAAGAACTGTCGATCGCCTTCACAATGGTCTTGGGAACAATGCCGTGCGCTTCGTTGTAAGCGATCTGTTTGGAACGACGACGGTTGGTCTCGTCAATGGTCTTCTGCATCGACTCAGTGATGGTGGCGGCATACATGATGACCTTGCTCTCGGCGTTACGGGCGGCGCGTCCAGCCGTCTGTGTCAAAGAACGCTCGGATCGCAAAAAGCCTTCCTTGTCGGCATCTAAAATGGCCACCAAGCTGACTTCTGGCAGATCCAAGCCTTCACGCAGCAAGTTCACGCCCACCAACACGTCGAAATCGCCCAAACGCAAGCCTTTCAAGATCTCCACACGCTCCAAAGTGTCAACATCGGAGTGAATGTATCGAGACTTGATTTTCAAGTTGTTAAGGTAGGTGTTAAGCTCTTCCGCCATGCGTTTCGTCAAGGTGGTCACTAATACACGCTGCTGTCTCTCCTTCACTTTGCGAATCTCTTCCAAAAGGTCATCGACCTGATTCACGCTGGGTCGCACCTCGATGACGGGATCCAGCAAGCCTGTGGGACGGATTACCTGCTCCACATACACGCCCTCGCTCTGCTGAAGCTCAAAGTCGGCAGGTGTCGCGCTGACATAGATTTTTTGTCCCGTAAGCGCTTCAAACTCATGGAACTCCAAAGGACGGTTATCCAAGGCGGAAGGCAGTCTGAAGCCATATTCCACCAAAGTTTGCTTGCGGGATCGGTCGCCGCCGTGCATCCCTCTGATCTGCGGCACTGTGACATGACTTTCGTCGATAACCGTGATGAAATCGTCAGGGAAATAATCCAACAGGCAGAATGGCCTTGTGCCGGGGCTGCGTCCGTCGAAATATCGGGAATAGTTCTCGATGCCAGAACAGTAGCCCAGCTCGCGCATCATCTCAATGTCATAGTTCACACGGTCTTCCAAACGCTTGGCTTCCAAATTCTTGCCTATCTCCCGGAAATACTCCGTCTGCTTAAACATGTCCTGCTGTATCTCTTCGACAGCGGAATTAAGCTTGGCTTGCGAGGTAATAAAGATGTTGGCTGGAAAGATTGTAACCTCTGAGATTTCCTCAATGCGGCTGCCTGTCACGGGATTGAAACTCTCTATGGCATCGACCTCATCGTCCCAAAAGACAACGCGGTAGGCAATATCGGCGTATGCGGGAAATATGTCGAGCGTCTCCCCTTTGATGCGGAACTTGCCTTGGGTGAACTCAATTTCGTTGCGGGTGTAAAGCGAGCCAACCAAGGCTTTTGCGAGATCGTCGCGCTTGGTTTTCTGCCCACGGGCGATATAAATCACGTTCTCGATGAAGTCATCGGGATTGCCGATACCGTAAAGACATGACACAGAGGACACTATGATAATGTCCCTCCTTCCAGACATCAACGCTGTGGTGGCACTCAGGCGGAGCTTCTCAATATCGGAATTGATGGAAAGGTCTTTCTCAATATACGTGTTGGTCTGAGGGATGAAAGCCTCCGGCTGGTAATAGTCGTAATACGAGACGAAATACTCCACGGCGTTTTCGGGGAAGAACTGTTTGAACTCGCCGTAAAGCTGTGCCGCGAGGGTCTTGTTGTGACTCAAAATCAAGGCAGGGCGGTTGACTTGCGCCAGCACATTGGCGATGGTAAAGGTCTTTCCAGAACCAGTGACACCCAATAGCGTCTGTGCATGATCCCCCCTTTGCAAGCCTTCTACAAGCTGCTTGATGGCTTCAGGCTGGTCTCCCGTGGGTTTGAAATCCGATACTAATTTAAAGTCCATGTTTCACATTAAAATCCATCATCACTGGATAATGATCCGATCCTTTGAATCTCAGCCTTTTGAACGACATAGGCTGTATTTGCTCGTTCGCCCACACATAGTCAATACGCAGCCACGGCAGTTTGCCAGCGTAGGTATGGCCTATTCCCCTGCCCGCCTTGACAAAACCGTCAATAAAACCGGCTTTCGCAATCTGATGGTAAGTATAGGACATCGGCGTATCGTTGAAATCACCGCACATAATGATAGGGCGTCCGTCGCGAGGAACATCCGACAACATCTCACCGACTTGAACGCTGCGTTTCTCGTATGCCGTCTTCAACTTCGAGATGATTGACCTTCTGTACTCCCCCACCTGCTCCTTGTTATTGCCCGGCTCAGACAATGCCGCAAGCTCGTCATTCGTCAAAAGGAAGGAAATCAGATGGCAACAAAGCACATAAAAACACCCTTTTTGCCCAGCATCAACCCGAGCCACGGTGCCGTACAGGTTTTCCTTGGCAAATGGAATGTCCTCATTAATAGCAGCAAGGGGATATTTCGAGAAAATCACATTATTGCCAAAATGTGACTTCGTATTGTAAAAATGATAAGGCATTCCCATCATCTCACCGAACCCGGCAATACAAGCTTTTCTCTGCGTTTTAGGCATAAAAACAGCAAATTCCTGTATGCAAAGCACATCTGGATTATTCTCTTTCACCATTTTAGCCACATTGGCGGCCACTTCCAACGATGACTTGTCTTCATCGTTTGGATCAATGAACTTATAGACATTATATGACATCACGCGGAGATCACCACCATTTTGCGACTTCCCAGTGGATAACGATTTGTAAACCCCTGGAACTGCGAGTAATAACGCAAAAACTGCAATCCAAACCTTGCGAGACCATAGCAGCAACAACAGCACAAACAGAACAAAATTGAAAAAAAAGATCACCCAAAACGCCACTCCAAAAAAAGCGAGCCAAGCAAACTGACTTGGATCAATATAACTACCCAAAACACATAATCCCATGGAGATCAAGCCAATAAATGCCAAAACCGCCAAAACGAATACGATCAACCTGCCGATAAATCCGCGTTCTTTTCTTTTTCCGTTTTCCATATCAATACAAACGTCCTTTTTTCTTCCAAATCAAGATTATTATTAAGCCCACCAACATACCGCCAAGATGCGCGAAATGAGCGACATGGTCACCTGATGCGCCAAGGCCATTAAGCAACTCAATGACCGCATATCCGATGACAAACCATTTCGCCTTAATCGGCACTAAGAAGTACAAGTAAATCATCGAGTTAGGGAACATCATGCCGAAGGCAAGAAGCAAGCCGTAAATGGCACCGGACGCGCCCACCGTGGTCAAATAATTAAGATACTGCGACATAGGGATAATAGCGCCACCCATGTTGACAGTATCATAATTCGACAGAGAGGTGATATATTCAATATACTGCACTCCTTCCTGCAACACACCGGCACCCAATCCACACAAGAGGTAGTAAATCAGAAATCGTCTCGTTCCCCAAATATTCTCCAAAGTGTTACCGAACATCCACAAAGCGAACATGTTGAAAAACAGATGCGAAAAGTTGCCATGCATGAACATGTAAGTCAACAGCTGCCATGGGCGAAAATCAGAAGCCAAGAAAAAATGCAGACCGAAAATACTATTCAACTCGATGCCCAAACGGGCCATAACGACATCGGCAAGAAACATGATACCATTGATAATCAACAAATTTTTGACTACAACGGGTAGAAATGAAAATCCAGTTGGGCTATATTGGTTGTTCATTTTTTAAGAGTTTGGGATTAGGAATTCAATTTTTGGGATAATTCATCAAGGGTGAAAATAGCATATATTTTTTTTCCGTCAGGGGCAACTTCTGCCACAGTACAGCCAAAAAGCTGGTCGGCCATGTTCTGCATCTCAAGCTCCGACAAAGGTGTCTGTGCCTTCACAGAAAGTTGCGAAGCCATGGTTTTGGCAATATTTAGTTTACGATCCAATTGCAAGTCAGAACGGTTAATCTTGTAATTTTCGAGCATTTTCTCAAGTAGCATCACTGGATCGCCGCCTGAGAGGTCAGCAGGTGTGCCATTAATCATAAAAGTAGTCGCGTTGACTTGTTCCATGGCGAAGCCAACCTGTTGAAGCTCAGGCATTATCTCACGCAAAAGCGAGGCATCGTTGGCGTTCAGGGTGAAAGGCTGTGGAAACAGTTCCTGTTGCGAGTGCCCTGCATTGCTCTCCATTTCCTTCAAAAACTTCTCAAAAAGGATACGGTAATGTGCCAAATGTTGGTCAATGAATAAGATACCAGACTTTACGGTTGTAATAATAAACGATTGATTCAGTTGAATATAATGAACTTTATCTTTAGTATCACTTGAAGTATTTGAAATCTCTTGATCAGCACGTTCGCCATAAAGCACACGCCAGTCGCCCGGATCGGTTTTTCTCTCAAAACCGCTGAAATTGCCACCAAAAGAACTTTTGTTGAACTCCCGCTTCTCGCGGAAAGGATTGTATGTTGGGTCAATGGGAATAGAAGGCTGGACGATCGGGTTAGTCGATTTCACTACCTCTCCAAAATCAAAACCCAAGTTAGACGGCTCCTCAAAGTCAATCATGGTTGACAAGTTGTTTTGGCCGATGGCTTTACGCACAGCGGCATGAAGGATGGCATACACCAACTTGACATCCAAGAAGTTAACTTCTGTCTTGGTGGGATGGATGTTGACATCAATATCTGCTGGATCGACTTCTATGTCAAGGAAATACCCTGGGAAGCTATCCTTGGGAATCATTTCTAAAAAGGCATTCTCGATGGCGTGATGCAGATAAGGATGCTTGATAAAGCGTTTGTTGACAAAGAAATACTGTTCACCACGGGTCTTCTTGGCAAACTCTGCCTTCACGATGTAGCCATGAATGCTGACGCGGTCAGTATCCTGATTCACAGGCAAAAGCTTCCCGTCGTAATTGTTTCCGAAGAGTCCCATGATGCGTTGTTTGAGGTTGCCTGGATAGAGGTGGTATAATTCTTTGCCGTCGCTGGTGAGCGTGAAACCCACTTCAGGATTCATGAGTGTCACCCGAGTGAACTCTTCAACCACATGACGCATCTCAGCGGCGGGTGATTTCAGGAAGTTGCGTCGGGCTGGCACATTGAAAAACAGGTTCTTTACGGCAAATGTCGTTCCCACGGCCATTGGCGCAAGGGTCTGTTCCTTCACTACAGAGCCTTCGTTGATGATCTTCACCCCCACCTCGTCCTCTTTGCGGCGTGTCCTGACCTCCACTTGGGCGATAGCCGCGATGCTTGCCAAAGCCTCGCCACGGAAGCCCATCGTCCTAATGGAGAAGAGATCTTCTGCCTTGCTGATCTTGGAGGTGGCATGACGCTCGAAACACAGTCGTGCGTCCGTCTCCGACATGCCACAGCCGTTGTCAGTCACCATAATCAAAGCCTTGCCGGCATCCTTCACCGTCAAGTCAATCTGCGTGGCACCTGCATCCAAAGCGTTCTCCATCAGCTCTTTAACCGCTGATGCGGGACGTTGTATCACCTCGCCAGCAGCGATCTGGTTCGCCACACTGTCCGGAAGAAGTTTGATCACATCGAGCATGGCAAAATCATTTACCCATCAGTCCAGAGATGATGTTGGTGAACATCGGAGTGCAGAAGATGTAATAGAATGCCACCACCACAACCCCGACGATAATGAGGGTTCGGATCATTTTAGAGCGACGCTCAGTGGGGTCTTCCTTGTCCTTGTTCACGCCCCATTTCTTGCGCATCTGAAGGCGCAGCTCCTCTTCATGGCTCAGGTTTGTGTTAAGCCCTGCTTCGGCCTTTTTCTGCTCCCAAGCTTCCTTCTCGGGATCATAGTAGCGGGGAATGTAGTTGAAACCTTTAGGTTTTGGTCTATAAAAGAATCCCATTTTAGTAAAAGTTAAAATAATCTGCAAATATACAGCTAAAATCCAAATCCCGCATAACAAATGGGAAGTTTTATTATCTTTGCGGCATCGTGAAAGAGAGAAAAACGACACGGACGTGGCTTCCCACCCTGCTCATCCTTTTGGTCGGGGTATTGCTTTTTTTGCTGAATTTGGTGGTAGGCAGTGTGACGATTCCCTTGTCAGAATTTTGGGATTCCGTCTTCGGTCATGGTGAAGGGACCTATCGCACCATCATCCTCGAATACCGTCTGCCACAGGCTATTACGGCCTTGTTTGCCGGTATCGGTCTCTCCGTCTCTGGTCTGCTGATGCAAACCCTTTTCCGCAACCCATTGGCCGACCCGTCCATCTTGGGAATCTCTTCCGGTGCCAGCTTGGGTGTCGCCATCGTGGTGTTGCTCACGGGGCATCTCAGCGGCATGGCGGTCAGCGCGATGCCGGGATGGTCAACTATCGGTGTGACCATTGCCGCCTTCGCTGGAGCCTTCCTTGTGTTGCTGCTTATCCTGGCATTAAGCTCCAGACTGAAAAGCATGGTGAGTTTGATTTTAGTGGGCATTATGATTGCCTATATCGCTGGTTCTGTGACCGATGTGCTGAAGTTTTTCAGCCAAAAGGAGGATGTCCACACCTTTGTCATTTGGGGTTTCGGCAGTTTCTCCAACGTCGGGAAAGCCCAGTTGCTCTATCTTGCCGTGACCATCACCTTTGGTGCCATCATGGCTTTCTTACTATCTAAATCACTGAATTTATTGCTTTTAGGAGATCGATACGCAGAAAATCTTGGTCTGAACCTTCGCCGGGCCAGTCTGCTGACCATTTTGGTTTCCGGCTTTTTGATGGCAGTCATCACTGCCTTCTGCGGTCCCATCGCCTTCATCGGTCTGGCCGTGCCGCATTTGGCGAGATTCACCTACCATACCAGCAACCATTTTGTGCTGACACCCGCCACAGCGGTCATCGGTATGGATCTGGCACTGCTCTGCAACCTCATCGCGCGGCTGCCCGGTTTCGACGGCAACCTGCCCATCAACTCTGTCACCGCCCTCATCGGCGCACCTATTGTCATCTACGTCATCTTTCATCGTCAAAAAGTATTGTCGAAATGAGAGAAGTGTTGAAAACCAACGGATTGAAGATCGGCTACAAAGGCATTGCACTGATGCCTCCTATCGATGCCGTCTTGCACGAAGGTGAAGCCGTGGCGTTGGTCGGCGCCAACGGCAGCGGCAAGACCACACTTTTCAAGACCCTCACAGGCAACTTGAAGCCTATTGATGGCAACATCGAACTCTGCGGAAGACCCCTCGCCGACTATAGTCCTAATGAACGTGCCAGATTGTTCAGTTTGGTCCTCACAGAGAAGCCCGACGACCTCTTTTTGAAGGTCTTTGACATCGTTGCCTCGGGTCGCTATCCCCATTCTGGACTCATGGCTAAGCTCCGTGACGAGGATTATGAGATGATTAAAGAAAAACTTCAAGTAGTCGGAGTTTATCATCTTATTGACAGAGATTTCGTCTCTTTAAGTGATGGAGAAAAACAGAAGGTGATGATTGCCAAAGCCTTGGTACAAGACACCCCTATTATTTATATGGACGAGCCATCGGCCTTCCTCGATTATCCCAGCAAAGTGGAACTGCTCAGGCTCATATCCCGCCTCGTCAAAGAGGAAAACAAGACCATCCTCTATAGCTCACATGATTTGGAGTTATTAATGAAACATTCGGAATTAATGTGGGCGGTAGCGAAAGGAAGACCCATGCTGGCTGGAAAGCCAGAAGAGGTGGATGTGGAAGAATATTTGGGGATAAAAGGTGGCCGCACCCCATCGGGGTGCCACATCGGTAAACAAACAAAAAACAACACATGATTATTCGCACCCCATCGGTAGAAAAAAATATGAAAACAATATTATTGACCATTGTCGCATTATTAATTATGTCATCATGCTCCAACAAAACCCCTGTTGACCTCATCGTCCACAACGCCAAGATCTATACTGTCGATGCCGATTTCAGCATGGCACAAGCCTTTGCCGTGAAAGACGGCAAATTCGTCGCTGTAGGCGATGAAAATGACATCATGAGCCAATACACCGCTCCTGAGGTCATTGATGTTCAAGGCAAACCAGTCTATCCTGGATTCATGGACGGTCACTGCCATTTCGTCGGCTATGGCGAGCAACTGGTCCGCTGGTGCGACCTCAAAGGATGTCTGTCATTTGACGAAGTCGTTGAAAGGCTTCAAGAACACGATAGCTTCCACCCTGCCGAATGGCTGCTGGGTCGCGGCTGGGACCAGAACCTTTGGCCTGTGCCAGAATTCCCTGACAACGTCAAACTCGCTGAAGCGTTTCCCGGACGCAAAGTCCTGCTCACTCGCGTCGATGGTCATGCTGTCTTGGTCTCCAAGGAAGTGCTGGATTTGGCTGGCATCGACAAGGATTACAACTTGGATGGCGGCAAAGTCATTCTAAAAGACGGGCAATGCACTGGGGTGCTCTTGGACAACACCGCTGATGTCGCCAAAGCATTGATTCCTCCTATGACTCGTGAGGAACGCATCCACGCTTTGCTTCAAGCACAAGAAAACTGCTGGGCTGTTGGATTAAGAAGCGTCACGGATGCGGGTTTGGACATTGAGACCATCGAACTGATTGACAGCCTTCAAGAAGCTGGTTTACTGAAGATTCATGTTAATGCAATGATCAACCCAGACGATGAGACCATGGACTATTTCATGGACAAAGGCATCATCGACAAGGACAAGCTCACCGTCCGCAGCGTGAAGATATACGCCGATGGAGCTTTGGGCTCACGAGGTGCCAAACTCATCGAGCCTTATAGTGATACGCCAGAGACCAACGGACTCATCTTGGAAAGTGACGATTTCTACCGTCATGTTTGCCAAACAGCTTACAATGCTGGTTATCAAGTCTGTTGCCATGCCATTGGTGACGGAGGTGTGCGTCACATTCTTGACATCTATTCCGAATTCCTGAAAGGGAAAAACGATCTCCGCTGGCGCATCGAGCACTCGCAGGTGGTGACTGAAGAAGATTTCCAACGGTATCATGATTACAGCGTCATCCCTTCCATCCAGACCACCCACTGTACCTCCGACATGGACTGGGCCGGAGAGCGTCTTGGCGAGCGTATCAAGAACGCTTACGCTTATCAAAGGCTCTTACAGCAAAACGGCTGGGTGATCAACGGCACCGACTTCCCCATCGAGGACATCAGTCCGATATATACCTTCTACGCCGCGGTGGCAAGGAAACACCTTGACGGCACACCTTCCGAAGGCTTCCAGATGGAGAACGCCCTCACCCGCGAACAAGCC
>JAEEGL011384012.1_pt1 | contig 27673 bp, 12 predicted proteins | sample 9134231 | NCBI WGS metagenome assembly JAEEGL01 (sample SAMN16246548, study PRJNA631951) | gut metagenome | biome: gut microbiome; feature: rumen; material: fiber-attached | host: Bos | place: Iran: Karaj | collected 2018-10
AATGCCAATTGATTTTGCCAAGTATCATGGGGATATGGGGGCAACCATATATGGCACTGTGATGAGTGTCAGTTGCCTGCTTGTAGTCATACTCACACCAATAATCACTCAAATAGTTGAAGAAAGAAGCAACCAATGGAAACTGATAGCGGGTGTGGCCGCGCAAATCATCAGTTTTGCGGTGTTTCTAGTAAGTTTGGGATACATCCCAGCGTACTATCTGGCCATAGGAATATTTATAGTAGGTGAGATACTTACAATGCTCTGCTTTTCACCCTACATTACCTGGGCATTTGAGCCAGAGTATCGAGGTCGTGCTTTTGGGTGGCTGAATTTCTTGGGGGCTCTGTCCACAGGCTTTGTTATGTGGTTCTCAGGAAGATATGTGGATGCAAACAATGACAGGAACGCCTGGGTTTTCACAATAGTTATATGTATTGTGTCATTGATTTTGGCAATCGTACATGCGATTGTTTTGGGGATTGGCTATACAGGAGCTACCAAAAACAACAGAGCCACTATAAGTTATAAAGCATAACAAAATGACTGGATTCTGTGATATAATAGAAGCATGATTTACCTAGCAATTGGTGATTTGTAGAAATACAGGTGAAAAATATGTTAATAAAGCCGATAAATAAGGAGAGACTAATGTCCACAGACGAGAAAATCGCTAGCATCAAAGCTTCTTTTGCGATGGAGGATATGATTCTTACACCGGAGGAAATAGAGAGGGGTAGGATGATAATCGAGCGAAAGGTTGATGTGGAGGATGTAGTTCGAGAGATTACATCCAGGTATGTTTCAGTAGGATAAGCCTATGATGGATGAATATTACCGATATGAGTACGAGGACAATGGCCAGTACTGTTATCCACACACTCACGTCCTGAAGAACAAACTTAACATCACAGATAAGGACGAGCTTTTCAAGGCGGAACAGGAGCTTTCGTCGGCCAGATATTTTGAGCTGATTCAAAGGCCTATTCCGGGGGATTTTTCACTGGATCATCTGTGTGCTATTCACAGGTATATGTTCCAGGATATCTATGAGTGGGCAGGCCAAATTCGTACGGTTGACATTTCAAAGGGCACAATTTTCTGCCTTACTCAGTTTATAGAAATAGAATTTAAAAGGGTTCAGGATTGGATTGTTGCCAACAATTATCTGAAGGATGTAACAGATAAAGAGGAAATGGCAAAGAAGCTTGCATTTCTCATCGGTGAGATAAATATGATTCATCCTTTCAGAGAGGGCAATGGAAGAGCCCAGAGAGTATTCATAGAGTACATCTGCAAAAACAGTAATCACTTCGATATTGATTTCTCAAAGACCACTAAAAATGACATGATTTTAGCCAGCAAGGAGAGCTCAGTTTTGAATTATGAGCCTTTTGAGCAGTTGTTGTATAAGTGTTTAGTGGAAATATAAGGGCTTCCTTTCTGATAGGAAGCTTTTTTTTTAACAATCAGAACACAATTATTTCATAGTTAATACCCCAAAACATTATAAAATTAATAATAATTAGAGCCGATATAGAAAATGTAGCATATTATCTACGTGTATTATTGCGACCTTTTTTAGGGAATAGTTAGAGAAAAAGGGGATTGGCCTATGAGAGAGAACTTGGATGCAATCAAAAGATTAGTGGCGTTCTGCTTGACGCTGGTCTTGATTGGAACGACAGTATGGGATGATGTTTTTGTCATCGCGGATACGGAAAATCCATGTACGGAGTTTGTGGATGAGTACAGCTATAGCGAGGACGGCACGCTAGAACCGGGGCAGTATCCAGACGGCCTCTGTGATAACTGCGGTCGTGACGAGGCATCTCACATCTATGCAGACGAAGAAGAGACAGAGGACTACGATGAATACTCAGACTATAGTTATGAAGAAAATCTAGATTATTCAATGGGTACCGAGGATGAGACGGTGCCTTCAAATGATGTTCAAAGCCAAGAATCCCCAGAATATACAGATAATACAGAAACAATACCAGCAACTGATGAAGCTATAACAGGTGACACAACACCAGCAGTGGAGCCAGGACAGGAGCCACAGATTGAGCCTGAGATTACACCAGAGGAGACAGTAATCCCTGATGAGGAGAAGACTCAGGAGGAGATAGACAGAGAAAAGGCAGCTGAAGAGGAGAGAGAACGAGAAGAAAAGGAAAAGGCTGAGAAAGAGAAGGCAGAGCAGGAGGCCAAGGAAAAAGAAGAGAAAGAGAAGGCAGAGCTGGAAGCTAAGGAGAAGGAAGAGAAGGAAAAGGCTGAGCAAGAGAAGAAGGAAAATTGCCAGCATGAATGGGAATATACATCAAACGAAGATGGCACTCATATGAAGAAGTGCCCTAATTGTGATGAGGAAATAAAGGAAGAGTGCGACTACGACGAGGAGGGCAAGTGCAAGAACTGTGGCTATGTGAAGACCGATAAGGAAAAGGTCTGCGAGCATGAGTGGGAGTACACTGCCAAGAACGACGGCACACATGTGAAGAAGTGCACCAAGTGTGAGGTAGAGGAAACAGAGAATTGTGAGTACGGAGATGATGGTCTCTGTAAGCATTGTGGCACGCCAAATATGACTCTGGAGTACCAGAGCTACTCTAAGGAGTTTGGTAGTACAACTGTAACTGTATCAGGCATGATGCCAAGTCATTCCAAGGTTACAATCTTCAAGGCTGGCATTAAGGTAGCTGAAAATATCATCAATGATAAGCTGGAGGATGAGACCTTCAAGGCTTATGAAGCCTATAATATCAATATTTATGACGCTAGTGGAAAAAAGTACCAACCAGAGGACGAGGGTGAAAGTGTAAAGGTTAGCTTCACTGGTGTGGACGAACTGGAAAATACAAACGAGGACGACGTAGCAGTTTATCGTATAGAGGACGACTATGAGATTACTGAGATTGAGTCTGAAGTAGTGGGTGAGGATGTCTATATTGAGGCTGAGCACTTTACTACATATGCAGTAGGTACAACTACAAATGGAAATTATATAACCTTCCAGAAATCTCTAGTAGATGGATTTGGTTATGTTGGAACAAATAATTTTGACGCAACTAAGCCTTACCTAAAGGTAAATGATGTAAGGTTTAGATTGTATGCAAGTGCGTCAGGAACCTATACTTTTACGGCAACAGTTTACAAGGACTTGGAGTCAGATACAGAGCCTGACTCTGGAACCCCTGTTGCTACCGCATCAAGTACAGTTAATATCAATAACACAGGCTGGTCGACCATAAAGATGGTCCTTAATGACATAGGAGATGAGGATAGATATATCACCTATGGAAATAAATATGGTGTAGTAGTTGAACTTGGAGAGTCTCCAAGTAACGAGTTCAATATTGGATACGGAACAGACTCTATAGAGACAATGGTTAAGACTGGTACATGGTCATTGATAGAGCAGTCTGGCGTTTTTATTGAGATAATCAATCCTAACGCAAATTACAATATAGAGTTATCATCAACAGCTGGAGATGATACAGCCACTATTACAGCTATAACCGGTCCAGATCCTTCCAGTGGTGTGTCTAGCACTACAAAGCTTAACCCTTATGCTGAGGGAAAGTTCCTGTATAGTAAAGGAGATACTGGTACATTTGAGGCTACACTTTCAAGTGGAAGCACAGATAGAATTATAACCTGGACATCTAGTAGTCCTGCTATACTTGAGATAAATTCATCCACAGGAGCATTTAAGGCTAAGGAGGCTGGTGAGTGTACCGTTACAGCTAAATACACGAACTCAATTAAGGAAGAAACAAAGGAAATAAATGTAAAGGTAATACGTTTCGAAATAGGAGGAGTGGATCCAAATGGAACCAGTACGCCTGAAGCTTTTTATGAAGGTAAGGCTATTCAGCCGAATATTCAGGGCTTTGAAGACTCAACACAGTCACATGCTATTGGAGTAACAGCAGCCTTTGACAGTAATACTAATGTGAATGTTGCCTATGAGGGTGATACAGTAGCTACTAAGGCTCACGTTACGATATCTTATACTGCTGGTGGTACTGGTGGAACTATCTTCTCATTTAATAGGTACTTTAAGATTAAACCACTAGAATTAAAGGACGCAGCATTTACTGATGCAACTCAATTGACAGTTTCGAATGGAACAGTCACAGCAATTACAAATATTGACCCTACAAATACTGCATATACAGCAGAAACTAAGCCTGTCTTTGGCAAGGATTTTACGGCTTCTATCCAATCTGCAACAACAGATGTGATGGGCAAGAAGTATGTAATAAACCTGACTGGACAGGGTAACTTTACAGGAACTGCAAGCTGGACAAAGATAGATACCAGTGATGTGGGAATTACAGTTGAGTTAGCAGATGACTCAGCTTTATACTCATGCTATTACACAGGTAAAGCAGTTGAACTGGAAGCTGGTTGGCCTGAGGTAGTTTTTAGAAATTCAGAAGGAAATATTATCAGTTATATTAACTCTAATTCTGCGGATTATCTCATTACAGATAAAGGAGGAACAACTAAAAGCGATATTGACGCCGGTGAAAAGACCCTTACCTTTACTGTAAAGGACTCTTATCAGGATGGTGGACAGACGGTAACTCCTGGATTAGCAGGGGCAAAATTCTCAGTTAATTTCTGGATTTATAAGGCAGACTTGAGTAAGGCTACAATAACCTGGAAAGATAATAAGAATGAGTTTGACCATGATGGTAATGAACATAAGCCTGTACCAGGAACAGATTTCACAGTATCTTTTAAGGCAAGTCCAAGTGTTGAGGCAGTGCCGGTAGATACAACAGAATATACAGTGGCTTATACCGGTGATTATGTAAATGTAACTGGTGTAACAAATATACCAGCGATAGTGCTGACTGGTGCGGATAAAAACTTTAGCTCGGACACAAAACTAAGCGCCCAGTATAGTATTGTGGCCAATTACGAGTATGATTTGGTTGTCCGTATCCAGGTGGGTAGCGCCAACTATGATGGAAATGTTGGGAATAACTATGTAATCCCTTATAACATGACATATACTGGTGCTTCTGGCACCCCTAATATAATCGTGTACATGAGTGGTAAAACCTATACTAAGGGTACTGATTACAACTTGTCAGTGGTAGACGAGGGTAAGACTACCTTTAGTCCTGATGTGGGTACAAAGGAGATTAAGGTTACACTCCTTTCAACTGGTGCATTCAAGGTAGATAAGACTATCACAGCAAAGTACACTGTAAGTCAACGAGCTATGACAATCGATATGGTAGATGCCTCCAAGGTAACTGCCAAGACATATACAGGTATGGAAATCGATTTGATTACGGCTGAGCCATCAGCGACAGACGCTACACTTCCAGTAACAAGTAGCTATGATGTGAAGGTAAGCTATAAATCAAATATATTAAAGAGAAATACCGATTATATCCTCACATGTGAGAATAATGTTAATGCTGGTACAGCAACCTACTATATAGAAGGTAAGGGCAACTTTAAGGGAACAGTAATTAGTGGAAACTATAAGTACACTATAAATCCAGCAGAGTTGTCTATTACGGATGCAACTAAGGCGTTGGCTTCCTTGGATGAGACAAGCTTTGTCTATACAGGAGACCCACGTACTCCTGAGGTTTCTGTAGTAATTACAACAGGAACTACAACCAAAAAGATTGATCGAGTTGACCCAAGTAACCCTACAAAGGTTAATTATACAATTGATTATGGTGAGAATATTTCTGTAGGCAATAAGCAGGTAACAGTGAAGGGTTCCAACAACCTGAAGGGTGAGGTATGCCTGCCATTTGTAATCACTAGTGATACCACAGCCTTTTCTAAGATTACAATTAAGACTGACTACACTGCTGTGCCTGTAACAGCTTCATGGGGTGAGGAGACGGCATCAGATGGTACTGTTACCAGACATTACACCTGTGATGCTGTACCTATTACATACAGTGGAGCTGCCTTTAATGGTAGTGTTGGTGTGTATGTGGGCACCAAGAAGCTGGAGTTTGGAAAAGATTACAGATATGCCTATGTGAATACTGTGGATGCGAAGAATTACGTTACTACAGACGCTGGTACCAGATCAACTTCTCCACAGCTACAAATCATAGGTTATGGAAACTATGCAAAGAATAATGCGATTGTTTACCTAAATGTAGATCCATTGAATATTGCTGCTGAAGGTGTAGCATTTGCTGCAACAGAAAAGAACAACTTTAAAAAGACGTGGACTGGTAATCCAGTAGAGCTTGAGGAACTCAAAGTATTTATAGGTGGTAAGGAGCTGACAGCTGGAACCACAACTACAGGGGACTACTATGTGACCTACGAGACAGAGCCTACACACCCTAAGAATGCAGGCAAGCATACAATAACAATAACAGGTCGAGGAAACTACACTGGTTCAAAAACACAGGATTATCATATTGGTAATGATATTTCCTCTGCCTATGTGACATTATATGGCCAGTATTGGGTTAATGATAAGTTCATGGACAAGACCATATTATCTCAGCTTACTGAGTATCATGGCACAAGAGAAACATCACTGACAGACACTGTAAGATATCGTGGAAAGGACGCTGCACCAAAGGTAACACTTTATGCTACAGAGGGAAGCACAGAGGCTCTTAAAGCTATGACCGAGGGTGGAACAGGCTACGACTATATTCTTACAATGACACCTACAGCCGGCTTTGATGGTTACATTTCAAGGAAGGCGGGAGATGAGACAGGAACTAACTTTAACATAGTAGAAGTAAAGATTGATGCTGATAATGGTCAAACAGGATATTACGGTACATACACGTTCTACTTTGCTATATATCCACAGGATGTAAGCAAAATTAAAGCAGATAGCATCCTGGTAGGAATGGAGTATCCTGATTTGTCTTCAAAGCCATATAGTGGCGCTGAGCAGACAATCGTACCTAATGCGTACTTCTATAATGGCAACGGAAATAGTAAGTACAAATTAAATGAAAATGGTGCTAAGGATATTATTCCAGAAGCCTATAATATTGGCCCAGATGTGTCTACTTCAATACTCGTGACTACTTTGACCGGTATTGGAAACTTTACAGGTGAGGTTACTTATAAATCTAAGGTGACTGAGGGTAACGTTAATATATTCCGTACTGCCCCGCAGCAAGGAGAAACAAATGAACAGTTTATTGCTGCAACTACAGCTGACGTGACTGACTTTGATTTAAATGATACCACCAAGTCTTGGTACATTGATAAGTACACCTACAATGGAAGCTCACAGGTGCCTAATATCCTACTGACTTCGATTGATCCTGAACACGCCGGAGCAAAGGGTGCAAAAATCCTTAATGCGGGCTTTGACTACAGGATTAAGATCGTAGATGATGAAAAATATAAAAAAGCTACAACAGAGGAGGCAAAAAAGGCTGCTGAGGATACTACCTGCGTAGGAAAGAAGACTATTTACATAACAATTGATGCCACTACTAACACTAATTTCAAGCCACAGGTAATTACTCTACACTACGAGATAGTAACAAACTCTATTGCATCTTATGTGGGAACACTGAGTGATATAGAGTATGTGGGTGTAGATTTAACTCCAACACAGATAAAAGCATATATACCAAATACTACAACTATTTCACTGAAAAAGACGGCTACTTCAGAAACAGAGCTGGTTTATGGCACTGATTATGTAATAGTAGAAGATACAACAGAGCTGGTAGAGATACAGAAACAGACAGGATACGAAGGCGTATCTTCTATTCGTGGTACAAATAACAGACCTTCATATGGCACTGAGGACTGGATTTTTGTAAAGGGTCTTGGAACCTATAGCGGATACAAGCAGATATTCTTTAATACAGTCCTTGATTTAGGTTCTACCTGGGCAAATGTTACATTGACATCACCAAGCTATAACCTGAATGCGACGGGTGCTACCACTGAGAAAATTGTACCTAAGATTGAGTATAGAACTGTTGCAAACCATGATGTTTATGCCGACCTAGACTTGACCTCTATTTCTGGTGGATTGACAGTAGATAACTACACAATCAGCAGAGACAGAGATAAGCTTCCTGGACCTGATCCAAGTATTGCTGTAAATGGTCAGTATGCTTGTAAGGGCAAGGCTACCCAGGTTCGTTATGTGAACGGAACCACAACAGCTGTGGTATATTTCCTTGCAGATTTGAGTAACTATGGTCCTACAGACATTACCTTTACTGATGGTACAACATATCCGTACACAGGCTATCCTGTAGAGGTGGAGGCTATAGGTGATGTTCTTTCAGGAGCTACTTATGCAAAGACAGCACAGGATACTGGTGACTACACAATCATTTATACTCAGGACCCAAGCAACTTGACAAATAAAGATGCAGTGGATGTGGGACTATGGTACGCAGTTGTTAAAGCAACAGCTGATGCTTCTAATCCAAGTAAGTACTTTATCCCTAATTCAAATACAGGAGCACAACTTACATTTAGAATTAAGTACGACCTGGCTGATGCAGTAGTTACCTTTGTAAATCCTAACGACACCACACAGACCATCACTTCAACAGATTACACAGGTCAGCCATTTAAGCTTTATACCACAAAGCCATACAATAGTGACACAAGCAAGCGTGGTAATACAAAGGTTAGAATAAAAATTAAGAATAAGCCAGAGTCTGAGTGGAAGCTGATTTACGACGAAAGATCAGAGCTACCTAGCAATGATTATTTCGAAATCACACCGGATTCAGTAACCACAAAGGGCGAACATGAAGTCACTGTGAAGGTAAAGAATTCTCAAACTGACTACGCATATGGAGAGCAGACGGGAATCTTTAAGATTACCAATGTAAGTATCAGAAGCAAGGGTATATTTAAGCTTTATGATCCTGATAATCCAACAGTAGAAAAGTATAACTACACCTACATAGGTTCAGGTATAACCCCTGTAGTAAAGGGCAAGCTTGCTGATGGAACAGAGCTTAAAGAGAATGTGGACTTCATAGTTTCCTACAACGAAAATACTAATGTGGGAACTGATACAGCTTACGTTACTATTACTGGAATTGGTTCTTATGCCTGCGACCCATTCACACCTGAGACTAATACAACTACAGGACAAAAGGGACGCTTCAGTATCGAAAAGCTGAACATGAGCGACAATCCACACGTAGTGGTAGAAGTAGATGAGGCTACCTATAGTGGTTACTACATTGACCCTAAGGCCACAAGTAAGCAGAATGTAGAGCTTAAGCCAAGCTATGCAGTTTACTATGTGGATGAGACCAAGGGTATCAAGAATAAGCTTCAGGAGCAGACCAGTGAAACTACTACTGGAGACTGGAAGGTTGCAAGTTGGGAGAACAACACAATTGCAGCTTATAAGGATGCAGTTGATGTATCTAAGCGCCCAACCTTAACAGTAACAGCAGATGGCGCTGCTTCTGGAAATACCACAGGCCAGACAAAGGGCTACTTCACTATTAATATGCTTAATCTTAATAGTGGAAATATCTCCATTGACCAGGATAGCCATGAATTTACTGGTTCAGAGATTGATATTTCAGATATCGTTAAGATATCAACCACCTACACTAACGCTTCAGGTGAAGAAGTAAAGGTTCCTTTGACAATCAAGGGTTATCCAGATATAGCGGACACATTGTGTGATTATACAGTTACCATTACCAAGGGTAACCAGAATTACAATGATGGAAAGGTAATTGAGAGAGGTACCTATAGTATTACTATTTCTGGTATGAATAGCTGTACCTCAAGTATTACTAAGTACTTTACAATTACTCCACGTAATCTGGAGGATCATTACCATTACTACTATGACAATGGAGAGACACCAGGCTGGAATGGTACATGGACCTACGAGAAGGCAAACAAGAGATATGTGACAAAGGGTAAGGCCAACGGCGTTGACGAGGATATTACTATCTATGTTTCTGATGTGGAGACAGTAGATACAGCAGGAGTTACTCCTGAGGTCGTAGTCATTGACAGTGGTAGAGCGGATAAGACAAGCTATACACTTTTGGCTAAGGATTACGGGGTAACAGCTGACAGAAACAAGGCCGCAGCCTCTGCTGGCTGGAGCAAGAGCAAGACTACCGATGAAAAGGGTGGATTCCATGCCGAGATAGCTTCAGATTCGCCATACATTATCATCACAGGTAGCGGAGATTATTCAGGCACTATCAAGGTACCATTCAACATTGGTAAGAATATTATCAATGCGGGATTGACCATTAAGTACACAGTTCCTGGATATGAGAACCCTATTGATTACAACGAGGAATACGATAATCCTTCAACACCTAAGGCTGCTTGGCAGTATACCTACAACGGCACACCACAGAAGCCTACCATTAGCGTTTACAATTCTAATGGTACAAAGCTTGTGGCAGGCAAGGCATATAAGGTGACCTACACCAACGCTGAGGGTGATGAGGACTCAGCTATCAATGCAGGCTGGAAGAATGTAATTATCACAGGTATAGGCGACTACTGCGGCAGCATGTCACAGATGTACAGCATCAACAGAAAGGCTATCACTGCCAACGGTGGACCTTACACCAATGAAGATGTAATGAAGACCACAGGCGGAGAGCTGACCTTTGCCATGACAGGTAGCACCGTGGCCAGATTCTCTTCAGGAACACTTAAGACCTACCTTGTTGATACTGGATTAATGAATGCTACTCAGGCTGCCAAGTTTAATAATTACTTCTTCGCAGTTTACAATGGCGGAGAGATTAAGCCTAAGGTAACTGTAATAGACAACACATTAGGTGCGGCAGGTAAGACCTCTGGTACAATCGGAAGCTCTGACCTGAATTTTGAGTACAAGAACCACGATATAGTATCCCAGTTTACAAAGGGTGAGGATGGCTCCGTATCCTTGACAAGATATGGCGAGATTACCATTTCCTTTACCGGTACTGGTGAAAAGAACTTTGGTGATGGAAACTATTATGTTTCTACAGGTTCTGCATCTTACGTAATTGAGTACATTATCGTTCAGCACAATATTGAAAGCGACTTCACTGTAGAATTTGCTGACAATGGACTGAACGGTCCAAACCAGGATTACGATAAGGGCAAGAATAAAGAGCCGGATGTAAAGGTTTCAAATGGTAGCCAGACCTTAGTACAGGGTACTGATTATGAGAAGGTTTACAGTGAGGATCACTGGAAGCCTGGTAAGCATACAGTTACAGTCAACGGTCTTGGAAACTATCGAGGAAGCAAGAGTCTTGAGTACACCATTACGGCTACTCTTGATGACGCACTGGCTGGATATTACGATGAGAACAAGCTCTTTGTAGAGGACATCCCAGTGCAGCAGTATACAGGTACAAGCATTACCACTGGTCAGCCTGAGATTGTGCTTATTTTACCAAAGCAGAACGACCAGCTTGTGGACTTTAAGCTTGTATATGGCACTCATTATCAGGCTACAGGCTCATCTTCTACAGATGGCTACATTACCGACGGTACAGTAATCTACTCAGGACTTCCTGGCGGATACTTCATGGGTACACCTACAAAGCAGGTGGACTACGATGTAGAGTTTGACCCGAGCAAGGTATATGCTACCAATTTTGAGCCAAGCTATGAGTTTACAGGTTACAGCATCATTCCTGACTTCCAGTTGAGCATTTCTACGGCTTCGATAGTAGAGCCTATCAAGTACTACAGAAATGACGACAGGTCTAAGGAGACAACTGATTTCACAACCATAACAGGTGAGGATGGCAAGATTACCGCTGTTATTAACTATGCAGTGGGTAATAAGACCGGCACAGTGGAGGCAGATTACAAGATTCTTCCTAGAAATCTGGCTAACTGTACCTACGCTTACGAGACAAAGCAGAGATATACAGGCTTTGCTGTGACACCATCACTGAAGGCTATGATTGAGTCAAAGGATATTAAGACTGGCAAGACGAACGAGCCATATGTACTTGATGAATTCAATGGCACTGCCGGAGATTATGCGATAGATTATGGCAATTACATCTACAGTGTGATTGACGATGATGCACAGATGGTACTTACCGGCAAGTCTGACAAAGTGACAGGCACCAAGACCTTGACCTACACCATCAGGCTTCAGGATATTGCCAACCTGCACGTTACACAAAACACAGGCGATTCCCTCACAGTTGAATGGGTAAGAGACCTGTATTCAGATGGAACTATCCTTGAGCTACAGAAGGGTGGCGAGACCATCGCCATTTCCAAGGTGGCTGGTAAGGATCAGAAGCACGTATTCCCTGGCCTGCAGAGTAGTACCGAGTACACAATTCTCGCCAGAGCTTATGCAAATGTAGGTGACGGAGTAACTATTTACAGTCACGAGTACAGCAGTACCTCAGCAACCACAGATATCGCAACCAACGATATTAAGGTTACAAGTACTTCACCAGGTAAGGCTACTGTTTCGTGGAAGACTGATGGAACAGTTAAGTACTACTACATTTACAGAGCTGGCAACGAGACAGATGAAGGAACCCTTGTGGCTATTATTCCTGCATCATCAGGTTCATTTACAAACTCTAAGCTTGTAAGTAAGGTGACCTACTACTACCATACTGATGGCTACGCATTTGTAAATGGTGAGCTACAGAAGGTTAATACATCTAAGCCGGTTAAGATAACCGTAAAATAATTCACGAGTTGATTAAGGGTAGTCAATTGCTGGCTACCCTTAATTTAATGCAAAAAATAAAGGTTTGTGATAGACTAAGGTTATTACAATATGGGCTTAATTGGGGGAGCACAGTTGGGGAAAAATAGGTTTATCATAGGCGGTTACGAGTTCGATACCTACTATGAGTACAGAGCAGCACAGGAGGATGTAAAGAAAATAGAGTGCATCAATGCGGAGCTTGATATTCAAGATCCTGAGGTTGCTTTGCGCCTTTATAATGATATCCGCGACGGAATCATTACCTTTAATAGCCCTATTGGAAAACAGTATGCGGCTCATGTGGCAGACATTGTGGCAAACAAGTCTGCAGGTATGCTTGATGACCGTGAAATAATAGAGGAAGCAGCAGGGAAGGCTAAGAGCTCCAGGAGACTTGGCCTTCTTTTTGTGTCTATAGCTGCAGTGCTGGTTTTGGCCTTTGTGGGGGAGACAATCAGAGAGAATATTAAGACCAGAAAAATCCAGGCTGAGATAGAAGCTAGGCAGGAAGCCGCAGCGAACACTAATAATTCACAAAATAACGTTAATATTAGTAATGAAATAGACGATATAGATTCTGTAGAGGATTCAAATGGGGGTGAAGAAAGTAATGCAGCCTCTGCTAATGTCATTGAGGACGATATGATTTCCAGTCCTTGGGACAAAGGTTACACAGCAGATGATCGGGAAATTCTTCCTGAGATGGCAGACTTATTAGCGCAGAACAGCGATTTTGTTGGTGTTCTTACCATAGTAGGCACAGACATCAACTACCCGGTTGTTCAGACACCAAATGATCCAGAGTACTACTTAAGACGCGATTTCTATGGACAGGACAGCACGGCAGGTACACTTTTCGTCGATTATCGTTGTGACATAGTAAATCCAACCACAAACACAATAATCTATGGTCACAATATGCGCTCAGGCACTATGTTTGGTGGCCTTAAGAGATATTTAGATTACGAGTATTATCAGTCACATAAGACTATGTATTTTAAATCTCTATATGAGGAGCAGGAATATGAGGTTGTAGGAGTGGGCCTTTCTGAGGTGGGCTATGACGATGATGACACCTACAAATACTACAATTTCATTGATGCCGTAACAGGTGCCGAACTCCAGGAGTTTTTGAATAATATACAGAAATTATCAGCATTTGATGAGACCATCGATATTTCTAGCACTGACAAAATATTGACTCTCAGCACGTGTAATACTTACAAGGAAGACGGCAGGATGTTCATCGTAGCAAAGAGGGTCAAATAGTGACACTTTAATTTCTCATATGGTTTAGGGATGGGGATGCTATGGTGAAAAAGGGATTTTTGAAAAAAACAGGATGTATTCTAATTAGCGCATCTATGATTCTGGCAGGCTGGACCTTTATGGGCAGTTCTGTTTCTGAGGCTGAGCTAGACACCGAGGTTGTGGAACAGGCAACTGGTGATGGCCTGGCACTGGCAGAAGATTCTAATACAATCACAGGAGAATTAGCAACTGAAGAAAGTGCTGTGGAGACCCAGGCTGAGGAGCAGGTAGTTACTGAGGCAGAGGTACCACAGGAGGAAGCAGTGTCTGAGGAGACTGCTGAAAGTGCTGAAGAAACACAGGCGCCTTCCCTTAAGACAAAGCTACTTAATGCGATTTCGCCTACGCTTTTGACAACATCACTTACAGCAACAAGCTCATCCTCTGAAGCAACCTACGAGGGTAATACCCTTGTCAGTGTTCCAAATACAGTGACTTCTTTTACTGTGCCTTCAACTCACGATGGTAATACAATTACCAAGATTGCAGCAGGGGCTTTTACAGGTAGTAACGTAAGCTCACTTACTTTTGCAAATGGAAAGAATATCACAAACATCGGAGACCAGGGTGGATGGCCAGCTACTGGCTCAGATATTTATTGCCCAGATTGTGTGTCAACTGATTATGTTGTTAAATACTTCCTCAATCTGGATAGAGATATAAATGTATATTTCTATGATGAGCCAGTGACAGAGGAGCACAGCATTACTATCGAGTATATTCTTTTGGACTCAAAGGGTAACACTGTAGCAGGTTCACCTTATACCGCTTCCACATTCTATGTAGATGATGGTGTGACACCTTCCTTTGATTATCCTGAGACATATATTAAAAATGGTATAGTTTATTATTATAAGTTAGGTCCTAGCCCAGATTTCGTAGAGGCTACAGCGGACGCAGTCTATACCTATACATACCAGTCGAAGAACGATACACCTACAGAGTATGCTATCACTATTAATTACGCATTGCAGAATGCCTCTGGCACTGTTGAAAAGACTGTTATAGCAAAGACATTGTCAGTAAATGCTGGTGAGAAGCCAAGCTATACACCAGATAGCACATACACTGATGGTGATACAACCTATGGCTTAATTTCAGGTCCTAGCCCTGCATTTGTAGTGGCAACCGCAGATGCAGAGTACACATATACCTACAAGGCTGGAGCAACTCCAGTGACTCAGCACAACATCACTATCAACTATGCACTTCAGGACTCAGCTGGAAAGGCTGTAAAGACTGTAACTGGAAGTACATTTACAGTACCTGAGGGAAGTACACCAAGCTATTCTGCACCAAGCACATACGTAGATGGTGGCACAACCTATGGCTTTGTATCAGGTCCTAATCCTGCATTTGCACCAGCGACATCAGATGCAACCTATACATATACATATAGGGTGGGCGTAACACCTACACCTACTGATGGTTATACAATTACCATTACTTACGTGCTTCAGGATGCTAATGGAAAGACCGTTACAACTGTGACAGATTCTACCTTTAAGGTTGCAGCAGGCGTGACACCTACCTACACCAGAAAAGAGTACACTGTTTACAACGGAACAATTTACTACTATATGACTGGCCCAGATAAGGGCTTCGCACCAGCGACATCAGATGCTACTTATACCTACGTTTACAAGGTAAACACAGGTAAGAAGCGCTACAGCGTAACTGTAAAGGATCAGTTTTACAGCTACGATAAGAGCAGACATATCAGCACATCCACAAGAACAACAGATAATTATGATGAAGGCTCTAGCTACAGTTATGGACCAATCTCTGTAAGTGGATATGAGTATTTTGATGCTGAGCGCCAGTCAGGTACAGTAACTGCTGATAGAACTGTAGTATTTAAGTACAAGGAGGTTTCTCCAGGTTCTGGAAAGATTACACCTGGTACATCAAAGGGCGGTGGCGAAGCTTATGCTAGCACAGCGGCACAGACTAACCAGAAATACAAGATTATTCAGGGTGCAAGCCAGACAGTGGCTCAGGACGCAGGTGCAGTAACAATCACTTGCGACGGCACAGTGGATAAGTTTTTGTACATTTTATTTGATGGAAAGGTATTAGCTTCCACAAATTACACCATAAAATCAGGCTCTACTATCCTTACTCTCACCAGGGAGTTCGTAAATACTTTGTCTGTAGGCGACCATGTGGTACAATTTCAGTATAACGATGGTTATGCTATGACAGGCTTGAAGGTTGCAGCAGCTGGAACAAAGACTACCACCACAGTTACCTACAAGGTGGCTGCGGATGGCTCTATCTCAGCTGGACATACAAAGGATGCAACTCCTAAGACAGCAGATGGCTTCGATTCCAGATATCTGCTTTGCATAGCAATCTTCTTACTGGGAGCAGGCGCCATCATGATGGGCAAGCAGAGAAGACTTGAAGCATTGCTTGCAGACAGAGACGAGGAGTAGGGTGGAGAAAAAATGTTAATCGAGACTTTAATTTATGTGGCACTAATAATTGCATTGTTTTTCGTATGTGATAACAGTTTATCCAGGAGGTACTATGTCCCTTTAAAGGTGGTATGTAGTGCCTCCTTTTTAGCGATTCTCTGGATAAATCAGATGCTTTCAGAGAAGCTGTGGCTGATGTTTTGGGCACTGCTGGCTTGCTTCGTGGGAGACTTGCTTATGGCCTTTTACAATACCTATCGCAACAAGCGAGTGATTGCTCTGGGTATAATAGCATTTATGCTGGGCCACGTGGGACTTTTGAACTATATGTGTAGAATCACTGATTTTACAAGTGTTCTGGTGTATATACTGCCTGTGGTTTTCTGCTTGCTGGTGGTATTGCTGAGGAAGTGCTTTCACTTGCATATGGGAAGCCTGTTTGTTCCATGCCTGATATACACTTACTTTGTATCAACAATGACTATGAAGGCTATAGAGTGTGGAGTGAATGGGAACCCATTGCTGGGAGTGGCTGGAACGCTGTTTTTGCTGAGCGACTTTACTATATTGTTTTTGTATTTTTATCATTTTAGAACTGTAAAAAATAAGCGCATAGTACATTTCGTGAATCTCGGAACATACTATGCGGCTATATTATTGTTTATATTTAGCTTATAGGTGACACCTCATCAGTCACCTGCGGTGACAGCTTCCCCTTCGCCAGGGTGGCAGACAACGCTAAAGCATTGTCTCAGCCCTCAAGGGGAAGCCTTTTTTATTGGATGTAGCTAACAAAGACATTGCCAAAGCTAGCAAAGTAATCTGATGCTTCAGAGATGGACATCTTTGAGTTGGCATCTGTTTCAGGGTCGAAGTAGATGACGGTGTTGGAGTCGTAGCCAACAAGTAGTACTGCTGTGTCATCTCCGGTGTAAGCGTAGACCGGGTTGCCAAGGTTTACATAGTAAAGGGCTTCGTCTAGGGTGACGCCGGTCAAATCAAGGATGGTGTAATCCTTAAGTGTCTTTGAAAGAATGGAGATAGGTGTCTCTCCTGATTCAAGTAGGGTGTGAACCTGTACATTTTCACCTTCGTGAACAAGCATTGCCGATAATGACTTGGCAAGGGTGCTTGCCTCGGAATCGCTTGAGCCATAGGCGATAGGGCTTATGGCGTTCTGGTAGGATTTTCTACCGCGCTTCCAAACGTATTTAGGGTCGTTATCAAGGACGATACCCATATTTTCATCTGCCTCTGAAATGGCCTCTAAGAGGCTGTCAGTGGCAAGAGTAACCTTGCTGCCTACATATACAAAGTACTGGGTTGAGCTGGTGGCTGAGGCTACGGAAATGCTTCGTGAGCTGTCAGCCAGAACAAGGCCGGAAATCTTGTAGTCTACCTTGCCCAGTGCTTCGTCCTCCCCGAGAGGGGTCATATTTAACACAACCACCTGCTGTTTGATTTCGTCTGTCTCAGTGGTGATAGGAACCGCCTGGTTTTGAGCACCGGCACTGTTTTTGATGGTGTCTTCCTCAGCTATGAGGATATTGCCATCGGCGTCTATCTGGATGCGGTCCAGGTAGATGGTGTAGGACTCCATGTGGACTCCAGTGATGTAGTAGCCATTTTTCTGGTAATCCTTAAGGGACTGGGCTGAGCCGTTGGAAAGATCTGCGATAGTAAGTGAATACATAGGATATACCTTTGCGCCAGCGCCGTCTAAGGTGATGTCCTTTTCATGGATGGTACCGTAAATCAGGTCATCGTCCATAAAGGCCAGTGGCTTGAGAAGCTGACCTGAGTCAGCGGTAATGTCGAAGGTCTTGCCTTTTTCCAAATCCATAATGTGGATAGCATCGGAAACATTAGGATTATCCATCCAAGCCAGGTATCTGCGTGAACCAGAGGAAGCGTACTGAGCCTCGTCCAGACCGCTTATAAGTTCCTTAGTGGTTAAATCCTTCAGATTCATATATAGAAGGGTTCCGTTTACCATGATGTAGAACTGACCATCTGAAGTCTCGTAGAGAAGGTTCGAGAAGTTGGCGTTCAATATCTGGTAAGAGCTGGTGGATGTAATGAAAATCTGCTCGCTGGCAAGGTTTTCGGTGGCATCATAGTGGTAAAGGTTGATGCCGCACTGTCCCTCGTGTGGGCCTGCATTCATGTATCCGTACACAACAAAGTCCATACTTCCTGATTCGTCGATGTTCAGAAGCAGTATCTGATGCTGGTCGTAGGTAGAACGGATGTCGGTAGGGTCGTCCACAAAGCTGAAAATCTCGTTTACCTGACGGTTGGTCTGGTTGTACTGGAAAAGACTACCATTTTCAACAAAGGAAACGATGGTGCCAGTTTCGTTTGAAAGGTACTGAACTGAAGGGTCTGTGATTCCGATGTTTACAAGGTTGTCCTTTATGGAAATGGAGCTCTTGTCCAGAAGCTGTTCCATATTGCGCTCGTAGCCTAAAAGGTAAATTCTGTCGGAGGTGTAGCGAATTCTAAAGTCCTCTGAGCAGGTGTAGTACTCGGTGGTATCATCGGCTTCCAGGCTAAGGGTGTAAGCCAGGGTAAGACTGATGTAATTGGTAGTGATATCAGTCATGGCAACGTTGGTGGTGCCTATCTGAGCGCCCTTGAACTTGCCGTAGGAAATCTGAGACAGGTTTGAGTTGATGTCTACATGGGTCAAGTCATCGTTGTTGGAAGATGCCTTTGGCTCGATGTAGGTGGCCAAATCAGTGGCATCCTCAGAGAGGGCGGTATTATGGAAATACTGGGCGAAATCAAGGATTTCCATCTCGTTACAGCCCTCTGGCTGCATGATTCTGGTGTAGTAGTGAACCTCTTTGCCCTGACCCGCCAGGGTGATAATCAGCAGGTACTCCTCGTTGGTCTCGATAAGGTTCTCGGCCTGGAAGCTGGCGGTGATGGTGTTGTTATCCTTGGTGAAATCCAGGTCGTTCTTTGAAATGTTGCGCTGGGTATCCAGTGAGCGAATCTCATAGGAAAGGTTATTTACTTTGAAATCATCGCAATCTATAGATAAGGAAATGTTGCGGTTTTCATCTAACGGAATGATGGCATCACGCATGTAGGCAGGGTCCATCTCGGAGGTGTAGCCGTGAAGCTGGGTGTAGCCATGGTTGAGATATTCGATAGCCACAACCGGTAAAGTAGGTGATGATTGCTTAGATATTTCAACATCTTCAGATATATTTGTGACTATTTCAAAGAAGACTAGAGATATAATAAAAACAGCTAGCAGAATAGCTGCGCGCTGTAGTATTTTAGTGGGAATACCCTTTTTGTAAAACTGTAATTTCATGGGGACTCGCTTTCCTTGAATATTTAAAAATAAAGTGTTATAATCGCACGGATTAAAAATAGACTTTAAATCGTTTACATTTTATCACTAATTATAGATACAATCTACTTTAAAGCTTATCGGAGGTTCAATGAAAAAGCTGTTAAGTAAAATAAAAACCGGCTGCAGTATCGTCGGTACTAATATAAAGAAATTCTTTGGTAAGGTTGCTGATTCAAAGGCAGTTCAGGCATACAAAAAAAGCAAGTTCCGTAGGAAATGGCTTCAGCTTTGGGATAAGAATGCTTTCTGGATGCAGATTCCACTTGCCCTGGCTATCATCTTTTTGATGGAATGGCTATCGAGACATTCATTTAGATCAGCCTGCGGATTTGTGGTTCATCACACCGGACCATATCTGTTCAATTCATATTGTGTGTTCGTAGTTCTTTCTATAGTATTCCTTAGCAAGAGACGTGGATGGTGGCGAACATTTATCAGTATGTTCTTTATAATTCTTGGAATTATAAATAGTGTCATATTGTTGAATCGTGTTTCACCATTTGGATATACAGACCTTTATATGATTGGAGACCTGCTTACAATGCAGGATTCCAACTACTTCTCGGCTCAGCAGGCTATGCTTGCGGTGGCAGCGCTGATTATCTTCATTATTTTGATGATAATATACGCTATCAAGGGGCCTAAGAAGCAGGACGGCAAGCCATTCTGGCAGAGGCTAATCCTTGTGATTGTGCTGTTTGGTTCACTTTATCCATCTACAATCCTTCTGAGAAATTCCGGAATTATGACTTCATACTTCGGAAATCTGGCTCAGGGATACCTTGATTACGGTTATTTGTACGGTTTTTCTACTTCAGTTTTAGACAGAGGTATGAACAGACCATTTGGATATTCAGAGGCTAAAATCGACACTATTATCGAGAACGATAATGCCTATATTCAGACCTTGCAGACAGCAGACGGTGAGAGACCTAATATCGTAGTTATTCTCCTGGAGTCCTTCTACGATGTAAGCGAGTGCAAGTTCCTTGAGACAAATGAGGATCCAATTCCTTTCATTCACTCATTGGAGCAGAACTATTCAACTGGTCACTGTATCGTGCCTGTAGTAGGTGCTGGAACCTGTAATTCAGAGTTCGAGGTGCTTACAGGACTTAGCTGTGGCTTCTTTGGACCTGGTGAGTACCCACAGAAGACTATCCTTAAGGAAGTGGATGTGGAGAGCTACGCAGATGTCCTTTCAGAGATTGGCTACGGCACTCATGTAGTTCATAACAATGGTGGTAATTTCTATTCCAGAAAGAACGCTTTCTCCCAGATGGGATTTGATACCTTTACTTCCAAGGAGATGCTTGATATTACCGAGTACACTCCACTTGGAAACTGGCCTACAGATGATATTCTTCTTGGTGCCACAATGGATGCCATGGATAGCACTGAGGGTAGCGATTTTGTTTACACTATTACTGTTGAGGGCCACGGCTCTTACCCAACCTACGAGGTTGAAAAGGATCCTGAGATTAAGGTGACAGCTCAGGGCAAGACTCAGGAAGAAAACTACGCCTGGTCTTATTATGTGAATCGAATTCACAACGTTGATGATTTTATCAAGCAGTACATTCAGGCTTTTGATGAGCGCGGGGAGGACACACTGGTAATCATGTTTGGTGACCACCTTCCTACTATGGGTCTTACAGCTGATGAAATCACTACCAACGATTTATACCAGACAAAGTACTTCACCTGGAATAACTTTGGTATGGAAAAGCAGGATATGGATTTGACTACATATCAGCTTGTTTCAGAGTATTTAAACAGACTTAATATTCACAACGGAAATATTAATGGATATCACCAGACAGCTATGGCTGCTGGCAAGAAATACGGCACTGGAGAGTACATGAATGACCTGAGAATGCTTCAGTATGACATTATGTACGGTGACCGCTACACCTACAAGGCTGGTAAGGAATACAAGCCTACAGATATTGAGATGGGTGTAAATGATGTAACAATTGATAAAGCTTATTTCTTCAATGGAAAGCTTCACATCTATGGAGACCAGTTCAGTAAATGGTCTAAGGTCTATGTGGGGGAAGAGCAGGTTTCTACTAAGTATGAATCTGGCCAGGTACTCACGATAAAGGCTTCGGATGTTAAGAATGGCGATAAGATAAAGGTTTGCCAGGTGGGAAGCTCTAATACAATCTTCAGGGAATCCAATGAGTTCATAGTTTATGATCCAAACTATGTGGAAGAGGAAGAAGAAGAAATTGAGGAAGCAGAAGAGGAATAACACCTCATCAGTCAGCTAAAGCTGACAGCTTCCCCTTCGCCAGGGTGGCAGACAACGCTAAAGCATTTTCTCAGCCCTCAAGGGGAAGCCTAAAATCAAAGGGTTCCGGCATAACGCCGGAACCCTTTATTTTAATATTCGCCATTTTTATACTTTGTAATGAGTTTATCAATACGCTCGTAAGGATTGAGCAATTCTGAGATTGAGCAATCATGATTAAGTGTATCGATGATGTATGCAATGTATTTTGACATATCACACTTGATGAAGTATGGCTTGTTGAGAACTTCGTCTGTGAGGTATGTGAGGTTAGTAGTGACAACCTTGTAGATGATGCCATCCTCTACTGCCTTATCAAACTTGTCCATGCCGTTGGTGAAGAGTCCGAAGGTAGCAACTACGAAAATACGATTAGCGTTGCGCTTCTTGAGCTCTGTAGCAACATCGATCATAGACTCACCAGAAGAAATCATATCATCAACAATGATAACGTCCTTACCGGCTACGTCATTTCCAAGGAATTCGTGAGCGACGATTGGATTACGTCCATCTACGATGCGGCTGTAATCACGACGCTTGTAAAACATACCAACATTGACACCAAGTACAGATGCCATGTAAACTGCACGCTTTGTTCCACCTTCATCTGGAGAGATAATCATCAGGTGATCATTATCAAGCTGAAGGTCCTTGCAGTTCTTAAGGATGCCCTTAAGGAACTGGTAAGTAGGAGATACAGTCTCGAAGCTGTATAAAGGAATAGCGTTCTGAACACGTGGGTCGTGAGCATCAAAGGTGATGATGTTGTCAACGCCCATGTGAATGAGCTCCTGAAGAGCCATAGCACAGTCAAGGGATTCACGTCCACTACGACGATGCTGACGTCCTTCGTATAAGAAAGGAATAATAACAGTGATGCGCTTTGCCTTACCCATTGCAGCAGCGATGATACGCTTAAGGTCGCAATAGATATCGTCTGGGCTCATGTGGTTCTCGTGACCGCAAACAGTGTAAGTAAGGCTGTAATTGGTAACATCAACGAGGATGTATAAATCAAGTCCGCGGACAGATTGATTAATTACACCTTTTCCTTCGCCTGAACCGAAGCGAGGGCAGTCAGCATCAACAATGTAAGAATCACTGCGGTAACCTGCAAGAGTAATAATTGATTGATCGCTCTTGCGCTCTTGTCTCCATTGAAGGAGATAATCGTTAACCTTCTCAGCAATCTTTGAACAGCTCTTGTGAGGAATTATTCCTAACTCAGCCAGTGGGGGTGTGTTTTCTAACACGATTTCGTTGTTTGGCATTGTTTGCTCCTTGAAATGATATTTTATTTATTCATCATTACTTTCTTAATACGAATATCATCCCCGATAAGCCTAATGGCATCGTAATTTGAAAATACTCGCGAAGTAATACGTTCGCTGTATGTGTCTCTCATCTGCTCGAGAGATAAATTTGTGGAAATAACGGTTGATTTGTTTCTAAGTAACCTCTCATTTAAGCACTGGAATAGCTTTGTGATAGTGAAATTATTAGGAAGCTCAGTGCCTAAGTCATCAATGATTAATAAGTCACAGTCAAAGATCTGGTCTGGAAGATCGTCTACCTTTTTCTTGAAGGTCTGGTCCTCGAATACCTTAAAGAGACCTGTAGCTGTGAAGTAAATAACAGATATGCCTTCATCTAATAAAGCTTTTGCTATGCAATTGGAAAGAAAGGTCTTACCACAACCGGTCTGTCCAAGCAACAATAAATTACCACCTTTTTCCTTAAAATGCTGCACAAAGTTTTGCGCTCTTTCTAGGGCTATTTGTGCAGTGGCACGAGGGCTGGTGGTAGAATTATCCTCATCATAAACATTTAGGTCAAAAAAGTCGAAATTTTCCTTGGAAAGGATGTTGCTGAGGTTGGATTGCTTGTACACAATATTTATGGCTGCCTGCTTGAAGCAGTGGCAACGCTTGCCATTGATGTAGCCAGTGTCCTTGCAATCTGGACAGTCATAAGGAGGCTCAAGGTAATCTGCTGGGAAGCCGGCAGACTCAATGAGCTTAGTCCTACGGTCCTTAAGCTCTGAAAGCTTGCGACGTGAAGCCGAAGCTGCAGATTCGATGCTCTCACCGTTGAAAATAGCGGTGATAGAAGACACCGAAACTCGAGATACTTCCTCATCTAGCTGAGAAAGTGTGGGAATAGCTGAGTACAACTCATCAGTGCGGTAAGCAACGATCTGGTTATTGCGGGCCTGTTTGTGGTTGTACTGACGCATAAGAGCATCGTATTGTTCGTTGGATAATGCCATATTTATATTCCCCCTAAAATCTTCTTCTCTAACTCATCGAAATTGTAATCTCGCTGTGAGAAATTGTGGAACTTGCTTGTGGCCTTTGGCTTAGCTGGTGTACCAGTGGTAGCCTGGGTGTTTCTGGTGCGTGTAGCAGAAGAAATCTTGGCCACTGAGGCTGCAGTGTAATCAGCATCCAGCTTGGCGATATCGTCTAACGATTTAACCCCCGACTTGTGCCAGCTGGTGATGATTGAATCTGCATATGGAAAGGATGGCTTGTTGGTCTGGATGATAGTGCGCTTGCAGGCCTCACAAATGATATCCAAGTCCATATTGAAGGTATTTGTCCATTTATTTATGTAGTCTAACTCTGTATCAACTAAGGCACGGCCTGTGATGCCAAGGGCCTTCATGATAGAGTAAACAGTGCTGTTTCGTGCGCTGGATGCCTTAATAGCGTCCTCAACGGAGCTGATGCCATCCTCTGCCCAGTTGCGTGCCACTGTGTCCATGTAATGGAAGCTTGAGTGGCCACCGCCGATGCAGGTCTCAACCAGGTACTGGATAAGGTCCACTGACATGTGTAAGCTGTCGTACCAGAATAAAAGTGTGGTGGTGTCGCTTACTGAAAGTGGGTGACCCAGGTAGGTCTGGGTGGCAAATATAAGGTCACTAACCTGTGTGTCCTCGCTGAAGGCCTTAAGCTCATCAGAGCTGTAGCTAGGCTTAGAAGAAACAGGTGTAGTGGCAGCAACAGGTGCCCCAGCAGTTGAAGCAACGTTTGAAGCACCTGTGTAACGAACAGAAGAATTCATGGATGTGATGTTGGAAATGACAGGCCCGCCAGCCTTGTCAGATCCATTCACATCTACTAAGCAGATTCCTGAAAGCTCATTATCTGGTGAATACTCAAGGTGAAGCAACCCTACTTTCTCCCAATAAGTAAAAGCTCGCATTACGTCTTTCTCTGTGTGGTCTAAACAGTCCGCCAACTGCGAGATGGAAAACTCGTAACCATCTCTATTGAGACAACGCAACAGATAAAGGTAAACCTTAACATATTCTCCATTGGCATCTTTCATGAAATCGTCAATAAAAGTATTAGAAACACAAGTAAAGCCTGTGTTATTGCTAGTGTGCAACATGATGTCAGCCATATTTATACATCTCCCTCTTAATCTGAGGCAAATTATAGCAAAGTCGATTTGAAAAGAAAAGGGCAAAAATAGCGGGAAGGCTTGTAAATAAAGGGGTTGCGAGGGTTGTGGATAATGTGGAAAAGTATCATAAAAATACTAAAAATGGGGCAAAAAAATCCACATTTCGCTGGGGGATAATTCCCACAGAAAATGTGGATAATGTGGATAACTAGTGCTTAAGTAGATTTTCACCTACTAAATAAACATCTCCGGCACCCATAGTTATCAACATATCATTGTGTAAAAGATTTTTTTTCAAAAATTCTTCACAGGCATTGAATGTGACTAAATAATGGGCCTCAACACCAAGCTTTTCAAGGCGGTCGGTAATATCCTTTGAGCTGACTCCGTAGATGTCTGGCTCACGGGCAGGATAAATATCCGGCATGATGACGATGTCCGCAGTGCTTAAAGCCTCTGCAAATTCGTCTAAAAAGCTGAGCGTACGTGTGTAGGTGTGTGACTGGAAGCACACAATAAGGCGATTATGTGGGTAGTTCTGTGCTGCAGCCAGGCTGGCTTTGATTTCGGTAGGGTGGTGAGCGTAATCGTCGATTACTGTGGCACCGTTGTAGGTTCCCTTAAACTCGAAACGTCTGTGAGCACCGCCGAACTTTGAAAGACCTGCATTGATGTGGTCGTAGTTAACTCCCATCTCTATTGAAAGGGCAATAGCTGCAAGTGAGTTGCTGATGTTGTGGTCGCCAGGAACGTTAAGCTGAACTCGCTCAAGTGCCTTACCGTTGAAAACTGGAATGTAGCTTGCACAGCCCTTTTCATTGTATGTAATTTCTGTAGGAACAATATCTGCCTCACCATGGAGTGCGTAAGTGATAACCTTGCACTTTAAACCATCGGTGAAGTATTTAACGTCATCAATCTCGTTGTTAATGATGAGAATGCCGTCCTCAGCTGTGTTGCCGGCAAACTTCTTGAAGGATGCGCGGACATTTTCAAGATTCTTGAAGAAGTCCAGGTGGTCAGCTTCCACATTCAAAATCACATTGTACTTAGGGAAAAATGAATGGTAGCTGTTGGTGTATTCGCAAGCTTCAGTGATAAACACATCGCTGTCGCCAACGTGAACATTGCTGTGGATAGCATCAAGGATGCCTCCTACTGAAATGGTAGGCTCGTCAGCTGTCTCAAGAAGAATCTGGCTAATCATTGATGTAGTGGTGGTCTTGCCGTGGGTACCAGCTACTGTGATTGAGCGGGCGTAATTCTCCATGATTTCTCCAAGGAGCTCGGCACGGGTAAGCATTGGCTTTCCGCTGGCCTTTGCGGCTGCGAACTCTGGGTTGTCCTCGCGGATTGCAGCAGTGTAAACAATAAGGTCGATATCGTCAGTGATATTTTCTGCCGCCTGTGGGTAATTGACCTTTGCTCCAAGAGCAACCAGGTGCTTTGTCAAATCTGATTCATCGCGGTCGGAACCGGAAATGGTAAAGCCGGCGCCAAGGAGAATCTCGGCAAGGCCGGACATGCTGATGCCGCCGATACCTATAAAGTGGACATGAATTTTGTCGTTGAAATTTAATTTGTACATGGAAGTTATTCCTTTCTGACACCTCATCCACCGCTAAAGCGGTCCCCCTTCCCCTTCGCCAGGGTGGCAGACAATGCTAGAGCATTGTCTCAGCCCTCAAGGGGAAGGCTAGAGGTTACAATCAATCCTAACCATAAACCCAATTGGGGTGACTTTCAAGGGTCAAGTTGAGAAATAATGGATAATATTTTGTTGATTGTTACCATTAATTGTCAAAAAATTAACATGATTATAGTAAAAATAAGAATAATATTGCGTGTAAAAAGCCACTTTGTTATACTAAATACACAAGTATGTGTTTTTTTACCAAAAAAGAACACTAAAGGGGAGTGCTATGGGTATATTATGGGCACATCCTGACTGACACCACGAGAAAGGCAGATGATAGGGATGATTAGAAAAGAAATGATCGCAATGCTTCTGGCTGGTGGGCAAGGTAGCAGATTGGGCGTGCTGACGTCTGATGTTGCTAAGCCAGCCGTCTCTTTCGGAGGAAAGTATCGAATTATCGACTTCCCTCTATCAAATTGTATCAATTCAGGGATTGATACCGTTGGCGTACTTACTCAGTATCAGCCACTTG
>JAEEGL010023671.1_pt1 | contig 27667 bp, 16 predicted proteins | sample 9134231 | NCBI WGS metagenome assembly JAEEGL01 (sample SAMN16246548, study PRJNA631951) | gut metagenome | biome: gut microbiome; feature: rumen; material: fiber-attached | host: Bos | place: Iran: Karaj | collected 2018-10
AGTCCTTCGTAGGCGTAGAATGTTCCGCTTCGGCCGGTGAAATCCTTGTGGTTGAATGTTTCTTCGTAGATTTTGAGGAGTTCCGAAAGTTCCTGTTCGGTCGGGCGCTTGGCTTCTTCAAAAACTTTTACGGTCGCTTCCATGATTCTTGCATTGTGGAATTCAGAATTGAAGTGATAGATTCCGTCTTCATCTTTTTCGAGGATTGAATTTCCCGTGCGTTCAATGAGCGATTTCAGGAAGCTGAGTTTTTCTTCGGTGACATTGTTTTTGTCGGTGAAAGCCGGAAGTTCCTTATTCGGGTAGAGGATGTATGAATTCTGCCTCTGTTCGTAAAGCGCGCTTTTTCGGAGTGCCTTGAGGACTTCGAGGGCTTCGGTTGAATCGAGGAGGTTTGCGGAAAGAACTGCCACCTGACCTTCGAGCATTTCCTGAAGCCGTAGGATTTTCATTCCGTTTTCCGTGACGGACATCGTGTTGTAGGTATGGAAGAGGTTGTCGCTTCGTTTGTTTACGAGAATGCTTTCCCGGACCATTTTGAGGATTGATTTGAGCGAGGTGACGATTTCTTCTGATGAAAGCTCGGTTTCTCCCGCCTTGTAGCCGTTGGCGTAAAGTTCGTTTCTTTCGGTTTCAAAGATTTTTCCTGCCTTGTCCGTGAAGATTTTGCGCTCGGTGTCATCGTTTATTGTTTTTGAGATGTCGCTTGTCTTGTAAAGTTCTGCGAGCGACTTGAAAGCCTGTGCGATGACGAGCGGGATTGCGAATGATTTCTTCTCTTCTTTTGTGTAAATCTTGATTAGGAAAGAAAGCATTCGATGCAGGTAGCAGAGGGTGACTACGGAAAGTCCCCAGCCTGCCAGTGCGTTGTTTGCGTCGTTCCATTCAGGGCGCTGGGTGTTCATCCAGATTCCGCCGCCCGGTACGAGATTTGCGCTTTTTGAGATTATGATTTGAAGGACTTTCGCCGTGAATGAGAGAAGTGCCGGCTGATTGTCGCTTCCCATGACGAGTTTTGCATCGCTTCCGTAGCTTTTGCTTTTTTTGATGAGTTCGTCACTGAGTTTTTTGTCGAAAGAAAGCGATGAATGAGGTGCTTTCAGGATTTCTTCGTAGCTTTTGAGGCGGTAAGGAACATTTGAGCTTGAGTAAATCTTTTCGTTTAAAGTTGCAAGGAATGATTTTGAATCTGCCTTGTTCCACAGTTCAAGGAATTTCTGGAGATAGATTACCTGATGGTCGCCCCAGTAGCCGTACTGCGCCCACGGATTTTCAGGCTCCGGGCATTCCCAGTCGATTCCGGCGCGTGAAATTCGGTAAGGGTTGAATCCGTCGGCTGTCATGGCGTTCAGGAATTTCGCTGTCATGTTCGGGATGTATGAAGGATAGCTCATTGCCAGCGCTTCCCAGTTCTGGAAGATGTCACGCCAGTTTCCCTCGTAATTGAGGATTGGATTTTTGTTTGAGTCCAGAAGATGAATGTTGAAGCGGTTCCATGGGCGGCTCGGGTCTCCGTGACGGCGGCTGAAAATCATCGGAAGGTATTCGAGGGCGAGTCGGATTATCTGCGGGTCCTTTGTCGCGCAAAGTTTTTCCATGATGATGTTTTTTTCAAGCGAGAATTTTGTGGCAAGTTCCCCAAGTGCGTTTTTCGCGGCTCCGTATTTTTCTGCATCCCGGCTTTTGATGAAGCTGAGCAAATCCGGGGCATTGATCCGGCCGTTGTCCGCAAAGAAGCCGCCACGCATGATGTTGAACATGACATTCGCGCGGTGGTGCATGACGGTCATTTCGGCGGCCGTGTTCTGGATTCCATCGGTTTCGCGTAGGTACTGTGTCATCAGGTTTTCAGTGGCGAAAATGTCTTCAAGAAGGGTTTTTCTTGCTTCTTCCCTGTTTTTGATTTTGCCTTCGAGCTCTGTGATTCGGCTTCGGGTGAAGCTTGTGTCAAAAACCTGTTCCCATTCATCGAATGAATTTGCCTTTAAGCTGATTTTTCTTGTGATGAAGCATGACGGTCGCTCGCCTTTTACGACATCGACTTGCTTGAGTGAATCCGCTTTTCCGTCTGATTCAAAAAATTCTTTTGGCGTGTCCGGCGATAAAAATAATGCGTCGTCTGTGGTGAACCAGCTTACATTCGCAAGGAGACCTTCGCTCGGCTCTGCTTTGTCCGTTACCACTGAAGAAACCGTGAAAAGGGCGAGGTTTGCTTTTTTGTCCAGGTCAGTTTTTTTGTATGCGTCTAGAAGAACTGAATTCCCGTTCTGGAATCCGGCATCGGTGCAGGCCGGCAGGATGTTCTGGCATCCGTCGAGGATTGTAATTTCGCGTGTCTTTGAGCCGAGGTTTTCGATTCGGGCAAGGCGCACAAGTCCGAAATTTGCCGAAGAAGTCCAGCCGTAGCGGAATGAAAGCTGAAGATTTGAGTTCACTTCCTCGAACCAGACCTTTGTTCCGCTGGCGTTTTTGTAGATATTCCTTGTGATGGCCTTGTCTTTTTGAAATTTCGCGCCGGTGTTGCAAAGAAGCGATGCGAAGGGTTCCCAGAATTCGCAGCTTCCGTCTTCGTTCTTTATGGCGATTGCGGCGTAATGTCCGGTTGAGTATTTGGTGTCGGAGATTTTGTCGCAGGTGTAATATGGGAAAATCGCATGGTCGCAGTCGATTCGGCCCGCGCTGATTCCACCCTGAGACCAGCAGAAATTCCAGATGTCGGAAGAACTTGTGATTGTCATAAAAAAGTCTTCCATGCAGTCATAATTTTCGATTTTATAAAAGATTTCGCCGTCAAGCTCTGTGAAACTTCCCTTTACTTCTTTTTTCATATTTCGCTCCTTTTTGATTTCTTTGGTTTTCATTTTCTTTACTATAGGAACGATAAAGTATGCTTTTTGGGATGTCAATTTTAAAGATTGAAAAAACCGAAAGATAGAAACCTTTCTGAAAAGCCACTTCCTACCATTACGATACCTCATGCCCTATACTCAAAATCGAGGAAATAAAGTTATGGAAAAACAAATGGCACAAACTTCTGTCACGGTTCTCAACAAAAAGACCTTGTGGCAAAGACTCAAAGAAGAAAAATGGCTTCAGTTCATGGCTTGGGCCGGACTTATCTGGATGCTCGTGTTCAACTATGCCCCGATGTACGGCTTGCTTATTGCCTTCAAAAAGAACTACAGGATTACAACTCCCCTGTTCAGCATCAGCTTCCTGAAGTCCGCATGGGCGGCAACCGGAGGCTTGCAGCATTTCATCAATTTCTTCAAGGACGAGGAATTCGTGAACATCATGGTGAACACTTTGGGAATCAGTATTCTCAAACTGCTCATCTGTTTCCCTCTTCCGATTGTGTTCGCAATTCTTTTGAACGAGGTTAAGAGCGACCACTTCAAGAAGAATATCCAAACTATTTCTTATCTTCCCCACTTCCTTTCATGGGTCGTTTTGGGCGGAATCCTTACTTCATGGCTCGACGAGAACGGTCTCGTGAATCAGATTCTTGTGCGGATCGGCATCATGGAAAAACCGCTTGCCTTCCTTGCCTATCCGAGATTTTTCTGGGCCATCGTGGTCATCTCTGATTTATGGAAGGAGCTCGGCTGGTCTGCAATCATCTATCTCGCAGCTATCAGCGGAATCGACCAGCAGATGTACGAGGCTGCCGAAATTGACGGTGCGAGCAGACTAAGGCAGATTTTTGCAATCACGATTCCTTCAATCAAGGGAACAATCATCATCATGTTCATTCTTGCGGTCGGCGGTTTGCTCAATTCAAACTTTGACCAGATTTTCGTCCTCTGGAATCCGTTGAACTCCGAGAGGTCAAATGTAATCGACATCTACACTTACACGACGGCTATGCGCAGCATGAGGTATTCTTACGCTTCGGCAATCGGTTTGTTCAAGTCGGTTGTTGCGTTCATCCTGCTTTTCTTTGCGAACCAGTTCACGAAGAAAGTCAACAAAACATCATTATTCTAGGGAGAGAGGAGGAAAGTTATGAGAAAAATTGGCGGAAGGCAAATGAACGGTGTCATCATCAACACAATCATGCTCCTTGTCTGTTTTGCGGCGCTTTATCCAGTCTGGTATACGATTATCGTTTCTTTCAACGATTCGGAAGACACTTTGCGAGGCGGTCTTTACTTCTGGCCTCGCGTATTCACCCTTGAAAGCTACAAGACGGTCTTTCAGGACAAGTCGATTATCCGGGCATTCGGAATTACGATTTTGAGAACTGTGATTGGAACGGTTTCAAGCGTAATCTTCACTTCAATGGTCGGATATGCTTTCTCAAAAAGGCATATTTTCGGAAACAAGGTTTACATGATTATCGGAACCATCACAATGTTCTTCGGTGGCGGCTTGATTCCGACTTTCATCTTGTACAAGAACATCGGTTTGTACGACAATTTCCTGGTGTACATAATTCCGAGCATGTTCAATTTCTACAATATGATTATCTTCATGGCCTTTTTCCGGGAACTTCCGGTTGGTCTTGAAGAATCTGCGAAACTTGACGGCGCGAACGATATGGTAATCTTCTTCAGGATTATCCTGCCGCTTTCGATGCCTGTAGTCGCCACGATTGCACTTTTCAACGGCGTATGGCAGTGGAACGATTACTTTACCGGAGTCATGTACATCAATGATTCTACTTTGCAGCCGATTCAGACCTTCCTTTACCGAATCGTAGCCAGTGCGAGCGCTTCAAAGGCTGTCGTAAGTCTTCCGGCGGGCATTTCGGCTCAGCAGGTCAGCTCTCAGTCGGTTCGACTTGCAACGATGGTTGTCACGACACTCCCGATTGTGTGTGTCTATCCGTTCCTGCAGAAATATTTCGTAAAGGGAATGTTGATTGGCTCAATCAAGGGCTAAAAAATATAGAAAAAAACTGGAGGTAAATATGAAAAGAATTAAAAAACTTGCACTTGCTGTTACGATGGGATTTGCGGCTCTCGCTTCTCTCGGACTGATTTCATGTAACGAAAAATCAGGCGGAAAGAACGGAACTCTTGCTGGAACAGAAAATGAGCCTGGCTGGAAACTGAACAAAGACAAGCAGATTACCTTTGACTGGTACATAAATTTCTCATGGTTCGCACGACACTGGGGCGATTCAAAAGTCAGTAAATACATCACTGAAAAGACCGGCGTTAATGTCAACTTCATCGTGCCGGCCGGAAACGAGGCTGAAAAACTCAACACTATGATTGCGGGCGACGCTCTCCCGGACTTGATAACTCTCGGCTGGTACGAGGGGCAGGTTCCGATGATGATTGATTCAGGGCTTGTTTATGCGCTCGACGAGCTTGCAGAAGAGTACGACCCGTATTTCTTCAAGATTGCAAACCCTGACAAGCTCGGCTGGTACCGACAGGAAGATGGTCATATTTACGGCTATCCCAACGCAAGCTACACTCCCGCTGATTACGAAAAATATGCCGGAAAGCTCACTTCAAACGAGACTTTCCTTGTGAGAAAAGACATTTACGAGGCTCTTGGAAAGCCTGATATGACGACCCCGGAAGGATTTCTGGCGGCTTTGAGAAAGGCAAAACAGAAATTCCCGACAGCGAACGGACTTCCTTTGATTCCTTTTGGAACTGCTGAATTCACGGATGTTGGAAACAGCCAGCTTCAGGGCGTTCTTCAGCATTTCCTGGCTCTCGATCCTGAAAAAGACGGAAAATTTGAGGATGCTGCCCTTGGTCTTACAGAAAACCCGGAATACATTCGATGGCTCAAGGCCCTGCGACAGGCTCACGAAGAAGGCTTGATTCCTACTGATATTTTCGTTGACAAGCGAAGTCAAATCGAAGAAAAAGCCGCCCAGGGACGCTATTTCTGTATGCTCTACATGAACTGGGACATGCAGGCTCCACAGAACGCTCTTTATGCCCGCGACCCGAATTCAATTTATATCGCTGTTGACGGTCCGAAAAACACCCGCGGCGATGATCCGAAACTTGCAGGCGGAAGCATTGCGGGATGGACAGTCACCCTCATCAGCAAAAAATGTAAGGACAAGGCTCGTGCAATTCAGTTCCTTTCATATTTGATTAGCGAAGAAGGCCAGATGGATACGAATTTCGGAATCCCGAATGAGACCTACACAATGGTCAACGGAATTCCTACCCTCACTCCTGAAGTCAAGGCTCTTGATTCAACTGACAAGAACAAGCAGGAAAATGAAGTCGGTGTCCTCTACACATACTGGATGCTCATGGATACTGCTTGGCAGGCACAGTGGGGTGTTGAGTATGCGCCGTCTTTGGAGCAGCCTCAGCTTTGGACCCGCCCTTATGTATGCTCTTACGCGGTTTATGACGGCCTTACGCTCCCGGTTGGCTCGGACGAGGATTTGATTTATCAGGAAATCCAGCGTAAATGGGGAAAAGTGCTTTCAAATCTTATTCGCGCTGGAAGTGAAAAGGAATTTGATTCGATTCTTGCTGAATATAACAAGTTCAAGGCAGATAAAGGGCTTGCAAAAGTTCAGAAAGTTCAGACTGAGCTTATGAACAGAAACAAGGCAAAACTTGCGAAGTAAAGTTAAAAAAATAAGGAGAAAAAAATGAAAAAAGGATTGGTTCTTGCTGCGGGGCTTTCTTCGATATTTGCGCTTTCATCATGCCTCACGGTCAATGCAAAAAAAATTGTTCCCCCACCGTACACACCTCCGAAAGTTGAGGGAGTTCAGGTTGGCGAAAAGGAAAGTCTTTCAAAAGTCTATTACTCAACATCGAATTTCCCGCAGATTGACGGTGTATTTGAGGAATGGCAGAACCTTGATGGAGTCCACACACATGAGCAGGTTTATGGCGGACTTCTTGATCCTAAAAACGCTGACGGATTCTTTGTTGTCCGAACTGATGGCGAGAATCTCTATCTTTATGCTGATGTAACTGACAATGATGCCGGCGTGAACGCTTACGAGGCAGGTCAGGCATGGCGAGGCGATTCAGTTGAATTCTTCTTCGGAACGGACACATCAAAACACAATTCATTCAAGGATACGGATGTCAGGGTGCGAATCATTCCACGAAGCAAGACTGACAAATATGATGTGGCGATTGGAATCAACGACCAGGAAATTCAGAGCGATGACATTAAGGCAGCTGTCGTCTACAACGAAAACGGCTATCAGGTTGAGGCGAAATTCCCGCTTTCAATTCTGGCAAACAAGCCTCTCAAACTGAACCAGAATCTGCGCTTCGATTTCCAGGTTAACGATGCCGATGGTGGAAAAGAGAGAACTGGCTTGCTGCACTGGAACAGTCCGAACGACAACACTTATGCGGATCCGGCTTCTTGGGGCAATGCGAAGGTTGTGCCGCTTCCAGAGTAAAAAAGTGTCATTCCGCGTTTAGTTTCGGAATCAATTAAAGGAGAAAAATTTACTATGAAAAAAAGATTGTTTGCGATTGCAGCCCTTTCTCTTGCATTTTTGATGACTGCTGCTGCAGAGAAAATTACAGTTAAAAAAGATGCTGGTGGCTGGCGGCTTTTTGACGGTGCAAAACCTGTCGAAGTCAAAGGTATCGTCTGGTCATACACACCGATTGGCGAGACCCACACTTACGATTTGTTCAGCAAGGATGACGCCTTCATCCGCAAAATGATTGACACCGACATGCCAATGCTCAAGGCGATGGGCGTGAATGTAATCCGCTGCTTCTCTACTATTCCTCCGAAATGGGTCGAATACATTTATACAAAATACGGAATCTACACCGTAATCAATGACTTGCTCGGTCGTTACGGCGTGAGCGTTCGCGGAACATGGTACGCTCAGACCGACTATTCTGACGAATACACACGCGAAGTCCTGATTGAGCAGGCAAAAAAGACCGCTGAAAGCTACAAGGGCGTAAAAGGCGTCCTCATGTACATGTTCGGAAACGAATCAAACTACGGTCTTGTCTGGTCATCAACTGAAATCGAAAATCTCCCGACCGGTGAGCAGAATGTCGTTAAGGCGGGTTATCTCTACGACCTTCTTGAAAAGGCGATGGCGGCTTGTAAGGAAATTGACCCGGACAGGCCAGTCGGAATCGTAAACGGTGACACGCAGTACCTTGATTTGATTCACAAGCTCTGCCCTTCCCTCGATATTCTTGGCGTAAACGCTTACCGAGGATACAGATTCTACGACAGCTTCTACGAGAACATTGCTGATGTTGTTGATAAGCCGGTCATGCTCACAGAAAGCGGTGCCGATGCATTCAATGATTTGCTCGGACAGGAAGATCAGCTCGCACAGATGAATTACCTCAAGAGCCAGTGGGAAGAAATCTATCAGCAGGCATACGGAAAAGGAAAAAGCCAGAACATCATCGGTGGATTCGTGTTCGAGTGGATGGACGAATGGTGGAAACGCTATCAGAACAAAAACCTCGATGTTCACGACGATGCTTCTTGGTCAAACGCCGGCTACGATGTTGACTATGCTGACGGCCGCAACAACATGAGCGAGGAATGGTTCGGAATTGTGGCACAGAGCCCGATTAAACAGAACGGAATCAACATGCGCACACCGAGGGCGGCTTACTACATGCTTTGTGATGCATGGAAACTCAGTCTCTATGATTCAAGCATGTCTCAGGTAAACCAGACTTTCGCAAATCTTCAGTATTCAATGTATGTGGCTCGCGGAAACGAAAAATCAATCAAGCAGACGATTAACGAGCAGAACATCGTAAAAATCACCCAGCTTGATACGAGCATTCAGGCAGTCACACCGGTTTATGTTACGGGGCTTAAAGAGGACATCAAGAACAAGGACAACTGGAAACGCAACATGAAATATCCTGATGATCAGGGTAAAACGGTCGAGCCAAAGGTCAGCGCAGAAGCAACTTTGGGATTGAACATCAAACCGTGGGAGAATTTCTCAGGAGACATCACTTTCAAGGCATGGAACGCAGAACCTTACACAAATCTCGCTGATCACTGGTCAATGTATTACACAAAAGATGCGGAGGCGACAGACGAAAACCTGAAACATGCGGCGGTCTATTCAGCAGACTTCAACTACACTGGAAAGGCATTTGATGTTGCAGGCTACTACCATGTCGGACACGCAAGCTTCGAAGGTTACGGAGATCCGTTCTCAATCAGCAAGGAAGCATACGACATCATCGGTTATGACATGAACAACTCGGCAGCTCCTATTGCCCTTCAGTTCAAGGGAAAAGGACAGCTTTCAGGACTTGAAGTAATCGGCGGTCCGGAAGTCTGGGGATATGCAAAGCCACAGGTCCTCGCAAATTACTACAAATGGATTCCGAATGTCGGTTTCCTTGACGGAATTGTCTTGAATGCAACCTATGCAGAAGAATTCGGCGCATCAAAGAATGTGAATTACGCTCCGTACAACGGATTCGGCCCTGGCAGAAAAGCATCTGTCTACACTGAACTTTATTACGGTCCGTGGGTAACGCTCAAACTCGGTGCACTTCATGCCGGCTCAGAGAAAATCGGTGCAAAATACATCAAGAAATCTGGTGGAATTGGAACAATCGAAGAAAAAGACACATTGGCAGCTTACGGTCAGCTTGGCACGAACATGTTCCAGCACACTTACATCTATGTGAACGGAATTTACCGTGGCCTTGTCGCAGAAACAAACCCTGCTGCAGTTCGAGGAAGCTTATACAATGCTGATTCAGGAAGCGGAAACCGAATCGAAGTTCAGGGCGGTGTAGATTTCGTTTATGGAAACTTCGTCGCAAAACCGATATTCCGAATGCGAATGCCGATTGAAGATTCTTGCGGAAGAAACCTGCTTTCGGGGGCACCATTTGTCGTCGGTATGGGCAACCGCCGTTCACTGGAAGTTGAAGCCGTACTCACTTATGACCCGGAAGGAGCGACATGGTTCCATGAATGGAATTCAAGCGACATCGAGGGTGCGAATTTCGCAGTTTCCCTCACAGGATTCTATCAGGCTTATGCAGGAAAGACAGACAATCTTCCGTTCAAGAGCAACACAAAAACAACAGGAAAGAACAACGACGGAACCTCAATCACAGATTTTGTATGGTATGACGGCGGAAACCTGCCTTTGCAGTACAATCTCTGGACTGTTGGAACCCGCGTAGTCACAAATCCGATTGCAAATCTTCGTGTAGTCGGTTCTGTAACAGCAGGACGACTCGGCTCAACAACAGGAAGCTACAAAGAAACAAGAGAGTTCGTCAATTTTGTCCGGGCAAGTCTTGCAGCCCGTTACAACAAGTGGATTGTTTCAGGAAGCGTTTCATTCAACGACTGGGGCACAGAAAACTGGTGGCGCGACTTCAACAGGACATTCCCTGTTCAGTACACACTGGATATCGCCTACGGATTCAAGACACCAAGCTTCTTGAACAAGACAAACCGAATTGGTATCAAGGCAGTCGGCCGAACATTTGACAAATACAGCTCTGACGCATACCACGCCCTGCCAAACGGCGCACAAATGGACGGCGCACACTACATGGAGCTGACGGCTTATTTCAATATTGGGTTGTAGGGTTGGAGGATTTTTATGAAAAAGAGACATTTTACAGCAATTACACTTTTATTGCTGACTGCAGGATTTTTGACAGTGACAGCAGTTTCATGCGGATTTTTTCCAGAAGATGAGGATGATAAATTGGATTTAAGCGGAATGAAGCTCGTATGGAGCGATGAATTTGATTCAGGCTCTACTAAAACGGCTCCATCTACAAGCAACTGGACTGCAGAAATATGGGAGCCAAGGCGTGTCAATAACGAAGAACAGGCTTATATAAATTCTACGCAGACGGCTTATGTCTCAGATGGAACCTTAAAAATAAGAGCAATTAAAAGCGGAACTTGGAAAAGTGCGCGCTTAAAGACAGAATATGCCGACGGAACTCACAGTTGGAAATATGGTTATTTCGAGGCAAGAATGAAAATGCCGAAAGGTAAGGGCGTTTGGCCAGCTTTTTGGATGATGCCACATGATCCAACTGGCAAATCTGGTGATGGTGCTTATGGAACTTGGCCTCGAAGTGGAGAGCTTGATATTTTGGAATTCTCACCTGGAACGACAGGTAACAAAGTTTATTCGACCGTTCATCATAGTATGAGTAGTACTGAAGCTTCAAAAGATTCATATTCTTCGTTGGGAAGTAAAGTATTCGACGATGCAAGTTCCGCTTGGCATACTTATGGTCTTCGTTGGACAGAATCGTATGTAGAAGCTTTTTATGATGGAGAGTCCCTTGGAACTAGATATTATAACGGTGGTTATAATAGCCCAAAAGGTTGGACCTCATGGCCGTATGACCAGAAATTCTACATCATTCTGAACCTTGCTATGGGAGGAAATTTGGGTGGTTCGATAGACTCTTCACTTACTGAGGCTGTTCTAGAAGTTGACTATGTTCGCGTCTATCAATAGGAGCGGAAATGAAAAATTGGACTAAATATCTGGCAATCATTGCGATATTTTTGACTCTTTCATTTTCAGCTTGTAAAGTCGATGATGATGACAACGATGGTAAGTCAACTCAGCAAAATGCGCAGACTGGAAATAGTGGAACTGAGAATTCTGAACAAGGAAAGGATATAACGGAACCAGAAACAAAGCTCGTGACAAAATACTTGTTTAGTTCGGAAACAGGTACATCCAGCATTGGGGCTACGATTATCGACTGGGGTAATGGTGGAAACGCTGCGACTGTAGATGTTTCTGGAATCGGAAAAGCCCTGCTGGTTTCCACTGGAACAGGTTGGGGCACCTCTGCTGGGTGTGTTCCACTCCAGTTTTCTGGAAGATTGTCATCTTACGAGACTCTTTCGTTTAAAATCTATGTTTCGGACATGGTGGTAACGAATCCAAGCGCAGACAAAGACATCATTGTGAAAATTCCAGAAGTGGAAGTTCCGCTTAGTCTTTCTGAATGTGCGAAGTCAATTTCAGGGCAAGCAGGTTGGTACGAAGTTACGATTCCGCTTTCCCACACAGAATGGGCTTCCGTGCTTTCTGAAAACCGAATAGCAATTTTGCAGAGATTTACGGGAACATTCAAAGTCACCGATATTGCACTTTCCAAAACGGAAAATAACGATAGAGGAAATCAAAACGGAAGTGATGCACAACCAGAGGCAGCTGGTGCATATCGAAGTGGCATGAACATCGTCTGGCAGGATGAATTTGATTCAGCTGACCCAGACGGAACTCCACGGTCAACTAAATGGGGCTATGATGTCGGACGAGGAACAAGCACGAACAGTGACGGCACGAAACCCGAAAACTGGGGCTGGGGCAACGGTGAAGAGCAGTGGTATTCTAACAAAGACTCTGACAACACCTATGTCTCAGACGGAACTCTAAAAATCGTCGCAAAAAAAGAATCCGCAGGAGACGGTGCGACATGGACTAGCGGAAGACTTGTGACCCGCAACATCTACGAGAACAAGTACGGCTGTATCGAAATGCGCGCAAAAATCAGCGAGGCAGTGGGTGTTTGGCCTGCATTCTGGATGCTCAGACACGACATCTACGATGAAGGCGGAACAGGCTGGCCCGTCGGTGGCGAAATTGACATCATGGAAAGCTCGACAAGGGTGTGGGGACCGGGAAAAGTTTACGGAACTCTGCATTGTCTTGGCGGATATGGTGGTGGTCCGATTTGGTCTCAGGGAATGCAACTTACAGACCTTGAGAACACCTGGCATACCTATGCGATTGTCTGGAAAGAAAACGGAACAATAAGCTGGTACTATGATGATGATTTGCTCGGAACTTATACGGCAAGCGACAAAAACAACAACGATGTCTGGCCTTATGACGAGAATTTCTACATCATACTGAATCTTGCTGTAGGAGGAGGCTTGGGTGGTGCAATCGACCCGAATCTCTCGGATGCAACGATGGAAGTAGATTATGTGCGCTGGTATCAGTAGCACTTCAATATAAAAAAACACAAGGAGCGAATTATGAAAAAAACAAATCTTATAAAATCAATATTGATGGTAGCATGTTGTGTATTTTTTACGGTTGCCTGCCAAAATGATGCCACTGTAGATGACGGAACTGATGTAAGAAAATATGGTGAAAGTTCGGATGGAAGTGGTGGAAATGAACTCTTTGTTTATGATTACGATGCAGAGAGTGATTTTAAGGTTTTCACATGGAATAGTACAGTTGAATTTTCAGCTGGTTCAGATGGCGGAATGAGAATTACAACTTGTAACTCAACAGGCTGGTTTGGTGGTGGACTTGCTCAACAAGAGGAGAATGTTACCCCAGATTTAACCTTTGCGAATGGTGTCAAAAAAATAATTTTGCAAGTACGAGGAAATCTGAAATCTAATTTTTACTATATTCTTCCTAGTGATCCTGATGGCGCTACGAATGATCCAAAAGAAGTTACTCCAAAAAGCGAAACAGAATGGGAGGATGTTGAAATTCCTGTGACAAAACAGGTTCAAGTAAAAGTTGCCCTCGCTATAAATCAAGGAAGTCAATCTGCTTGGCAAGAAGGCGGATGGATTGAAGTCCGCAAAATTGACTGGGTTGATGATAATGGAAATAGCGTAAATATTTTAAAATAAACTAGTCCTCATTTTTTCATACAAACATATATTCCCCTTTTGCTGTCCGTATTCCTCCATACGGACAGCTTTTTTATGTCATGCGACAGCCACAAAAAAATCAGTTGCTGCTATGCCAGATTTTCAGCAGTTCACCCCATTCTTTGCTGTAGCCGATGACAGTATTGTATTCCGTATCGATTCGAGGTGCGAAGCCCTTAATCGCAATTGTCGGGCCAAACATCCAGTTTTTCTTGTTCGGATCGGTGGAATCTTCACCAAATTCAACAGCCTCGGGCACGTCAGTAGTCCAGAGCACATTAACCCGGTACAAAGCCTTTTCGTTTTCGCTAGAGGCTCTCTTTCCAACCCATGCGCTCCGGATAACAGAGCCCAATGCCTCATCAAGATTTACCGCAGCATCAATTGAAGCAGTACTTACACCGACATTAGCCAGCGTTTCATCATTGGTCATTTGATAGCAGAAATAGCCGAGGTCAGCGAGGTAAGAAAAACTGCCGCCGTAAGCAGTTCAGTACCCGAAGTCGTATCATCATCTGAACAAAGCGAGCGGGACGACGCTCCGCCAGAACTTGTCTCGTAGTCCGTGCCGCATCCATGATTTGAAAGTCCAAAGACAATGTTTTTGCCGTATAGCGTTTTTTTGTCCAGCTGAGGAAATTTGCAAGCGTGGAAGCATCGTTCATGTTAGGTTCTTTTGGAAGTCAGTCTGCGGCCGTGGATGTCAAGTCAATGGTATTGGAAGAAAGATACCAGTTTTCGTCCGATTTATGGTCTGTGCCATCGCTTGGCCCCAGCTCAAAATTGCGCCATCAGGATGCAGCCTTGTAATATCGGCATAAGTTTTTTTTGTTTCTTCATTCTTGTTTTTATCGACTCCATCCCAAAGCACAACGATGCGCATGGAAGGAACGGATTTCTCGGCAGCCGCAAGTGCGGGCGTAGGTGCAGAAACCGCCTCGGAATCAGAATCAGAGCAGGCAAAAAAGAAAAGCAAAATGAATGCGCAAAAAATACAGGCAAAAAAATGTCGCCTAAAAACAAACTGTTTCATGTATTTCTCCATTTTTATCTTATCATAGTTTTTCGTATTGAAAAAGATTTTGAAACTCCCCCACTTCCCGAAAAGCGAAAACCTTTCTGAAAACCGTCTACCTACCAATTTGCGTATTCTGATGTAACAATGGAATCGTAAAAAATTATTAAAAAAGGAGAAAATTATGAAAAGATTTCGAAAGGCAATAGCGCTGATTAGCACGCTGTTACTGCTTGGATCAGGCTTCTTCGTATCATGCGCTGGCGATGACGACGAGGATGAAACACCTAAATCACAGCCAGGTAGCGGTCAGCAAGCCGGAACTGGTGGTGGCCAGACTGGAGGCGGTGGTCAGCAAGGTGGCGGTGGTCAGCAAGGTGGCGGTGGTCAGCAAGGTGGCGGTGGAGATGGCACAGAAACAATCACGCCAAAAGATTTGGAATCTTATTACAAAGAATATTTCTTCGGTGGTGCCGCTGATTCTGTGAAAGTGACGGCAGAGAGCGAAGGACATTGGACTGCTGGCTCAGATAATAAAACTAATGATGATGGCTCTGTAACTATAACAGCTGGAACAGGTTGGGGAACTACACCTACTGTATCTTGCGCTGGTTATGGAAGCATTACACCAGGATATTTTGCTCGCTACGAATATATTGTATTAACAGCAGATTTGGCTAATTTTACTCTTTCCGAAGGTGATGGTAACAATGGTGCAAATATAAAGCTGGCATCACCAGATGAAATGGTAAAACTAGCTTCTTATGGTACGACAAACACAAATGGAACTGTGACTTACATTGTTCCAGTTTCAAAACTTACATCTGCTTCAACGGCAACACAGATTGGAATCATCTTTGGTGGTTCAGGAACAGTAAAATTCACAGAATTCTATGTGACTGCAAAAAAACAGCCTGCCGCAGATTATTCACAGCTTAATGCGGCGCTTACTTCTGCTACCGAAGCAAAAGACGCCGCTGTAGTTGGTACAGAACCTGGAAATTACTCTCAAGAAGCTGTTGATACTTTGGCTGCTGCAATAAAAGTTGCTTCTGACCTTGTTGATGCAAATGCTTCTACTCAGGCAGAAATTGACGCTGCTCGTACAACATTGCTTGCGGCGCTAAAAACATTCAAGGATTCGGCTGTTTCTTCATATTCTGCACCAGATTTGAGCACTTACTATAAAAAATACTTCTTTACTACAGATTCTAACCTTCCTAACTTCGAAATTGCTAAATCTACTTGGGATAATAATGCAATTTATTATGAAGATGATGCTTCAAAAGTTTCTAATGTAGCTAACATGTGGGGATCTAAAGGATTTGCACTTGTTTACAATGGGTTTGATGCAGGAACTTTAGCTAACTATGAATACTTTGTTCTTACATTAGATGTAAGCGGATTTAATAGTTCAAAGTTTGTCGTAAAAATCCCTGAGATTGAAAAAGAAGTTACAACAAATTGGAAAGAGAATACTGATGGAACAAGAACATATTTTGCGAAGATTTCAGATTTCTCTTCAGCATCTACAGGTACACAGATTGCTCTTCTGGCTTATGGCGAGGGTACTGTAATAATAAAAGAAATCTATGTAGCCGCAGCAGAAGATCCAGCAAATAAAGCTGTAACTGGAATTACAATTGATCCGACAACATCGAGCGTAAAGACTGGAGAAACAGTTACTTTCACCGTAAAAGACTCAAATCTCGTTGATCGCACGAGCGAAGCTGATTATGTTCTTTCTGGTGATGCCGCAACAGGTTCTTCAATTACAAATGGAGTTCTTACAGTTGGATCAACGGCTGGAAGTATCACAGTAAAAGCAACATACAAGGTAAATGAAACACCATTTGAGGCTGATGCAACGATTACTGTAATTGGTGAAGTGACAAACTTGATTACATCTGTAAGTTTCAACAAGGCATACCTTGCACCGGGTTGGGCTGCAATTCTTGATAATGTTACATCATTGGAAGCTGCTTCAGATTATGTTTCAATAAGCGATGCAAATGCTGTAACATATAAGCTCCCAGCCAATCTTGCCGGACAATGGCAGGCTCAGTTAAAAATTAATACTGATGCTGATATTTCTGCTGGTGATGAGTGGTACTTTAGTTGTAAATTATCAGGTGTAACCGGTGGATATACAATCAAATTGAATGATGATGAACAGCTTATTAAGCAACAGACAGGTACTATTACTGCTGATGGAATTACTGTTTCATTCTCTGGAAAAGCTGGAGATTCTGTTTCTTTTACCGACATCCCAATTATGTTTGATTTCGGAACTTGCACAGCTGGCGATGTTGTAATATCTGACATAACTATTGTAAAAATTGCTCCTAGTAATACAGGCAACACCGAAAATACAGGTGAATCTGGTAATACCGAAACAACAGAACCTGGCTCAATTGATTGGTCAAAAATTGATTGGATTGCCGCAAGTGGGGATAAATACAAAATTTCTGCTGACGGTATGACTGTAGTAAATGTTCAAAACCCTGGTTGGGAGGGTATAACAGAATCTGGAATTTATGCTACTTGTTCTACTGGAATCTCGGCATGTACTTTGGGCAGCGAAACTGATAAAACAGATTTCTATATCCAGGGTGCAGGAATCCTGCTTTACCTTTCAAAGTTTACGGCTAAGGAAACAACATTTACCGTTACTGATGCTAACGGCGTTCATAATGTCACAGTCTTCTACGCTGACGGCACAGAAAACTAAGTGATTCTTGAAAATTGTGATGGTTAACTTCAAGCTTGGCCATCACCCTAACCCAAAACAACAAGCCCCCAGCAAGCAATAGCCTGTTGGGGGCTTTTCCATCTTAGTTATTGATTGTCGGTGCTATTACATCGGGCACACGCCAAGCGTCACAGGATTAATCACCTCAGATGAAATGACAAGCTGCTTCGTCAGGATTCCAGGCTTTGTCGGTGCAAGTTCAATCTTATAATATCCCGGAATTAGATGGACTTGCGCCGCATTCACCGTTGTTTCGAGACCTGCCGTGCTTCGGCATTCAAGACTTGCGGCATTCTCACCGTCAATCAAAATATTTGTGACTGACTGTGACAAATCATCTCCTGCCTTGCTGTATGTTCCGCTGATGTTGTACATGGCATCGTGTGCGGCATGGAGATAAAGCGCTTTTCCTTCTTCTGGCAGGAACGGCATTCCTTCCTCAACAATGACTGCATCTTCTGGCTTTTGAATCTGACTGCTTGTAAAACTCTTGAAGATTTTCAGAGGTCGCAGTTCCCGTCTTGCCACTGGTGATATGCTGATAAAATCAAGGATGTGCCTTGCCGTTTGCTGGAGTTCTCCGCGTGTGAGCGTACCGTTTGAAAGACTTTCCGCAATGTCATCTTCGTAGCAGTTTTGTTCTGCTCCGTCATTGTCTACGACCATGTAGACATCGTTTCCTGAGCGAATCATGCTTGCCGTGTATCTGATGCTTGCGTTTCCGCCTTTCACGCAGTCGTTCATGGCTGCCCACCAGTCCGTCATGACGAGGCCTTCATATCCCCATTCTTTTCGCAAAATCGTAGAGACCAAATCGTAATTGCTCGCCGCCCAGTGTCCGTTCACCGCATTGTAGCTTGTCATCAGTGATTTTACTTCTCCGCTCTTTACGGCAATCTCAAATCCGCGAAGGTAGATTTCCCGCAATGCCCGCTCACTGACTACGGAATTCCCGCTTCTCCGGCAGAATTCCTGATTGTTTGCCGCAAAATGCTTTATCGTTCCGCTTGAACCGCCTTCATTCAGTCCCTTGAGTACGGCAGTGGCGATTTTACCTGTGAGCAGAGGGTCTTCCGAATAGTACTCGAAATTTCTTCCGTTCAGCGGGCTTCTGTGAATATTGATTCCCGGCCCCAAAAGCGAGTCGATTTCGTATTGAACAAGCTCTTTTCCCTCATAAACGAATAATTCTTCTATCAAATCAGGATTCCATGTGCAGGCGAGAAGAGTCCCAGCTGGCATGAGGTTCGTTTCCTTTCCCGTGTCGATTCTGATTCCGCTCGGGCCGTCTGAGCATCCAGCCGCAGGAATTCCCAAGTCCCGCAATTTTTGTGTGATTCCACCGTAAGCCGCCGCGATTCCAACAGTGACTTTCTGGCTCATCATTCCTTCCCCTCGAACCATCGCCGCGAGCTGTTCGTCATCAATTTGGGCGATGAAATCATCTTTTGTCGTTTTTCCCGAGAGAACATCCGAAAAACGAATTCCCTTGTCGCCAGTGAATGGAATTTCTTTTGGAAGCGATTCTTTTATCCTTGAGGCAAGGTCAACTTTTGAAGTCGGACATTTTTCCTTTTGAATTGAAATTTTTCCGTTTTCTTCTTTTGGATGAATTCTTTCAAAGGAAACGGAAGGTGCCGCCGCCTGGGAAAGTTCTCTTGTGACAATCTTTTCTTTCAAAGAAATTCCTTCCGCATCGTCCACAAGAATTTTTTCTGCCGAAACTACATCAGTTCCGACAAAAACCTTGTACACGCCTTCTTCAAGAACATAGCAGAATTCGCTTCCGGTCACTCCAGAATCATCGTAGCTTGCAAGATCATTCAGCTCAAATTCAAGATTCAATTCCTCGCTTTCGTTCGCCTGAAGGAGTCCGGTCTTTTTGAAAGCTGCCAGCACCCGCTTGCTTTTCCCGAGTTTTCCCTGCGGACATTCGGCATAAACCTGCACGACTTCCTTTCCTGCCCTCTTTCCGGCGTTTTTGACATCAACTGAAATCTGAATTTTGCCTTTTTCAAAATGCGCGCTCTTTGCGTGAACATCGAAATTCGTGTAGCTCAGTCCGAATCCGAATGGGTAGCGTACTTGTTCTGGGGCAAAGGTCGAGAAATATCGGTAGCCGACATAAATATCTTCTTCGTAAACAACATCATCTTGAGTGCCAAAATTCTTTGTTGAAGGATAGAAATTGATGTGCCGTGCAATCGTATCAGTCAGTTTTCCGCACGGATTCGCAAGTCCGCACAAAAGTCTGGCCGCTGCCCTGCCCCCTTCCTGACCGCCGTGCCATGTAACCAGCACTGAGCGGATGTGAGACTCAAAGCACGTCTCGTCAATCCATTCCAAATCAATTATGTTCGAGACATTCAGCACTACGCAAACATTATCAAATGTCGAGCAGATTTTTTGGAGCGCATCGTGTTCCTCATCTGTCAGATACCAGCTTCCTTTTTCGGCCTTGTTGTCCTTGTCTTCACCCGCCGTTCGCCCGATTACATAGACCGCCTTATTGCATCTTTTTGAGGCCTGCTCCACAAGATTCTGGCTGAGCGGCATTTCTTTCTGACACCACGGTTCTGCAGCCCATCCACCGCCGCCATTGTCAAAAGGATTTTCCTGAATCCATTTCCTGTAAACTTCCGCAAGTTCATTGTCAATTCCAGCGATTTTTTTATTTTCATTCAGTTCAATCAAAGAGTCAGTGAGATTTGTGGAATAGCTGATATGAACCGAGCCACCGGATCCTGTTCCGCTCCTGTAATAGTCAAACTGGCTGCGTCCGAACACTGCAACAGAATCCCCCGGCACGAACGGCAGGCACTGATTTTCATTTTTTAAAAGTACGGCCCCTTCTTCTGCCGTCATGCACATTTTCTCTGCGAAAGTCATTTTTGCCTCTCTTGCGCAAATGGCGCTTAGACATGGTATCACAGTGAGGCTTTGCGACATAGTGATTTTATATCGTTTTTTTTCGGTTTATGGGGGTGAATTATTTCGGAAGCCTTTATTTTGTTTACACTTATTTTTTGCTGGAATATAATAGAAAAAATGAGCCTCAAAAAGAATAAGATGCATTTTTCTCGTCGTGTCGTTCTGGTGTTTTCACTGATTGTCATGATTCCCCTTTTGCTCTTGTACGGAATGACGATTTTGCTCATGTATACGCAGACACTCAGCGGAATGCAGGCTTTGTGCAGCCTCGAAGTCCACATGAACGAGGACAAGATTTATGAGAACATCCAGTCTTTTGAGCTTATCGACAAGATGATTCGTGCGAACGGAGAACTTGTGCTTTTCATCACGTCCCCGGAAAACCGCGACGAGCAGGAAGTAATCCGCACCGTAAAGGACGAGAGCCTTACCTTGGAGCGAATTCTTTCCGTTGAGCCGTCGATGTACGCAATCCGAGTCTTCACAAACAGCGAGCTTGTGCCCGAGCGCTTTCCCGTCATTCTCCACAGTTCCCGCGAAAAGATGGATTCCCTTTCTGAATGGGAGTTCAATTATCAGGCGAAATATCTTGGTTTCATGGATACGCAGATGTTTCCTTCAGTTTGTCTCACCCGGGAACTTTTGAACGGAAAACGCTCTGTCGGCTGGATTCAGGTTTCAATGCGCATAGAAGACTTTTTCCCGTTTTTGCGCCGTCCGCCGGTTCCTCACCAGAATGATTTCATTTTTACTGTTTCAAATGCTGACGGAAAACCACGCTTGACTCAGCTTTCTTATCAAATTGATTTCAACGGCTCCAATAAACAGCTTGCCGAAAATGATGTTCAGTGGCTGAACGGCCAATTCAATTCTTCTTCCCTCAAAGAGAATTTCACTATGCGAATGGGCGGGAAGAATGTCGTTGCGGCGTGGCGTTATCTTCCTGAGCTTGGAATTGTGGTCGTGCACACCTGCGAGGCGGCAATGACCCGGGGATATGTGGTTGCGATTATGTTCTTTGCGCTTTTGGGCTTTGTTGTCGCGGGCACGGGATTTTTTATGATTGTTAGGTACACGGCGAACCGAATGTTCCGGGGCATTTATTCAATAATGGACGGAATGCGTTCGGTCAGTGCGGGTGATTTGAGCGTTCAGATTCCTGTTGATGCCTCAAACGAAGTGCGCGAGACTCAGCAGACTTTCAATGCGATGACCCGGCAGCTTTCGGCTCAGATTGAGCAGATTAAGACCGAGCAGCATCTTATCGCCGACACCGAGATGAAGGCCATGCAGAATCAGATTAACGCGCACTTCTTGTACAATGTGCTTGAGACGATTCACATGCAGGCGGTTCTTGCCGACAACGACGATATTTCACAGAGCATTCTCATGCTGGGAAAGATGATGCGTTATTGCCTTCGCTGGCGGATTCATACAGTCACATTGGAGCAGGAAATTGAGTACATTCAGTCTTATGTTTATATTCTGAATTTGCGGAACGACTACGAAATCAAGCTTGAATTCAACATACCTGAACATCTTCTCAAAATGAAAATTCCGAAGATGATACTCCAGCCTTTTGTCGAAAACTCATTCATTCATGGAATTGAGCCGCTGGCAAAAGACTCAAAAATCTGTATTTTCACGCATCAGGAAGAAGGAAGCAAAAAACTCTGGCTGTGCGTGCAGGATTACGGGGCGGGAATGAGCGAAACCAAGCTTGAGGAAATCCGCTCGTATCTGGCAGACGAAAAATATGAGCGTGACAGTACGGGAAGCATAGGCATAAAAAACATACAGCAGAGGCTTACGCTGTTCTTCGGGCCGGATTATCGGGTTCAGATAGAATCCGAGCCTGGCAAGGGAACAATCGTTCGGGTTCCATTATTGATTGAAGAAGACGAGACTTCCAGGGAATCAGTGCTTCCCTAATAGACAGAGGAGATGAAAATGACAAAAATCCTTATCGTTGATGATGAAAAGCTTATCCGGGCTGGAATAAAAAAGATACTCTCAAATTCGCTGAATGGCGATGTCGCTTTTTTCGAGGCGAAGAACGGAACTGAGGCTTTGGAATTCTGCAAGACGGAATTCCCGGATGTAATGCTCACCGACATCAGAATGCCTGTGATGGACGGCGTTGAGCTTATGAAGCAGACTGTCGCTCTTCCCAAAAAACCGGCAATTATCGTCCTGTCTGGATTTGATGATTTTTCCTACGCGAAGGCGGCCATTGAAAGCGGTGCAAGCAGCTACATTCTCAAGCCCGTTGAAGCCCAGGAATTGCTAAAAGCCGTGGAAAAAGCCCTTGCCGGGGTCAAGCGTGATATTCATCAGAAAAATGAAGAAGAAATCCGCTCGCTCATAAACGAAGGCCATCTTTCGGAGGATATTGCCTCTGATGTTGCGGATTTTGCGAAACGGGGAATGTATTGCGTAAGCCTCTGCTCGAATTTGTGCAACAGTTCGGAATCGAATTTCCTGAGCGGGATTACGCATTATGTGATTGAACAGAAAAAGGGATACATGACATTCATAGTTGCCAGGGATTTCCTTGAAAAAGTGACGGCACATCCTTCCCTTGCAGAAAGTTCTCTGGGCATAAGTTTGCCTGCAACAAGTGTTTCCGATTTGAGGAGAATTCGCCATGAAGCGTTTTGCGCAATCCTTCAGAAATTTTTCGCTCCATCGGCTTGCGGTGTGTTCCGTTTTTCTGAAAATCGGGAACCTGTGGACTCGCAGAGTCCAGATTTCACGGAATATGATTCTTCTTATGACAAGATAATTGCGAATCTGGATTTGCTGAATGAAGAAGAACTGCGGAAAGCCGTAAAGAAATTTCTGGATTTTGATTCTGTCGGGCAGGAAGCAGCTGCTGAATATTTGTATTACGCATACAACAAAATCAAAAGCGGACTTTTTACAAGGTATCCGAAATTCAGCTCAAAAGACAGTTATCTCTACTTGAAGAGTCTGATGATAGAAAACATAACTCAGGCAAGAACTCTCGCGGAATGGAAGGCTTATGTTTTGGATTATGCGCTCTATTTGCTCCAGCTATTAAGGAGTCATCAGGGAAAATATTCGTACATAACGGCGGCCGTGGCATACATCAGGGAGCATTACAGCGATGATATTACGATGGCGACCGTTGCGAACTATGTGAGCATGAATTACACATGGTTCAGTGAAAAATTCAAGGAACAGATGGGCGTGAATTTCAACGATTACCTGAAGAAATTTAGAATGGAACAGGCGAAGCATCTTCTGGAAAAGGGAACATTCAAAGTGTACGAGGTCGCGGAAAAATGCGGTTTCAAGGATGTTAAGCATTTTATGAAATCTTTCCGTGAAATGAATGGAACCAGTGCCGGAGAATGGGCGAGGTTGCACAGTTCAATCTAATAGACCTAGTTGGGATAACAACACCGTCATGCTGAAACAAGTCAAGCATCTCAGGTGATGTTTCCCGTGCCAGAGATGGCAAAGCCGTTCGGGAAACCGTTGAAAAATCAAATGTAACGGTGGTCGGCTCTTCCGGCTACTCTGGTTTTTCTTCATCTCCATTCAAAAGCGGCTCACTCTCCTTCTCGGAAAGCAATGTCCACCAACCAGCAGTTTCTGAAATATCCACTAAGGTCGCGGTCATCTTTTTAGGAATTTCTGCATTGGCATCATCGCCAGCCGAAGAAATCTTTGCACCCTTAAGTTCAACAGTCACGACATCACCAACCGCAATTTGTTTTCCAAGAGAAATCTTCACCTTGTAGTCTTTTTGGTCTTCTGGAGCATACTGGTCATTAGTCAGCTTCGTAGCCCCCTCTAAACCGGTATAGGTATCAAGTTCAAAAGTACAAGTGTTTTCTGTTGTAACAGCAACGCCATTAACGGTAACTTCAAGATTTACATCAGAGAAAGAAATGACTTCGTCTTTTCCCTTTGCACTGCGCTCGTACCTCAAAAAAACAATGGCATTTGTAGCGTCTTTAGAGGCTTTTGTCGCGGTAAAGGTAATCTTTTTGCCTATGTATGTCGTGCCGACAAGCGTGTTTACCGTTTCCGCAGCAAGATTCGTAATGCCGACTTTCTTGACCGTAAGATTTCCCTGAAGCGCAAATCCATTTTTGAGTGTTGCAAGATTCGTTTCAGTTACATCAAAGTAATATACGCCCGCAGCAATGCCGTCAGAGTTATACACACCAGCGTTATCTGTGTCTTCTGTTACGGAAAGTTTACTATTATCTTTTGCATTGAAATATTCAGACACGCCAACTGAGCTCCAGTTTCCATTATCAACATGGAATTTAAGATATTTGTTGCCGTTGCCATCTGTATTTTCTGCAAGCCAGAAATACACTCTTGAACCAACCTGCAGCCGTTTCGCATAGGCAGACGGAATGCTTATGGCAGTTCCCCAGCTTGTAGCCTTGTCCGCAAGTTCAGCAATAACTTCTGTGCCTTCAAAATACTTATCGAAATCCTCAACTTCGCCTGGGGTAGGATTTACGGGGTCATTCACAGTTACCGTTTTTGTTTCATCTTCAGCAGTCGTAGCAAGTTCAACCATTTTGTTTACAAGCGTCGGGAAGAACCACCACGAATCAGATGTTACGGCTGTGCCCGAAGCTGTTTGTGTTTTCAAGTAGCCATGACACTCGCCGTTTTTATGGTCATCTTCGTGCGTATTGCTCCAATCGTGACCGTTATCCCATGCGATGACAGGTACGCCGATTTCTTTTGCCTTGGTGTAATAATAAGTTATCCATTTGAGGCGGTCGGAGGTGTTCTGCTTGTCTGTTGCCGTGTCGGTCGGAAGACTCCAGCCTTCAGTTAAATCAGCACTCGCGCAATACGGCGTGACCATCACATAGCGGGTCGCATTGTTTCCGCCAGTCGTACGGATTTCGTCAAGCGCAATCTGCTCGTACTGGGTTATAAGTGCGTTCAGTTCCGCTTGATTCGTTTGAGCAGCGAAGCCTTCTCCGTTTCCATCGCGGTTTCTCGGCTCGTTCAAAATTTCAAAAATCAGGCGGTCGCCGTAGTTCCTAAAATAGGTCGCCACCTGATTCCAGACTGACTTGATGTAGGCTTTTGATGTCGCCTGTTCAGTCGTGTTCGTGTTCACAGAGTAGCCGTAGCATTTTGACATTTCTGCGCTCGTAAGATTGTCATGGTGAATGTTGATGATTACATTCAGTCCTGCTTTGAGAGACCAGTCCACGACTTCCTTTACGCGTGCCATCCATGCAGAGTCAATCGTGTAAGTTTTGTCATCCGCGATGATATGGTTGTGCCAGCTCACAGGAACGCGAATTGTCTTGAATCCTCTTGCCGCCACGACTTTAATCATTTCTTCCGTGGTTGCTTTCGGAACTCCCCATTTCGTTTCTAGGGATGATACAGATTCAAGCGTTTTATTATTCCATTGGCAAGCATCAAGCCTGTTTCCAAGATTCCAGCCGCTTCCGAATTCAGTGAAAGAACCAGCAGCATAAGACGGTGCTTCGTCAGGAGGATTTTCATTTAGATTTTCTGCATCATCACTGTCTGTTTTACATGCAAGAAAAGCAAAGGCAATTAATACTGAAAAAACGGACATAAATATGAATTTTTTGTTCATAGTTACTCCTTCGACTAAAGCCGTTTTTTTCTAGATATTATAATGAATTAGGCTTTAGTCTGAATCACGATATTAAGCGCATATATCAAAATTATAAAGTATAAATACAAGAAAGCAACAGAAATGTACAAAAAAAAGATTGCAAATGCGCTCTTTTGATAGACTAATCTTAAAATTCTCACTATTGTTAAGCATAAACGGAACTTAAAATGAGAAAAAGAGAAGAAAAAGTGAATATTCGTTCAAAATCGCAATTAAAGAAATCAATTCTGCTGCTGCTTGTTTTTTGCGTCAGTCTTTCATCTTGCGTAACTACGGCTAAAAAAACTGCCACACCAATGACTTATGAAGAATTCAAGACTTTGGAGAGCGAACAAAAGAAGAAGGCTTTTTCAAGGATGTCGGGAGCGGAGATTTATGCGCTCGTAAAGGAAAGTGATGAAAACTGGCCGGTCACAGCGTATGACGGCATTTCTCCAGAGAACGCCAAGGACACCATCGTCTTGTTTGATTCAAACGGAGCCTTGCATTTCAACCTTGCCTGGCCGTGTTACGGAGGATATTTACCTGAAAGCATCGCTTCAATAGGAGAACTTTCCGGCACCATAGATGTAAGTCGTGACGGAGGAGATGGCGGCTGCTCAATGTCAATCGGCAAGAATCCTGACGGCACATACCCGAACGATTCGCAGAGAAGTGTACCCAAGTCATCTGCAAAGGTTCGCACCGGAGTTCTCGATGTTGATTCATACAAAAAAGTTCTGGATATTGTGACAAACGGACAAAGTGACGAAGAACGAATTTTCCGGCTGGAAACACTTGGATACGCCAAAGACATCGCCAAAAGATTCATCTCTGACCAGGCCTCATGGCTTCATCGTGACGAAATAGTCGGAAAAAACAATATTTCGGACGGAGCGAAAAAAGCCGGCCACAATGTTGAAAGCAAATACGGATATTACGGCATCACCGCTCCATGGAAAGTCGGAAACCTGAATCTTTCAGGAATGGCAGGGCAAATGACCACAGTACTAAGCTGGGGAACACTTTGCGCCTCAGGATTGATTTACAATACAGGAACCGCAGAAATTCAGTGATAAAAAAGGCCGGCTCCCCATAAAGGAAAGCCGGCTTCAATTTATCGGCACGAAGGCCGCTTGTTGCAAATTACAGCGTTACACCGTCTTTGAAAATCGCGATCTCACGGTAGCCGTTCTTTTCATTCTTTGTAACGGCTCTTCCGCTTACGATGTCGATGATCTGCTTCAAGAGAGCGTCACGGACTGAGTCGCTCGGCTCGTCGAGAAGTCGTGCCGCATCGAAATCAATCCAGCCGTGCTTTGTCTGAGCCAGCGGGTGGTTTGTAGCGATTTTTACAGTTGGAACTGGAGCTCCCAGCGGTGTTCCTCGTCCTGTTGAGAAGAGGATGATGTTTGCGCCGGCAGCTGTCATGTCTGTCGTTGAAACGATGTCGTTGCCCGGTCCTTCAAGCAATGTAAGACCTGTTACATTCTGTGGAAGACGCTCGCCATATTTGAGAACGCCTGTAACCGGTGCCTTTCCACCCTTCTGAACACAACCCAAAGATTTGTCTTCGAGAGTTGTGATACCGCCAGCCTTGTTTCCCGGTGAAGGATTCTCGTAGCAAACCTGATTGTGTCGTGCGTAGTAGCCCTTGAATCCGTTGATGAGGTTAACGGTTTTGTCGAATCTGTCTTTGTCAACGCAGCGGTTCATGAGCATCTGC
>JAEEGL010096135.1_pt1 | contig 27667 bp, 16 predicted proteins | sample 9134231 | NCBI WGS metagenome assembly JAEEGL01 (sample SAMN16246548, study PRJNA631951) | gut metagenome | biome: gut microbiome; feature: rumen; material: fiber-attached | host: Bos | place: Iran: Karaj | collected 2018-10
AATTTTGACCCTCCAAATTGAGACCTATGAACGAATACATATTAGGCATCGAATCATCGTGCGACGACACCTCTGCCGCAGTGCTTCAGGGCACCCGTGTGCTCTCCAATGTCATTGCCAGCCAGAAGGTTCACGAGCAATTCGGCGGCGTTGTCCCCGAGCTCGCTTCACGTGCGCACCAGCAAAATATCATCCCCGTCATCGACACGGCCTTGAAGACTGCAAAAATAGAAAAAAATCAGTTATCCGCCATCGCTTTTACGCGTGGACCCGGACTTTTGGGTTCATTGCTCGTAGGAACCTCATTCTCAAAGGCTTTCGCGCAGACCCTCAACATCCCCATGGTGGAGATTGACCACATGAACGCACATATCCTTGTGCATTTTGCCACCGACGACACCCATACCGAGGTGCCCGACTTCCCGTTCCTGTGCCTCACCGTCTCTGGCGGTCACACCCAAATCGTGGTGGTGAAGGACTATTTCGACATGGAGGTCATCGGCAAGACCATCGACGACGCGGCCGGCGAGGCATTCGACAAGACAGCCAAGATCCTCGGTCTGCCCTACCCTGGCGGTCCCGTCATCGATAAGCTGGCTAAGATCGGCAACCCTGAGGCCTTCAGCTTCGCCAAGCCACAGATCCCAGGCCTTGACTACAGCTTCAGCGGACTGAAGACCAGTATCTTATACACCGTTCGCGACAACCTCAAAACCAACCCGAATTTCATCGAGGAGAACAAGGAAGACCTATGCGCCTCGGTGCAGAAGACCATCATCGACATCCTGATGAATAAGTTGGTTAAGGCCAGCAAGCAGACGGGCATCAAGACCGTGGCCATAGCAGGCGGCGTGAGTGCCAACAGCGGCCTCCACGACGCCATGCTTGCCTTGGGTGAGAAATACCATTGGAAGGTGTTCATCCCCCGCCTGAGCTACTCGACCGACAACGCTGCCATGGTCGCCGTGGCGGGCTATTTCAAGTTCCTGAAAGGAGAATTTGCTTCGCAGGATTTGGTGCCGTATGCAAGACAAAGCTTAAAAGACTAAACGACCACTGACCATGAACTGGACCGACCTCCTCTCCAACAAACGCTACGCACAGCCACACAAGAGTCCCGACATCCGCAGCTCGTTCCAACGCGACTACGACCGCATCATCTTCAGCAGTCCCTTCCGCCGCCTGGAGAACAAGACCCAAGTCTTCCCGCTACCTGGTGCCCAGATGGTGCACAACCGCCTCACCCATAGCCTCGAAGTGGCCAGTGTGGGACGTTCCATCGCCTGTCGCACCGTCGAGAAACTGGCCAAGAAACACCCCGAGCTGAAGGAGCGTCAGTCCGACATCGAGACCATCGTGGCCTCGGCCTGTCTGGCCCACGACCTTGGCAACCCGCCCTTCGGCCACTCGGGCGAAGACACCATCAGCAGTTTCTTCAAGGACGGCAAAGGCAAGACCCTGCAAAGCCAAGTGAAGCCTGAGCAATGGAGCGACCTCATCGCCTTCGAAGGCAACGCCAACGCCTTCCGTCAGCTGACCCATCAGTTCACGGGACGCAGAGCGGGCGGCTTCTCGCTCACTTCTGCCACCTTGGCCACCCTTGTGAAATACCCCTACCCCTCTTATAACAAAGGCAACCGAAAAAAATACAACGTGTTCTATTCAGAGATTCCCGCCTTTGAAGAGGTCGTCAGAGAATGTGGTATCCCAAGAATCGACGATGAGCACCTGGTCCATGCCCGTCATCCGTTGTCATATATGATGGAGGCCGCCGACGACATCTGCTACCTCGTCCTCGATATGGAAGACGCCCACAAACGCGGCATCATCGCAACAGAGGCCATCGAGAACTGCTTCGTGTCGTTCTTCGAGCCCAACAAAGACAAGGAATTCTTCAAGCACCGCGACGATGCCTACCGTGACGTGAACGACGTGAACGAGCGGATGGCCTTCTTACGCGCCATGCTCATCAATAAATTGGTGAATCTGGCCAGCGACATCTTCGTGAAACACTACGATGCCATCATGGAAGGCCGTTTTGAGAAGAGCCTCATCGCCCATCTGCCCGAATTCGAGAAGAACGCCCTTGACCTTTGCCGCGACGAGTCGGTGAAACACATCTACCGTCATCCCACAGTGGTGAAGATCGAACTGACGGGCTTCAACGTCATCGGCACGCTCATGGAAGACTTCACTGACGCCGTGCTGAACCCCGGAACAACTTATAACAAAAAGTTGCTGTCGCTCATCCCCGAGCAGTTCAAGGTGGAGACCGACGACACTTACACCAAGCTACAATCGGTCATCGACTTCATCTCCAACATGACCGACCTTTATGCCGTACAACTCTATAAAGACTTGAGAGGAATCGACTGATGAAAAAGACCTTAGCCACCCTATGCCTGTTGCTTTGCGCGGTGTTTTGCCTCGCGCAAGAGCCGCTCGGGCCACGAAGCAACAAGTCCTACCTCATCGCCGATGGCAACCCTAAGGACACTGCTTACTTGAGGGTAAAGAGCCGTCAAGCAGGCTTGGACTTAGGTCTGTCAGTACTGGCCAACCGTGTCCCCACCACCAGCAAATATGTCGCTCCCAAGCCCTCGACACACCTGCTGAAACAAGGCGTCCTGAACCTGCAGCTCCCAATCGACGACAAGCAGACCGAGTTTGCCGTCTACCACTCCGAGCTCTTCGACCAGCCTGCTAACATCAACGTGCTGCAAATCGACGACGAACTCGTCACCTACCGCAGCGTCGAGAAGGTGGGCAACATCCACGTGTTCTATCATTGCGTTCGCGGTGCCTTCGGCACAAGGAGAGTCGCGCATAGCAAGAACGCCGTCGTCTACAAGCTTTGGGACACACCACAACGCAGCCTGCTGCCCGACCTCGAGCTGCAAGACCAGATGGCTCAGGCCGAAGCCAAGAGATGCGCCAAGACCCGTTATCCCTTACTCATTTTCAACGACCTGATCAGCTATTCCTACAACAGCCAAGGCGACTTGGCCATCGGCCATTTCCTGGACACGATGCACAAATACAACCCCGACAAGCTCCTGCAGGCTGACTTGCTCACCCCCGCTTCATGGCCCTATTTGAGCCGCGTCAACGAGAACCAACTCTGGAACGAGTCGATGCGCACCAAGATCGTGGAGACGCTGGCCGAGAAACAGGAGTTCTATGGCAAGCAACAGATGCCGTGGATGATCGGCAACTTCCAAATCCACTTGGCCGACAAGAACCGTAAGTCGACCTCGATGGAAGAGTTGGAGTGGTTCCTCTCCAAAGCCGCCGCCTTCGACGCTGGCTTCGGCCTCGACTTCAGCGCGGCAGCCATGCGGAAACACGGGCTCACCAATATCATGCTTAACACCATAAAAATATGGGAGAGTCTACGCCTGTCACACGCCTTCAGCGACGACATCAAGGAAGCGCTAAAAGACCCTTATTGCGACTGGCACATCCAACGCGACGAAGATTCCAGCTTCCTCCTCTATCCCCAGCATAACTCCCGCCGTTACTATTGCAACCTCAGCGACGACCAATGGGAATGGAACTCCCCATACACGGGCCGATTTGCACTCAGCATCACAGCCGAAGGCAAAGGCAGCGTCAGCAACCTGGTCATCACGACCCCGAATGGGACGCTCTATTTCCCATGCACCTTACGCGCCGGACAATATCTCATCTACGACTTCGAAGGCCATGCCTGCATCACCGACTTCAACTACAACAAAATCGCTAATGTGACCGCTGAAGGCGAGTCCTTCCTGGATGAAGGCATATCTCCAGTGACGTTCAGTTGCGAGGTCAAAATGGAAGAGCGGCAGAAGCCGGAAGTGACCGTACGTTATTATACGCATGGCGACGCTAAAAAGTTGGTTAGGAAAAACTAAAAAGCATCAAACTGGTTCTCTCCTCATCACTAATAATGAGTGCTGCCAGACAAAAGTATCATTAATAAGGATGAAAAGGTAAGGATTGTCTTCGTATTTTTGCAGCATCAAACAATAGCATACAATGTCAACCCTCGATAAACTCGAAATAGGACAATCCGCACGCATCAAGGCCGTGGGAGGCGAAGGCCAACGCCGACAGCACTTCCTCGATATGGGCCTTATCCCCGATGCGTTCATCAAGATCGTGAAATACGCGCCCCTTGGCGACCCAATGGAAGTAATGATCCATGGTTATGCCCTCACCCTTCGCAAAGCCGATGCCGCCCTCATCGAAGTGGAGACCTGCGACGACACCCAGAGCGAAGAAAAAGACAGCAACCTCGACCAACTGTATATCACCTCCCTCCCCGACCACAACGCCCACCCTGGCTTGGGTGAGGAAGGCATATACCACGACAAGACCCACGAGACCCCGCTGCCCAAAGGCACCAAGCTCACCTTCGCCCTCGCCGGACAACAGAACTGCGGCAAGACCACACTCTTCAACCAACTGACGGGCGCCAACCAACATGTGGGTAACTTCCCCGGCGTCACTGTCGACCGCAAAGACGGCGTCATCAAAGGACATCCCGAGACCTCTGTCACCGACCTGCCGGGCATCTACTCGCTATCGCCTTACACCTCCGAGGAGATCGTCTCGCGTGAGTTCATCATAAAAGAGAAGCCCAAGGCCATCATCAACATCGTGGACGCCAACAACATTGAGCGCAACCTCTACCTCACCATGCAACTTATGGAACTAGGGACACCCATGGTGCTGGCCCTCAACATGATGGACGAGGTGCGCAACAACGGCGGCAGCATCCTAGTGAACGAGATGGAACAGATCCTCGGTCTGCCCGTGGTGCCCATCTCGGCTGCCAAAAACGAAGGTATCAACGAGCTCGTCGACCACGCCATACACATCGCAAAGTATCAGGAGGCTCCTGTGCGACAGGACTTCTGCGACAAGGACGACCACGGTGGCGCCGTGCACCGTTGCCTCCACAGCATCATGCACCTCATAGAAGACCACGCCCAGCGTGCCGACATCCCCGTGCGTTTTGCTGCCTCCAAGCTCATCGAAGGCGACGCCGTCGTGATGGAAGCCTTGAAACTCTCGCAAAACGAGAAAGAGACCCTCGAGCACCTCATCCTGCAGATGGAAGAGGAACGCGGCCTCGACCGCGCCGCGGCCATGGCAGAGATGCGTTTTGCCTTCATCAAGCGGCTGTGCGACAAAACCGTCGTGAAACCCAAGGAAAGTAAGGAATACCAACGTAGCCGCAAGATTGACAAGATCCTGACGGGCAAGTGGACCGCCATCCCCATCTTCATCCTCGTCATGATGGGCATCATCTGGCTCAGCATCGATGCCCTCGGCGCGCCCTTGCAGGACTGGCTCGACCAAGGCATCTCGTGGCTCGCAGGAGTGACAGGCAACGCCTTGGCTGGCTGGAATGTCAGCCCTGCCGTGCAGTCGCTCGTCGTCGACGGCATCTTCGGTGGCGTGGGTAGCGTGTTGAGTTTCGTACCTATCATCATCCTGCTGTTCTTCTTCCTCAGCTTGTTGGAAGACAGCGGCTATATGGCTCGTGTGGCCTTCGTCAGCGACAGCTTCTTGCGTAAGCTCGGCCTCACTGGCCACAGCATCGTGCCCATGCTCATCGGCTTTGGCTGCACCGTGCCCGCCGTGATGGCTACGCGCACCCTGCACTCCACCCACGACCGTTGGCGCACCATCCTTTTGACGCCATTCATGAGTTGTTCGGCAAAGATCCCGATCTATGCCTTCTTCACCAGTATGTTCTTCCCGCATCATGGCGGACTGGTGCTGATAGGCTTATATCTCCTAGGTATCATCGTCGGCATCGTCACCGCGTTGTTCACCAAGTGGTTTGGCGACAAGGGCGACGTGGCGCCTTTCGTCATGGAGCTACCCAACTACCGTCTGCCAAGCCTCAAGAACGTGGCGCACCTGCTGTGGGACAAGACTAAGGACTTCCTGCAGCGCGCCTTCACTGTCATCTTCATCGCCTCCCTGGTGATCTGGCTATTGCAGACCTTCGACTTCCATTTCCAGATGGTCGAGAACGGCGAAGGCAGCATGCTGGCCAGCGTGGCGGGCTGGATTGCGCCTGTGTTCCGTCCCATCGGCTTGGGCGAATGGCAGATCGTCACCGCCCTGGTGAGCGGCTTTATGGCCAAGGAAAGCGTTGTAGCCACCCTTGAGGTTTTGAACGCCATGCCGTTGTTCACCACCGTCACCAGCATCTCCATGTTGGTCTTCTGCCTGCTCTACACGCCTTGCGTGGCCGCCATGGCCGCCGTGCGTCGTGAGTTGGGCAGCAAGTGGATGCTCTTCATCATCCTGTTCCAATGCGTCGTCGCCTGGCTCTGCGCCTGGTTTGCCTACCTCATCGCCAACGCCGTCATCGCATGAACTGGCCAACCGTCATAGTGCTATTGGTCGTGTTGGCCCTCGTCGTGGTCGCCATCAAGGCGATACGTAGCGGCAAGGGCTCATGCTCTTGTGGCGGCAAAGGCAAAAAAGATGAAAACTGCAACGGATGCCAAGGCTGCACGGTGGATTGTCCGTTTAGGAGATGATCACACCTTTTCCAATTCACAAAGTCCATCCTTGTTGCCCACAACGAAGTCGACAGGCGGGTTCTTGCCTTGCACGAGACGCGAGATGTAGAGCGGCTCGCCAAGGATGAACAAGCTGCAATAGAAGGTGTTGCCTACCTTGAGTTTGGAGTTCTCGGCCGCTTCCACCTCAAACTGTAGGTCGCCGAGATAACGGAAGGTGCAACGACGGTCGGGGCGCCAGGAGACCTTCACCTTGTCACCTACAATCAGGTCTTTGGCGTCGATATGGGGTGAAAGCACCTTGTCGGAGCCGCTGTCTTTACCGATCTCTTCAACAAACTGGTCCCAGCCGTTGAAACCCAGGAATTGCGAAAGGATTTCGAGTGTGCTGTTACGCGTTTGGTCGGCACCGTCGAGGTAGCCCCATAGGCGTTTCAGCGTTGTTGGACTCATGGTCTCGCGCGTGCGTTCGAAAACGGCACCGCTGAGGAAGATGAAGTCGGTGGGCGTCTTCATCTTGCGTTTTAAGTTGGTCTCGATACGGTGTTTGAGTTCCGCGATTTCAGGGCTGGTTTTTTGCATTGGGTTACGTTTAAACACTGCAAAATAACAAACTTTTTCTGAAATAGAATTGGTCCTTTTTGGTCCTTGTTTGTTCTTTTGTCAAATACTGGCAATAAAACATTATCTTTGCACCAAAATCAAGCGATGACGGACGACATCAGCACATCGGGACCTTTAAGTGGCACTTTCCTCTCGGCCGACGAGGCGCAGACCTCCTACGAGCCTATGGTCAGCAGTGGCTTCAACCAGCTGGTGAAGGTGAAGCGGCAAGGGAGGTGGTTCTTGCTGAAAGGACTGAAGCCGGAGTTTCGACAACAGCCCGTCTACCTTGAGATGCTGAAGAAGGAATACGAGTTGATGGTGCAACTCGACCATCCCAACATCGTGAAAGCCTACGCCAAAGATGTGGACGAAGAACTCGGCCCTTGCATCGTGATGGAATACATCGACGGCGTGACACTGGATGTTTTTCTTGAAGGCAACCCCACCAAAGAAATCCGCCGCAAGGTGGCGGACCAACTCGTGGATGCCTTGGCCTATATCCACAGCAAACAGATCTTGCACCGCGACCTCAAGCCGAGCAACATTCTTATCACACGTAATGGCAACAACGTGAAAATTATCGACTTCGGTCTCTCTGATGCCGATGACTATGCCATCCTGAAACAATCTGCCGGCACCTTGAAATACATGGCGCCGGAGCAGATGGAATCTGGCCGAAAAACAGACTGCCGAACTGACATATTTGCCTTCGGCCTGATGTTGGGCAACCTGTTTCCGCACCGTTATCGCCACATCGCAGCCCAATGCACACGTAAGGAACCTGAGAAGCGTTATGCCGACATGGAAGCGGTACGCAAGGCTATGGTAAGCAACGATCAGTGGAGGAAGACAGTGCCTTGGCTCGCCGTGGCGGCTGTGCTGATTCCTTTGCTCTTCTTTGCCATTAAGCCCTCCCCAAACAATGAGACACCTGAAACCATGGTCAGTGGCATGACTGCCGACCAGAAGAATTATCTTGGTGAGGCCGACTGGTATGTGAACACTGCGTTTCAGCCGATTAGCAACGATGCCATGCAGGGAAATGAGTATCGCGAGGTGATGATGGCCAGACTGGCTAATGCCAGCACGGATGTAAAAACGAGGCTCAATGAAATGGCGAATCTCTATTGGAACAATAGCCAGGAATGGATGAACTTCGTCTTCCAGAGCGGGAACTGCCAACAATCACATGAGAAAGCTGTTGTCGGTTTTATCAACAGCCATTGCAAGTCGTTCAGGGAAGCCTATCAAAAAGGCACGATCAGTCAAGCGGCATACGACAGTCTGGAATGGTTGGTATCGCCTACGATAACGACGCGACCTGTCCAAGAGATTACGGCTACTTCAGCCCAAGGAGGCATAGACGTATTGTCAGTAAAGCAATATGGCGGGGCGGAACAGGGCATCTGTTGGGGCATGCTGCATAACCCCACACTCAGGAGCCGTCATGCTTGCTGTGAGCGAAGCTCCGACCCCATCGTCATGGATGGCCTGCTGCCCAACACCACCTATTTTGCCCGCGCCTTCCTGACGAGCACCGCAGGTACAACATACGGTAACGAGGTGGTATTTACTACCTTGCCGTTGGATACCATTGTTACTCTGGAGGAAGGTGTCTTGCCGGGGCTCATCTCCATTGGCGAGGGCAAGCAAGTGCGGTTCTCGAAAGGCAACTTGCAGTATCAGGCCACGACGCAGACATGGCGTTTTGCCGAGCACCAATTTGACTTCATCGGGAAAGACAACGAAAAGATCTCGGAGACCTACAGCGGCTGGATCGACCTGTTTGGCTGGGCGACGAGTGGCTACGAACACGGCGCGGTGAACTGGCAGCCCTGGAGCGACAACAAGGACACGCAAAGCAACGCCCTGCATTATGCCTACGGCAAGGTATCCTGCAATTTGTATGACCAGACGGGCAAGGCCGATTGGGGCTACAACGCCATCTCGAACGGTGGCAACCGCGAGGGCCTTTGGCGTACGCCAAGGAAAGAGGAATGGATGTATCTGTTGTTTGTGCGCAACACCGCTTCGGGCGTCCGTTTCGCCAAAGCGACAGTGAATGGCGTGAACGGATTGCTCATTTTGCCCGACACGTGGAAAGTGACGACCTATCAGTTGAACGCTGTCAATGATGTATCAGCTGAAGCTAGAAACAATGTCATCAGTCAAAGTGATTTCCAGCAGGTGTTGGAGCCAGCGGGGGCAGTGTTCTTGCCTGAGGCAGGTGTCCGCACCATCGACGGAGTCTATTTGAATGCAGGTGTTTACCACACCGCGGATGCAGCCACTGAAGACGCATACGGGTTTGGTATGGTCATGATCAAGTGCGATGGTCACCGTGGCGACGGCCTGTCGGTGCGTTTGGTGCGGGATGTGGAGTGAGGAAATTTCGCAATGTGATTGCGGATATTCTTGAAAAACCCGCAATGATTAGTTCTTCAAGCATCCAATCGGAACCACCAGCACACCATCTTCTGGACGCTTGTATGCATAATCGCCAATGCCTGTAAGAACCATTAGGAACGAAGGCTTCTTCATCTTAGTTGTGTCTATCTTTTCCGATAGGGCTTTCAGACTCTTTGCCCCGTCATTGATAAGTTCTGCCCCTCCTATCTTGATTTCAATCAAACCATACGATCCATTCCGCAAATGGACTACGGCATCGCACTCCAAATTGTTCTTGTCGCGATAGTGGTAGACCTTCCCATCAAGCGATTCCGCATAGACACGCAAATCTCTCACAGCTAGAGTCTCGAAGAAAAGGCCAAATGTATTCATGTCGTTAATAAGGTCGTTTGGTCCCAGACCCAATGCGGCTGTGGCAATTGAAGGATCAATAAAATAGCGCGTATCCGAGGTTCTAATAGCCGTCCTCGACCGCAGGTTGGGATTCCACGCAATGGAGTCCTCAATGACGAAAATCTCCTTCAGTGCCTTCACGTAGCCATATACAGTATTCTCCGCCATCCGATCGTCGCCGTTGCTCTTGATGTCAGCTAAGATGGTTCCCACCGTGGCCTGGCTGGCTTGATTGCGGGCATACGACCGCATGATGCGCTTGGCCAGCTCCTCGTCCCTTTCCACATCATCAACCCGCTTGATATCATTGCTCACCACCGAGTCGTAATAGTTGAATGCCTGTGCGAGTGCGGCCTTCTCACTCTTTTTCAGTACTGCCTTAGGCCAACCGCCGCGGCAAGTAAGATAGGCCAGCCTGTCCAAATTAATGTAGCTCTCTCCGTCTATTTTCCCTGCATCTTCAAACAGTCGGCCTAAACTCACCGTTCCGGTTGAATCTTCCGACTCCCACAACGTCATTGTGCGGAGTCTCAGGCGAGCCATTCGCCCCGTACCACTGTGGTATATTTGTTCCTCTTCAAACGGTTCGCCATTCGCATCTTTTTTCGGTTTTGGTGGCACGGCAGAACCCGTAAGTATAAATTGTCCATCCTCTTGCCTGCTGTCCACCTCGTTTCTTACCGCATCCCAAAACTGAGGGGCAATTTGCCATTCATCAATCAGTCTAGGCGTTTTTCCTGCTAGAAGCCTTGTAATATTCGTCTTTGCAAGAGCAAGATTCTGTTTCAGAGTATCGGGGGCAGCCATTGACAAAACACTGCCCGCCTGCTGCTTCGCTAGGGTTGTTTTTCCGCAGTATTTCGGGCCTTCCACTAGAACGGCTCCAGACGCCTCCAGTTGATCAGCAAGCATTTGGTCTGCAACACGTTTTTTATATATCGTCTCCATTTTCTCACTTTTTTTATCCGTTGCAAAAATACAAATTATTTCTATAATTCAACCATTTAACTAAAAATTGATGGGGAAGTTGGCCGTTTTTTGATGGGGAAGTTGGCCGTTTTTTGATGGGGAAGTTGGCCATAGTCAACAGAACAACTATAAAAACCAAACAACTCACTAACTATCAGCAAGAAACAACAAGGACCAACAAGGACCAGCACGTATGGGATTTTTTTTATTTTATTTGTACCGTTTTTTCTCGAGCGAGCGAGGAACGGACATGATGAATGGCGTTGCACCCGGATGATGGGCGGATTCCCACGCTGTTTCTTTGTGCCCTTGTAATAATAGCAACAATTTAATGCTAGTTAGGAGTCGACTGGATGAGGAAAAAGAATAAAATTGGAATAGTAATTATGAAACAAAAGCTTAACATAATCCTATTTGGAGAAGAAAATACAGGCAAGTCAAGTGCATTAATGATGCTTGCTGCAGAGCTCGGCGGTATTAGTTTTACCTCAAGTGCTTGGGACAGTAAAGTGAATCGTATAATATACAAAGGGAAAATCCTTTGGGACGCCCGATTCATCATCAAATATAATAATAAACTTGTTTTCATTGCTACTGGTGGTGACAGTTGGGCTATCAATACTAGTAATTACAACTTTTTCTGTGGACAAAAACTGGGACGTATGCATATCTACAGCATAAAAACTGGTATAGTTAAACAATTAACTACAGAAGAAATAAGCGTTTATCGACAAAGCAACGACAAACCAATTATCGTAGCTCCCGATTTAAGCATTTGCGCATGTAGGCCCGATGGAAACAGAAGAGGCGCTATAAAAGCTATTCATTCGTATAGCGAAGATATTTTTTGCCAATTAGGCCAATACGGATATGACCAATTAGACCAATTTGCATTGCAGGTTTGGATCCAAAGAAACAAACAAAAGGACGCCAAAATCCAAGCAAAAGAACTATTAGACTCCATAAATGATTATTGCAGTAAAGGAACAATTAGTTTGCCTGTTTGATTCATAAATATAATATAAAATAAATCCATTTATCATGAAGAGATTTTTTACCCTTACCTTGTTGCTTTTAGCCTGTGCATACGGCTTTGCCCAAAGCAACTACAATGAAGACGAAGTGGTGAAGATTGAATGGTACAACCAGCACGCCACCAAAGAAGGCGAACTCATCGTGAAGTTTGCCGACCACACCACGCTGCGCTTGCAAAACAACGAACGCGGCGCATTGCAAGCCACGGGCATGAGCCGCGTGGATGCCCTGCTGAAGCAATTCCCAGTGGCCAAGGCCGAGCGTCTTTGCCCCAACGACGACCCGAAGCGCGAGCTGAAGGTCTCCAAGTCGTACAACGGCCCCGATGTGGTGGAACGCGACCTGAGCCGCCTCTGCCGCTTCGTGATGGAAGACCCTATGCAGACTTACGAAATGATTGATGCTCTTAAAGAACTCGACGAGGTGGAGTTTGCCGAGCCCAACTATATGGTCTTCGCCTTGGGCATGGAGAATACCGCCCCTACCCCCTTTGTACCTTACGGCGACAAAGGCAAAGGCCAACGCGACGGCGGTGGCAGTTACTTCAACCCTGAGGCTTATATGGCCGAGCCCATGTATAGCCTCCAGTGGGGCCTCGAGGCCGTGCATCTGCCTGAGCTCTGGGCTGCCGACACGGTGACCACAAACAGCGACCGCCCCGTGATTGCCATCCTCGACACCGGTGTTGACATTGAACACCCCGACCTCGCCGCTAACATCTGGACCAACCCTGGCGAGACCGAAAACGGCTACGACGACGACAACAATGGCTTTGCCGACGACCTCCACGGCTGGGACTTCGTGAACCAGACTGCCGAAATGCACGATTGGAACAGCCACGGCACACACTGCGCAGGCATTGCCGCCGCCGTGGGCGACAACGGTATTGGTATGACGGGTGCCAACCCCATGGCGTACATCATGCCCATTGCCGTGCTGCAAAGCAACGGTAGCGGTGATGTTGCGACAATTATTCAAGGTATCAATTACGCCAAAAACAATGGCGCCAATGTACTGAGCATGAGTTTCGGCACTTACAGTTATTCTAGAGCTTTGGAGCAAGCCCTTGGCCAAGCCTACCAAAACTCCGTATTGGTGGCTGCTGCGGGTAATGATGCATTGGGTATGGCAGCATGTTGTACAAATTGCATGGATATGTTTCCCGCTGCTTTTACCTTTGTGTTTGGTGTACAAGCTACTTCACAATATGGAGGCTTAGCTGGATTTTCGAATTATGATTGTACAGGGCCTTCGTTTAGCATTCATCCTGAAGAGATGCTATGGAATTATGAGCTTTCCGCACCAGGAGTGGCTATTTATAGCACAATGCCTCATGGCGGTTACCGCAGCTACAATGGCACTTCCATGAGTACGCCATTGGTGGCAGGCGGCATTTCTGCCTTGCTCCATGCCAAGCCCTACCTCTCGCAAGAAATGCTTTGGGGCGATTTGATTAATACCACCACTGAACACTATCATGTGAACTTCAAAGCCTGCTATGATGCAGGCCTTGCTCCCGCCCAGTTGCAGTTCGTGACCTTTGAGACGAATGATACCATTAACGGCGATGGCGACGGTCGCCCTGATGCAGGTGAAACTATATATTTTTACCCAACCTTGCGTACCACATGGGGCGCAACTAATGACATTACTTTTTGGCTAACTTTAAACGAGTTTGAAGACCCTGATATTGTTACCTTCTTGGACACCGAGCCCGTTGAGTTCGGCTGGAGCCTATCAGCCTACGCCAAAAGCAAATCGGTGAATCCTGTGCGTTTTACAATTAATCCGGACTGCGTGGATGGACGCTATATCAATATGGAACTTCATGCCACTTCGTCCAATGCACAAGCGGAACTAGTGTTTCCAATTACCATTCAAGTGGAAAATGGCGTAGAATTAGGGGGAATGATAACAGAAGACTTAATACTTTATCCTAATGTACATTACATTATAAATAGGCTATTGGCTATACCTTCAAATGTCACTTTAACAATCAAACCAGGAACTAAGTTAAAATTTAAAGATGATGCTGGAATACGTTGCGAGGGACAAGTAATTGCAAAAGGAACGCCTGACAGTTTAATAGTAATTACAAAAACAGATTTGGGGTCTGGTTCTATTGGAGGAATTTCTATTTCTGATACAACAACGTATGCAGTAATTGAGGGTCTCAAGTTCTATGATGTTGGACCTAATGGCATTTTTTACAATTGTATAATTAGACAAATTGATGCATGGGGACCTTATGCTGCTGGTCGTTTCAATTCATGTAATTGTATTAATAGTATAGGAACTAGATTTTTGGGCGACTTTACCAATTGTAATTTCATCAACAATACCACCAGGGATCCATATCCTAGAGTACAAGATTTGCATAATTGCAATTCTTTTAACACTTATTTTGGTAATCTTACTATTAGTGCAATTTGTGACATTGGCTTGGGAGTATATGTTTCTGATAGTCCTTCGTATTTTGGCTCAGCTTCTCATGATATCTTGCAAAAAACTATTTTTGATATCAACAATCCATATTATCCAACCTATTCTATGATGGATTTCGATAGCGTTTTGCAACAACCCTCAACCGATGCTCACGGCATCGTTTGGAAAGTGGTTGTCGATGGTTACGATGCCCAAGATGAATTTGAGCAGTTGCCACCTTTGGGTTGCGGCAGGCATAAGTTTGAGGTGTATTTCAACCGAGCTATGGATACGTTAGTAACACCTATGGTGGCCTTGGGTGTGCGTCCGCCATATACGCAACATGCCATTGCTGAGGACGTACATTGGAATACGGAAAGAACTATTTATACGACTTACCTTACCATCGACGGTACCACGGTTACGGATGGTCTTAACCGTATCTATGTGGCTGATGCCAGAGATGATGATCATTTCGAAATCCCATACGAGAACCAACGTTTTAATGTGCAGGTGTCTGCTGCGGGCTCGCTCAGTTCTGAGTTTATGGCCACCCCTGGCCTCGGCAAGGTGGAGCTGGAATGGAACAACAACGAGGTGGATTTCGAGGATTTCTTGGGATATAATATGTATCGATATACTATTGTTGACACTTTGGGGACTCACAGCGACACCCTTTTGCTAAATACTTCGCTTATCCAAGACACGCTGTTTACGGATTACGATGTGTTGCCTGGTCAACGCTACTACTACTACTATAAAGTGTTGCGTACCAACCTCACCGAAGGCGTTGCATCACGCATTGTCACCACAGTGCCCCTCACGGCCACTATGGGCGATGCCAACGGCAGCATGGCGGTGGATGTGGCCGATGTGGTCAGCATCGTCAGCTACCTCACCAACGGCAACCCGCAGCCCTTCATCTTTGAGGCGGCCGATGTCAACGCCGACGGCAATATCGATATCTTGGATATCGTAGGCGTTATCAACATCATCATGAACCGTGGGGAGTTGCCCGATGCCCTACCCGTGGCCACGGCTTATTACAGCATCGAGAATGGTTACCTCTTCGTAGACACGCCCGTCGAGTTGGGTGGCGTACAGTTTGTGCTCAACGGCATCGACAGTCAAAACATCGAGGTGCTGCAAGCCCTGGAAGGCTTCGAGCAGGTGAAGGCCGACGTGAGCGATGGCACGCTCTTCATGGCTTACAGCATGAGCGGCAAGCGTCTGCCCGCGGGCAAACACGCCTTGCTGCGTATTGGCGAGGGAACCATCGGCAGCGTGGCCCTATCAGATCCCGAAGGCCACAACGTATTGGCCATCCTTTCGGGTACTGGCGTTGAAGAGCATGAGACGCTCTTCCTTGAGCAGCCTTATCCGAATCCCTTCAATGGCAATCTCACCATACCCTTCATCATCGGCGATGAGCGGGCCAACAACGTGGTCTTCACCGTCACCAACATGATGGGCCAGGTGGTCTCTGTCATCGAGCTCGGTTCGCGCACAAGAGGCGAATATAAATATGAATGGAAGCCCGCAGCAAGCATGGCCACCGGCATCTACACGGTCTCCATGCAGGTCAACGGCCGCAATGTCCAACGCGCTAAAGTGGTGTATGTTAATTAAATGAATAGCATTAGCTTACATAAGATTATAACTTTAGTCAAATGAAACACATCATATTAACCTTAATCCTTCTGCTCGGTGGGCTTGCCGCAAGGGCCGAAAACGTGGTTTCGGTCAGCTCGGCAAGCGGCCACCCGCAGGACGAAGTGACGCTCAACGTGTCGCTCGCCAACACCGATGTAACTGTGGCCTTCCAAGCGGAGATTCCCTTGGGCAACCAGCTGACCTACGTGGCGGGCTCCGTGGCCCTCAACCCTTCCCGTGTCACCGACCATCAGGTGAGTGCGGCGGTGGTAGGCGGTAGCCTGCGCATCTATGTCTATTCGCTGAGCCTCACGCCCTTCGTGGACAACTCGGGCAACCTGCTGAGTTTCACATTAAGGCTTAAGAATGAGCCAGGCTATTACGCGCTCGACATGGGTAGCGCCAAGCTCTCCGATGCCTCGGGCACGGCCTTGCCCGTGAATACGAGCAATGGCACAGTGACCATCCTTTCGCCCAAGCTACAGATCAACACGACCAGCATCAACTATGGACACGTGCCGATTCGTAACGAATACTACCAAGACGCTAGCCTGACCAATGTAGGCAATGAGCCGCTGGTCATCACGGGCATCGCCTTCAGTGATGCAGTGTTCAGTTGCCCGAGCTTCACTGAAACCACCTTGGCACCTGGCAACAGCGCGAACTTCAGCTTCAAGTTTGCTCCAATAGTAAAAGGCGCAGTGATAGCCACTGCAACGATAGTTTCCAATTCCATCTCGGACAACAGTATCATCCATCTGAATGCCGATCCCTTCGCCGTAAACGAGATCCATATTGGCAACATCTTGGGCTATTGTGATAGCATTGTCACACTGCCAATCAGCATGAACAATATGGAAGCCATCATGGGCTTCCAAATCGACATGAACCTGCCAGACGCCTTGGAGTATGTCGACTTCACTCTTAGCGACCGTAAGGCCGACCATGTTTCCATGGGCGTCTTCAACGAGGGTCAGCTCCGTCTGATGGCCTATTCCGGCTCGGGTTCCGTCTTTACGGGCGACGATGGTTTGATTGGCACTTTGCGGCTGCGCTTGAAAGGCATGTACGGCTACTATTACTTGAATCCTTTCAAGGTGGTGTTGGCCGACACCAACGGCGAAGACGTGCTGTCCGACAAGTATCAAGGGTATGTGGAAATCAGAAGTCCACGTATTAATGGAAATAACGCTTTGAGCTTCGGCTCCTCGCCTGTCACCGAAATCGTGACAAAGGAATACGTTGTGAACAACAACGGCAACGCGCCCATGCGCATCGACCAAGTCGTCTTCGACCAATTGGATTTCTCGGTTGCCGAGTTGCTTCCCATCGTGGTGGAGCAAGGTAATAGCACTACCTTGCACGTCAGCTACAACCATGAGCAAGCAGGTAATTTCAACGCCTTGATGAAAATCTACAGCAACGACCCTGAAAACGGACTGAAGACGGTTACGGTTCAAGGTCATCGTTTTGAGCCCAACACCATCGCCCTGTCGGCCGACCCGTTCAATCTGGGCAACGGAGATGTTGAAGTGGCCTTGTCGATGAACAACTACACAGGCATCGTGGCTCTGCAGGCCGATTTCCAATACCCCTATCAGGACTATTCGGTGGCGGCCTCCGACTTTGTGCTTACTGAACGTTTTGCAGGCCATAGCCTCTATGCCTTGCCGCTCAACGACTCCACCTATCGCATCATCGTGCTATCCATGTTGAACAGCTCGGTGGAAGGCAACCAAGGAGCGGTGTTAAACGTCACATTGCATCCTATTGCGACGCCTGCCGAGGAACAGTATTCGGTGTCAGTCTCGCAAATTGTCTTAAGCGAGTCGGAAGGCCGAAATGTGTTTTCGGGTCAGTCTGTCACGGTCAGTTTCTCATTGGCCGCCGCATCACAAACCATCGAACTGGCCGAAGGCTGGAACTGGTGGGCACCGATGGTGTATGTCTCACTACAGCAGTTGCAAGAGGCTTTGGCCGACAAGGGCATAGCCATCAACTCGCAGTCGTCGGGCTCATCCCATCGGACAGGCGCCACTTGGACAGGTGATCTACAGCGCATCATCCCTGGACAGATGTATAGGATACAGGCCAACCAAGCCTGTAACATCGATCTCTCAGGCATGTCGGTGGCTTCTTCAAGCGTCAACCTTCATCCTGGGCTTACTTGGTTTGGCTATATTGACGCACAGAAGCCCATCGCCCAAGCGCTCTCGGGCTTCCAGCCCGCCATTGGCGACATGATCAACTCCCAATCCGATGGTTTCGCCATCTATGGCAGCAATGGTTGGTCGGGCACCTTGCAGCGACTTCAGACTGGTCTTGGCTATAACTATCTGTCGGCCGCCGCCAACACCAAGACGTTGAGTTTTGGCGCTTCTTATTCTAATTCTTATACTACTGTTGATTATATATGGTCAGAAATACAACAGAGTAATGATAATACATGGATTGACACTGAGATTAATTTGAATAATATCAGTAAGGTCAGATGTAAGATGAAGCCTATGGCCGCAACGGGGGGTATTTGGTTAGGAAATTGCATAGATGACAGTCATGATTTCAGGTTATTTGCTACTTCATTGAATTCCAATAATGCCTATGTATATTTTGATTTCAAAAATCGTAGATCTTCTTCTTCAAATACAAACTTCAGATATGACACTGAAATAGATCTCACCATTGAGATTACTTCATCTTATACTTATGTATATCTGACAGAGGGCGGTTCTACTTCCAACTATATGTATCGTGTTAATAACTACGGCACATATTTAGATGACGCAAACTATTGGGCTGTTATCAATTATATCAAACTCGGCATATTGCAAATCTGGGATGCCAACGGTGTTTTGGTAAGAGACCTAAATGCGGCATTGGACAGCGAAGGGACGCCATGCATGTATGACGAAGTGAACAAAGAATTTATCTATAAGTCGGGAGTGGACAGGACGATGTATTATGAGTAGACGTTAATAAGTGTGTCTTGTGCACCTCACGAAAAGAAAGCGCCGGCAGGATTCCCTGTCGGCGCTTGGTGTTATGTATATTAATACGTTAATCCGAAGGCCCACAAAGGGATAATGTTGCCCGAACCAAACTCAATGTCGTCCTTAACCACATAACCTTCTTTCGCAACTGAGAGTTGCTTTTTTCCTTTTTTCTTGCCTCCAACTTCAAAGGTTTTGCCATCAATCTCAGAATCACTGTATCGTGAACTGATGACATCAAACGTCACTCGCATCTGGTTATAGAAGAATGTCTCGCGTATGTTGCCAAGGTCAGTTGCCGTTTCATAAAGGCGGTGAGTGAATCTTCCATAACCGTTGTCTAAATGATTAGCGCTGCAGAAATATACAATTTTGCACTATTATTGTGCAAAATTATTAAAAAATTGCACTATTTTAGTGCAAAATGGCTATTATTCATTTCAAACAACAAACCAAATACTTCACGCAGTGGCTGTGTCACCTGCACGGTGGATTGTCCGTTTAGGAGATAATTATTCCTCCATCAAATGATAATACCTCGTCCGGTATCCCTCCCATTCTCCTGTCAAGAGCTCGGGATGGAAGAAATGGATGAAATCGGCGAGCAACAGGTCGGGCTCGCACTGCGATTGCTCGAAATAACCTGTCGAAAGGATGTCACAGACGATGATTTGGTGGTTCTTGAAGGCATCGAAGAGCGGATAGACGGGGCTCTCTTTCGATAATGACTCGTAGGTCATCGGGAAAGGATTGGAGTTGATGACGCGCCAGTAGTCGGCATGCTGCGCCTTGGCGAGGATGCTCTCGGCATCCATGGGGACGCTGGCCGTCGACGGGTTGTCCTTCCAGATGTAGTCGGCACCCGCATCGGCGAAGAGCTTGGCGATATAGCTGCGACCACCCGCCACATACCACTGACCATTGAAGGCCAAGTCGGAGAACACCGTGGGACGGTGCTCCACCCCGGCGCAGAGTCCCGAGAGGGCGTTGTAACGCCGCTCGATGTCGTCGAACCAGGCGTTGGCCTTGGCCTCGCAGCCCGCCATGATACCGATGACACGGATCCATTCGGCACGACCCAAGGGCGTGTTCTCCATATAATCGGCAAAGGGAAACAACACGGCACCCGTGACGTTGAGACCGCCTTGGTTGCCATCGAAATAAGGCGAGTACAACAAGGCGTCGGGCTTCAGTTGTATCATCCGCTCAATGTCGGCTGCGGCCTCCGTGCCGATGTCGTAGACCTTCTCCTCCGCCAGCAAGGCGCGCATGGTGGAGTCGGTCACGAAACGGCCCTCGAGGATGCCTTTCACACGGTCGATCTCACCCAAGCGAAGGAAGACGGCCCATTGCGTGGCCGAGAACGAGATCACGGACTTCACGGGGACGCGAAGGACGCCTTTCACGTCCGTGTCGACGGCTTTCGTCGTGTCCTTGACCATGGCGAACTTGCCCAACGACAAGGTCGTATCCCATGGGCAGATCACCTCCATCAGATAGCCGTAGTCTTTCTCGCTGACGACGACGTTATGCGCATAGCGCATGAGGTTGTCGACCTCGGTCTTCTCTTCCTTGACTTGGTGGTTGAATCTACATGCCGTCAACGCCACCAGCAACAGGATCCATAGCTTTCTCATTGGTCATTCAGTTTTTCGAGGCACTCCTTGCACAGGCAGTCGCTGTAGTGTTCCTTCAGATAGGCTTTGGTGCTGTCTTTGAGCTGCACTTTCACGCACCAGCAGTCGATGGAATGCACGCATTCAAATGTTTTTCCGCAACGGGGACAAGTCTTTTTCATAGTCAAAAACGCGAGACCCCCATTGGAGGTCTCGCAAAACAAAAAATGAATATCAATTATTTAAACAACATTGCACTGGGAATGACACCCGCCTCGAACGAGCTGAGCAGCAGGCCGTCGTTGGTATAACGGTACACCGTGCCGTTCATCATATAGTTCTTGGCGTCGGTCACATAGATATCGCCCGTCCTTGGCTCGATGGTCATGTTATAGAACATGCCCTCTTCCTGGGCGGCGATGCGGAAGCTCTCCGACAACGACAGCGTGGCGATGTCGAAACGGCGCACTTCATTGTTAAGGAAGAGATACAACTGATCACCTGTTGGGTTGGCTCTCAGCACCATGGCCGTGCCGTCAAACTCGTAGCGTTTTTCGGCCGTCTTCGTCAGAGGATTGATTTCCCACAACGAAGGCTGTTCGGCATCAGCTTCCCAAACGGCGCCTTCGCAGAGCACCCACACATGGCCGTTCTTGTCGACAGCCATCGTGTTAGGCTCCTTCCCTACCAGAATCTCGGCCACCTTCACGTCGTTGTTCATGTCGATGACCTGTACGGTGTTCTTCTCCATACCCGAAAGGTAGTAGTTCGACCAGTTGCTGACATAAAGCTCATTGTTCACAGGTACCATCTTCTCGGTGGTCTTACCCGTCTGGATGAAGCCAGTGTGGCTCATGTCCTTCGGGTTGATGATCCACAGGCCAGCACCCATCAGGTCGCTGACGTAGGCCTTCTCGGGCGACACGAAGAACATCTCACGCGGCGAGTAGAAGTCACCCAGCTTGAAAGGCTTCGTGGTGTCGCACACCATGGTGGTGGCATTCACCTTATAGATGAGGTTGGTGTTGTTGACGACAACATACAATTGGCCGTCCACCAAAGCCATGCTCTCGGCCACATCACCCAAAGGAGCGTCGTTCACCTTGTAGAACAAATTGTTGCCCACCGTATCGGCCTCAATGTCGTAGAACGACAGGGATGCGTTGGAGAACTGGAAGTTGCCCTCATTGAGCACAAACAGACCCGATCCCAGGTTGAGCGCATTAGGATTGACAGGAGCGACAGGTTCTTTAGGCTTGCAGGAGAACAGCAAAGCGGCGGCAAGAGCCAGCAAAAACAGGTTTATTCTTTTCATTTCTTATCGTATTTATTGTTTCACAATGCGTTTCGTCACCGTCTTACCATCGGCGTTGACACGAACGAAATAGATGCCTTGGTTCAAATCATCCATAGCGATTACATTGGCCGATGCAGACATCACCAACTGTCCAACGATATTGTAGACTTCAACCGACTGCAGGTTATCGGCCTTCACCGTGAGGCGGTCCTTCACGGGATTGGGATACACTGCAACGTTTTCCGTCTCATTATCAACAACGTCGTAATGCGCCAAATCGTATATCACGCCGACAGCGTCGAGATCGAAACCGCTGGAGCCGAAAGGCGTGGGCCATGGGTCGTTGACTTTATGGCCTTCCGAATCAACGGTGGCGTATTCGGGATCAATCGTCCCCACGACGTCGATGACTTTGACATGGGTGATGTTGTTCTTGTCCAACAGGGCGTTGTCCTCCACCTCGTCGAGGTCGAAGGGCGTGCCATACATGGCCTGGTATTTTCCAGCGAAGTTGTGGATCAGGCAGGCGTGCATACAGGCGAAACCATTCAACTGTACGGTATCCTGCATCTTGGTGACGGCAGGGAAACGGAAGAAGTTCTCGCCATCGGAGCTGACCTCCACAAAGGCAATCTCAAGGAAACAGATAGTGGTGTCCTGCGCGTTGACGAGTCCGTTCTCGAACACGGCGAAGTCGGGACCTGGACCGTTATAAATCGGCGAAGCAAAGGTCAAGGTGGCAGTTCCGCCATCGCCGAGGCTGATGACATCCATGGTGCCACCCGGCACACCTGTTGCCAAGGCTTCCTCACCGAAATTGGCCACTCCTGACTCAGGCTTGTCGATACGCTGCGGGCCACGCACGACGGTGCAGCCTGTGGCCCATGCCACAAAGGCCGACGAGTCGGCATGCATGGCCGTGGTGCCGGCGAAACCCGCCTCGGGCGCAAACTGAGCCCAAAGCATCGTCGGCACCAAAGCCAACAGCAGGATGGAAATCCTCTTTATCATTTCACCACGAGTTTAGCAGTACGCACAGCGCTCTCGTTGCTCACGGTGACGAAATACACGCCGCTGTTCAGCATCTCGGTGCTGAGACGAACTTGCTCGCCAGCCATGGCATCGACACTCATCGTGTTGATGAGACGGCCTTGCATATCGTACACCGAAACAGTATTCATGCCAGCGTTTTCAATGGTCACGAAGGTCTCGTTGACAGCGGGGTTAGGATAGACGCTCAAGGTGTTGTCCTGGCTCTCCACGACGCCCGTGTTCATCCAAACGGGCTCGACTTCTTGCGTCCAGACGTAGGACCATTGGGCAATCTCAGTGGCGCATGACTCGTCGCCCCACTTGATGAAGTCACCGTTTTCGACGGTTTGCTGGTCGTAGCCGAGCATGGCCATGCTGCCGTTCACGTTGAACAGCCACCATTGACCAGCGAGACTATAATGCAGTTCTTCTGAATCAACATTGAAGATGATGTCGTCGACACCCCAATCGCCAGCCACGTAAGAGAAACGTCTGTCGGCTTCAGCGATGGCATCCATCACTTCCTTCACCGTCACCGTTTCCTCGACGAAACGGTAGCCCCATGCCAGGCATCTGTCGGGTTCGTTCCAGTTGACGGCAAAGATGATTTCGTTGGCGCCTTCGCCAACCCAATAAACGACATCGGCGAAGTCGATCATGGCTTCTTCAGCATAAGGATACACAGCAGCCACGGGTGACTCCCAGACGTAGGTCCAAGGAGCGATCTCGGTGCCGCATGACTCGTCGCCCCACTTGATGAAGTCGCCGTTCTCGACGGTTTGTTGGTCGAAGCCTAACAAAGCCATGCTGCCGTTAACGTTATACATCCAATAGGTGCCATAAAGAGCAAGGTCGAGAGTACCATCCGTATAATAGATGTCACCCACACCCCAACCGATGTCGACATAGTCGAAACGCGGGTCGGCGTCTTTGAGGGCGTCCATGATGTGCTTCACGGTCACGTTCTCTTCGCTGAAGCGATAGCCCCATGCCAGGCAGGTGTCGGGTTCGTTCCAGTTGACGGCGAAGACCACTTCGTTCTCGCCTTCGCCAATCCAGTAGCGGATGTCGGCAGGGTCGATGGTAGCGTCCTGTTGTGCAAACAAATTGGTCGTAAACAGACCAAAGATTCCCATAAGGAACAGAAGGGTAAAGTTTTTACGCATAATAATATAATTTTAGGTTTGACATTCAATCCATTACATTATAATGCTTGCGGAAATGGAGGGTACACCTTTTTTATAAGGAAAGCCAGCTCTTGTCCCGAAAGCTTCGTTTCAGCGACAAGCGGCAGGTCTTCTGACTTACTCCTTTGGTCTGGCCACCTTCCCGAAAGACTAGGTTTTCAGTGGCATATAGGCCAGCGTGAAGAGCTTACAGCAGCGGGAACTGTCCGGGATTTTCACCCGATTCCCTATTGAGCCAATCGGCACCGCTTATCGGCGGCAAAGATACAGCATTTTCCGAAAAAGCGTACAGAAAACGAGAAAAAGTTTCTATATTTGCAGCGGAAACAATAATCTAGAAAACTACCAATAATGAAAAGACTATCATTAATAATTCCCATTCTGTTGATGGCAATGGGATTGCTACACGCACAAGATGTCTATTTCTCCGGAAACCATAATGGGACGGGAAAGATATGGAAAAACGACTCGATAGTCCATACTATCTCCGATTCCTTGAACGTAACATTGAATGCCTTGCAAGTCAAACCTGACGGAACCGTCTACTCCGCAGGCTGCATCTCTGATATGGAACAATCCATAGGACGCCTCTGGGAGAACGAAAGTGTATTGTTTACGGTAGGTGAACATGCTTTTATCAACAACTTGATACTCAACGGAAACGATTGGACCGCTGCTGGAATCGAACAAAACGAATGGGGCATTAACAAAGGTGTCGTTTGGAACAACGGTGACATCCTCTATGCCTTTAACGACAGCATCGTGCCTAACGAAATCTACGCCATGTATATTGATACGATCAACGGCGACATCTATACTGGTGGCGCTACAGACTCGATCGGAACAGCCATTGTGTGGAAAAACGACACGGTGTTTTGGGAGGCCGACCTTTTTTCCACGGTATGCTGCCTCTATCACGACGGCACCAACCTCTACGCAGGTGGGTACTATTATTTGGAAGGGCTGCTGATGGCCACCCTTTGGGAGAACGGAGAAATCCTCTATTCCTTTGGCGACAGTCTTACCTCTGCCTTCCAAGCCATTGACATCTATGACGGCGACATCTACACTGCTGGCTATGCCGAAGACTCCGTCTTCGTATGGAAAAACGGCGAAGTGCTCTATTCGCATCCCTACGATGAATTTGGTAGCATCTTAGCCTTGATTGTCAACGAATACGGTGTTTATTATGCTGGCCATATTGACGATGAGGGCATGGTATGGAAAGATGGCGAAATCCTTTATCAACCAGAAGACTGCGACGAAATCACTGCACTTGTCGTGATGCCCACCGAGCCCGTGCCATCTTTCACCCTCACTGTCGAAGTCGACAGCATCGGAGGCGGCACCGTCACAGGTGGTGGCATCTACTATTATGGCGATACGGCTACCATCGAGGCCATCCCTGACATGGGTTGTGAGTTCCTTTTCTGGAACGACGGCATCGTCACCAACCCGCGTGATATCATCATCACCCAAGACACCACCTTCGTCGCCCATTTCAACCATTTCAATTACACCATCGAGACCGCTGTCGTTCCGCTCAACTCGGGCATAGTCACTGGGGGCGGCAGCTATCCATACGGCGACACCATCACCCTTGAGGCCGTTGCCAATCCCGGTTACATCTTCGAAAGATGGACCGACAGTGTCACCGACAATCCTCGTGAAGTCATCGTCACCCAAGACAGCGTTTTCATCGCCATGTTCAGCCTTCGCCAATACACCATCACCGTCGAAAGCGACAACCCCGAATGGGGCTCTGTGACAGGAGGTGGCACTTTCTACTACGGCGACACCATCCAGATTGAGGCCATTGCCAACTACGGCTACACGTTTTCCTTCTGGACCGATGAGGGCGACGGCAGCTACGAAAACCCGCGAACCATCATCGTCACCGAAGACCAGACCTTCATCGCGCACTTCGGCATACAGCAATGCGTCATCCAGACCGGTGTCGTCCCTGAAGGTGCAGGAACCGTAACTGGGGCTGGAGGGTATCTTTATGGAGACACCATCACCTTGACAGCCCAAAGCAATTTTGGCTACGTCTTCAACCATTGGGATGACGGCGTGACCGACAACCCAAGAACCATCATCGTTGAAGGCGATGCCACCTATATCGCCATCTTCACGCCGCAGCAGTTCGAAATCACCACAGAATGTGACCCCGTGGAAGGCGGCACGGTGAGCGGTGCAGGAACATACGACTACGGCAGCATCATCACCCTGACTGCCACGCCCAATGAATACTACGCCTTCCTATGCTGGAGCGACGGCATTGCTGCCAACCCACGCAACGTCACCGTGACCGGCAATGCGAACTACAAAGCCATGTTCCATCTCAATGGCACACCGCAATACACCATCACTGTGGTGGCTAACGATACGTTGTTAGGCACCGTTACTGGCGGCGGCACCTTTGACCAAGGCACCACCATCGAAATCAGTGCCACGCCTAATGGTGGCGCCCGCTTCATGAGCTGGGACGACGGCAATACCGACAACCCGCGCAGCATCGAAGTCACGCAAAACATGACTTTCATGGCTATATTTGCTGAAATCCCTGTTTTCACCATCACCGTAAGGCCCGATAATCAACTTCTTGGCTCTACCTACGGTAGTGGCACATATATGCTCAACCAAGTCGTCACCATCGGTGCCACGCCCATCAATGGCTACTATTTCTCTGGTTGGCAGGACGGCGACATGAACAATCCACGCACCATCGTCGTTACAGGCAACGCCGTATACATTGCCTCGTTTACACAAAACCCAGTGCAGACCTATACCGTTAGCGTACTTTACGACGAAGCCCAAGGCTTCATCCTCGGCACTGGTACCTACGCCGAAGGCAGCATAGCCACCATCGCCGCCATACCCGCCGATGGCTTCTGCTTCAAGAGATGGGACGACGGCACTACCGACAATCCCAAAGAAATCCTAGTCGACCACGACATCGTTCTGGCGGCATTCTTTGAATTCACCAGCGTTGACGAAAACGGCTTCGAGACCATTAGCCTCTACCCCAACCCCGCCAACGACAAGATCCACATTGAAGGGCTGGAGGGCGAACATGAAGTCCAGATCTACAACGCCTTCGGCATGTTAGTCTTGACGACGGACATAGATGGTGCCGGTGAAATCAACATCGAAAAGCTGAACGCAGGCATCTACTTCATCCGCATCAACGGTCATGCCGTGAGATTCATTAAAGAATGAACCAACAACAACCATAAAAAGGTGAGCCTCACATGAGACTCACCTTTTTTGTGTCTTTTTAGAGACGTCATTATTACTTGGTAATCACGAGCTTCAGCGTCTCGCTGCCCGACTCCGACACGGCATTGATGAAATACACGCCCTCGCTCAGCGTATTGAGGTAACGCTCAAACGAAGTGTGATTCAGACCGTTGAAGCTATAGGCATACAGTTTGCGGCCCATGATGTCGAAAACCGTCAGTTCTGCCTTGTGGGCATCATTCAAAGCCACGTGCACCTCACCATGGGAGGGATTGGGATACAC